>Ga0209542_10016824_pt1 | contig 12074 bp, 14 predicted proteins | sample RifCSPhighO2_01_FD_184028 | JGI IMG/M metagenome (GOLD analysis project Ga0209542, IMG submission 184028) | Soil microbial communities from Rifle, Colorado - Rifle CSP2_plank highO2_0.1 (SPAdes) (version 2) | ecosystem: Environmental > Terrestrial > Deep subsurface > Rock core/Sediment ...
ATCAGTCGGGATTTTGTTCAAAAAAGGTTCGAGCGGCGTTCAGTAATTGCGACCATAAAATTACTAAAAGAAGCAAATCTCTTGGAAGCATAGGGGGCTTTTTTATGCGCAATTTTGTTGATATCAATCGGAACCTTCGACGCGTAAAAAAAGCCCTTTTGGGGCTTAGCTCCGATTAAGTAATTAAGTAAAAGCGGTCTGGGTTGGCGAACAACTCTCTTTTGTCCGTGAAAATTCCATCAACACCCAAATATAAACAATCAGACATGCTTTGCGAATCATTGATCGTAAAAACCCTCACCTTAAATCCTTTTTTCTTTAGGTATGTGACCATCTCTTTTTTAGCTCTTCGCGAAGGCAGATGAATTCCTTCCACCCCCAACCGGCCCAAAGCATCAATTAACTTTTGATCTCTGGAGTAGAGGGGAAATTGGTATTTCTTCATCAACAAGGCGGTTTCAATGAACCTAAACTCTTTTTTAACTATAACCACTTCGCTGGCTTCGAAAGAAGAAATCAATAGATTTTTCTTAAAAAGCTCGTCGGATACGAACTCCTGATATTTTAAAAGTTCAATCAAAGCTTTGGCAGAGCCTTTTTCTTTCAGTTCGATGTTGATTTTTATCTGGGGTAAAAATACCCTCAAAACCAACTCCAAAGTAGGCACTTTTTTTCTCTGATCTCTAAATAACTCTTTAACACAGGTTCCATCCGCCACCAGATCGTCTAAATTGCGGTCAGCAAATTTTATTCGCCGGCCATTCGCCATAGAATCATGATGCACAATCAACTGCTTGTCTTTGGTTAGTCTGGCATCCAGTTCCAACATCTCGACATCCAGAGCCACTGCCTTACTGAACGCCAAAGGTGTATTCTCCACAGTAGGATCTCCGTCATGCACCCCACGATGAGCGATAATCTGCATCCGATTGTCTCCTTTTTTAAGCAACGAACAAGAAGCATGTTAGCAGATATTCGTTTTACTGGCAAATAACCTTAAGTTGTGCTAAAATACGGTGACTTATAGAAGAGCTCCTGTCCCGGTAGCTCAACTGGAAGAGCGTCTCCCTTCTAAGGAGAAGGTTGCAGGTTCAAGCCCTGCCCGGGATACTAGGTCGAAAAATTAAAGATGGTGCCCATAGTTTAGTGGTAAAACTCCAGTTTGTGGAACTGGTATCGAGAGTCCGATTCTCTCTGGGCACCCAGATGTTTGCTTTTTAAACTGCTTTCTGCTATACTAAGAGCCAAGTAGGGTGTATCTCGTCAGGGATAGGTCTTCCTACGTTAAATAAGTTTATAGTCCATAGTCATTGGTCCATAGTTAAATTTTAACTATAAACTAAGAACTACCAACTATAAACTCATAAAGTAAGTATGGCGACTAAATTATACATAGGGAACCTTTCCTATAGTACAAACGCTGACCAGCTGAAAGAAGTTTTTTCTCAAGCTGGAGAAGTGGTTTCAGCCACGGTCATCACCGACAAAATGTCCGGCCGCTCCCGCGGTTTCGGTTTTGTGGAAATGGCCGACGATGCTTCCGCGCAGAAAGCTGTTGAAATGTTCAACGGCTACAAGCTCGAAGATCGAGAGCTGACCGTCAATGAAGCTCGCCCAATGTCTGACCGCCCACGAGGTGGTGGAGGCTTTGGAGGAGGCGGAAGAGGCGGACATGGTGGCGGTTTCGGCGGTGGCCGAGGCGGCTACAGCGGCGGTAACGACCGCTATTAATCTCTGAAAGGTTAATCAATCGTTTGTATCAAAAACTCCCTTTCGGGAGTTTTTGATTTTTCTTTTTGCCAAAAAAGTGCTAGATTTTAAATACTTTAACCATGACTCATCAAGAAATTCGTAAAAAATTTATAAATTTCTTTAAAGAAAAAGGGCACGTGCTAGTGCCATCTTCTTCTCTTTTGCCAGCCGACCCTTCAGTACTTTTTACCACCGCTGGCATGCAGCCAATGATTCCATACCTCTTAGGAGAAAAACACCCACTGGGAAATAGGATTGTCGATTCTCAAAAATGTTTTAGAACTGATGACATCGAAGAAGTAGGGGACAATCGTCATACCACTTTTTTTGAAATGTTGGGAAATTGGTCATTTGGCGACTACTTTAAAAAAGAACAGCTAACCTGGATATTTGAATTTCTCACCAAAGAAATCGGTCTGGATCCAAAAAAATTATATGTGACTGTCTTCGCCGGCGACGAAATAGCCTCACGCGATGAAGAAACAGCTCAAATTTGGAAAAATCTTTTTGAGTCCGCCGGACTGGATTCCAAAGACCGTATTTTTTATTACGACGAAACTAAAAATTGGTGGTCCAGAAATGGCATAAAAAAGAACATGCCCATTGCCGAAGTGGGTGGTCCGGACTCGGAAATATTTTATGACTTCGGCACCGAACACGATAAAACTTTTGGAGAACAATGCCATCCCAATTGCGACTGCGGGCGGTTTATTGAAATCGGCAATAATGTATTTGTTGAATATAAAAAAAATGATTCCGGTTCTTTTGATTTACTCCCCCAAAAGAACGTTGACTTTGGCGGGGGCTTGGAACGATTAACCGCCGCTTCGGAAAATCAGCCGGATATTTTTTTAACCAGCGCTTTTAAACCGGTTATCGAAGAACTGGAAAAGATTACCGTCCAAAAATACTCTGATCATCAAAAAGCTTTTCGCATTATGGCCGATCATGTCAAAGCGGCTATTTTCTTAATCGCTGACAGCGCACGTCCCTCCAATAAAGCGCAAGGCTATGTGGTACGGCGTTTAATTCGGCGGACCATTCGCTTTGCCAGCCAATTCGATGTTAATCCAAAAACACCTCTTCTGCCTGCTTTAGCAAACACGGTTATCGAAATGTATGAAAAAGACTATCCAGAATTAAAAGAAAACAAAGAAATCATCATTAAAGAATTGCTTCAAGAGGAAGAGCGTTTTTCAAAAACCCTGGAAAGAGGAAACAAAAAAATTGCGGAATATGAGGTCTTGAATTCTAAAATTGCTTTTGACTTATACCAGTCATACGGGTTTCCTTTTGAACTAACCGAAGAAATAGCGCGAGAGCGCGGACAGAAAGTAGAATTCGGCGATTTTAGAAAAGAGTTTGAAGAACATCAAGAAAAATCTAGAACGGGAGCGGAAAAGAAATTCGGCGGACACGGGTTAATTTTAAACACAGGAGAACTGAAAGCGACCAACGAAGAAGAAGTTAAAATTGTTACTCGGTTACACACCGTCACCCACCTACTTCATGCTTCTTTGCGAAAAATACTCGGCGAAGAAGTTAAACAAGCTGGCTCGGACATTACCGCCGAAAGATTGCGTTTTGATTTTACTTTTCCCAGAAAACTAATCCCGGAGGAAATTAAAAAGGTGGAAGAGTTAGTAAACGAAGTTATCAAAAAAAATTTGCCGGTGATCAAAGAAGAAATGCCCTACGAAGAAGCCCTCAAAACTGGCGCTTTGGGCTTTTTTAAACAAAAGTACCCAGAAAGAGTAAACGTGTACTCAGTTGACCCTGATTCCTCGGGACATCCTTTCAGTCGTGAGCTCTGCGGCGGCCCCCATGTTTCTCACACCTCCGAAATCGGCCAATTTAAAATCATCAAAGAAGAAGCCATCAGCGCTGGCACTCGAAGAATCAGGGCAATAGTTAAATAGTTGTTGACAGTTTGACTTTAAATCTCTCCCGAAAAGCTATAAACTATAAACTAGGGACTATAAACTTCTTTTTATGGGTTCGACAAAAATTATCAACGTTCTCAAAGACGAACAGTTTGAGGATATTTTAGACGCCTTCCAAAAAGCTTCCGCCGAAGAGGTGATTTTTATTTTCCCAAAAAATACCAAGGTGGGTAGAAAAGAGGAATACTTCGCCTCCCTGGCTCAGGAAGCGGAGAATTCTGAAAAGCAAATTACTATAATGACCGCCGACCAGAACATCGAAAGATACGCTAAAAAATACAAATTTCGTTTCCTGGCTCAACAGCCAAAGGCCAAAAAGGTAGTAGCTAAAAAAACTGACGAAGAAATTATGCCAGAACCAGAAGAGCCAGAGCAGGAAGAAGAATTGGAAGAAAACGACGATGAAAATTTGGCAGTTAACGATGACGCGGTAGAATCCAATGATTTGGCTTCTACCCCGAATTTTAGTCCGAGCTCTGTCGAGGATGTAGAAAATTCGGAACATCTTAACTTAGCAGATTTAACCATGGCCAGAGCAAAATCATCAAGAAAAAGCGCGCCTCGGTCCGCTGACAAAAGAGTGCAAAAGCTGGAAAGTATTTGGCTAAAAAGGGAATCGGGGGAGCAAGGACGCAAAAAATCAATCCGTCCCAACTCCAAAACCTTTAATTTAATTTTTCTCTCCTCGGCCGCGGCAGTTCTTTTGGTCGTCCTTTTTTCTTTTTTAGGAAGCGCCCAAGTTATTTTAAAACCCCAAAAACAAAAACTTGATTTTGAATTGCCGGTAAAGGTTTCCACTGACGCCGCTGAAATAGATACCGCCAACAACCAAATCCCCGGCCAATTTTTATCTTTTAAAGCCGACGCCTCCAAAGATTTTTCCGCTACCGGCGAAGAAGAAGTGGTCAAAAAAGCCCGGGGAGAAATCACTGTCTATAATAACTTTAATTCCGATCCTCAAAACTTAGTAGCCACCACCCGTTTTGAATCCTCCAAAGGGCTGATTTTTAGAATTTCGCGCGCCATTACTATCCCAGGAGCCAAAGTCATCAATGGTAAATTAACTCCGGGCTCAATTTTAGTAGAGGTTATCGCCGATAAACCGGGACCGGAATACAACATTAATGCCGACCGCTTTACCATTCCCGGTTTTGCCAACAACCCCTCTAAATTTGAAGGGTTCTACGCGGAGTCAGACAAACCCATGTCCGGCGGCACTATTGGTTTATCGCCGATAGTAACCGAACAAGATTTTAATTCAGCCAAAGAAGCCGTCACCGCGGAGGCGCTGGAAAAATCTTTGAGCGGATTGAAAAGTAAAACCAACAGTCTGGAAATAATTGATCCGGTTAAAAATGAAGTGGTCTCTTTAAAGTCTACTTCGGAAATTGACGACTCGGCAGAAAGTTTTGCTATAAGTGCTACCGCCGAAGCGAAAACCATCGGTTTTTATAAAGACGATTTATGGAAAATTATTGATGGTTTTATCAATAAAAATGATAATTTAATCCTTTTGAAAGACACCGCCAGCCTGGATTATAAAAATGTAAAATTTGATTTTGAAAACAAAAATATCACTTTTGCGGTCGTCGTCAAAGGCGAGGCGGTCGCCAAAATAGATGAAAACAAAATTATAAATGACCTGCTTGGATTAAAAGAAGCTCAGGTCAAAGATTATCTTTCCAACTTAAAAGAAATCGAATCAGCCAGGGTAGTCCTGTCTCCTTTCTGGATCAAAACTGTTCCGAAAAACAAGAAAGATATTCAAATAAAAATCGTCTATTAGAAGCAGAATTGACTTTTCAGGGCCGATTTGCTAACATTCTTTAATCTCTTTGCTATTATATTTCACTTGCTGGATAACGATAAAAAACCAAAAATAGGCGGGATGGTGATAGAAACCTTGCCGGACACTACTTTTAAAGTACGGCTAGAAGATGGCCGGGAAATTTTGGCTTATTTGTCAGGCAAAATGCGAATGAATTATATTAAAGTCATGCTGGGAGATAGGGTTACAGTGGAATTGAGCCCCGATGGCAATAGGGGAAGAATAATTTTTAGAGGATGAAAGTACGTTCTTCAGTTAAAAAGATCTGTCGGAATTGTAAAATTGTCCGCCGTAAGGGCATCGTTTTTTGTATTTGCAAAATTAAGAAACACAAACAAAGACAAGGATAATGGCACGAATTTCAGGGATAGTTATCCCAGACAATAAAAAAATAAATATTGCTTTGACCTACATTCACGGCATAGGTCCTTTTTCCAGCCAGTTAATTTTAAAATCAACCAAGATTGATCCGGATAAAAAAACTTCCACCTTAACCGCCGAGGAGATCAATAAAATCCAAAACATAATCGACAAAAGTTTTCGGGTGGGGGGAGAATTAAAAAGAGAAGTAGCCAAAAATGTGCAAAGATTAAAAGAGATTGGCTCCTGGCGGGGGATGCGTCACAGCCGCCGATTGCCGATTCATGGCCGTACCAAAACCAACTCCAGAACTACCAGAGGAAACGTGAGAAAGACGATGGGGTCAGGTAGAAAAGCATCAGCGGAAAAAACATAGAGCTTTAAATATTTAAATATCGAAATTTCTTCAAGCCATGGGTAAAAAAAGAATTACCACTAAAACAGAAAATAAAGGGGGGATTGAAGCGGAAACTGCTCCGGTTGTTTCGGCTTCTAAAAAAAATGTAAAGCGCCAGGTGTTAAAAGGAGTTGCCACCATCTTTTCCTCTTACAACAACACCATCGTTTCCGTCACCGACCAAAAAGGCGAAGTCTTGACTTGGTCTTCCTCCGGCTCACTTGGTTTTAAAGGAGCCAGAAAATCCACTCCTTACGCCGCCACCATGGTCGCCAGAGATGCTCTGGACAAAGCCAGAAAATTTAACTTGAGCGAAGTGTCAATTGCGGTGAGAGGAATCGGCCCGGGAAGGGAGGCGGCCATTCGGGCCATTGCTGGAACCGGCTTAAGTATTAACGCTTTGATGGACAATACCCCTATTCCTCATGGAGGAGTCAGGCCGCCGAAACCAAGACGCGTTTAAAAGTTTAAATTATGGCTAGATATACTGGTCCAAAAGAAAAAATCGAACGACGCATCGGCACCAAACTCTTTTTAAAAGGAGAGCGTTCGATTTCTCCTAAGTCCGCCATGACCAGAAAGCCTTACCCTCCCGGCATGCATGGGAAAGCCAAATTTAAAAAATTATCCGAATACGGCCTTCAGCTTCAATCGAAGCAAAAAGTAAAGAACATTTACCGACTTTTGGAGAAAAAGTTTAAGTTTTATGTCAAAGAGGCCATGAAATCTAAAAAAGAAACTACCGCTCTCTTGATTAAAAATCTGGAGCAAAGATTGGACAACGTAGTTTATCGCATGGGTCTGGCCCAATCCCGTGATCAGGCCCGTCAACTAGTTAACCATGGCCACATTTTAGTCAACGGCGTAAAAACCGATATATCTTCTTATCAAGTTAAAAAAGGAGATCAAATCAGTATCAGAGAAGGAAGTAAAAATACCCGCTATTTCTCAGCACTTATGCCGGAATGGTTTGCCAAGCATGAAAGTCCCACTTGGATTAAAGTAGAAAAAAATAATTTAGTCGGAACGATTGAAAATGCACCGGAAATTACAGAGAGCGGGCTGGAATTTAAAGATTTGCAGTCAATCATTGAGTTTTATTCAAGATAAATAATTTTACGAATTACCAATCATTACGAATATACGAATATGGTTACAAAAATTCGTAAATTCGTACTCATTTATATTTCGTAAAAATAATCATGATACAGCTACCAGAAAAATTGTCAGTGCTAAGCGAAGAGGGTAACAAAGTCATTTTGGAACTCTCACCTCTTTACCCCGGCTATGGAGTAACTATCGGCAATGCTCTGCGCCGCGTCCTTTTGTCATCGATCGAAGGAGCCGCCATTACCACAGTTAAAATTAAAGGAGTCAGCCATGAATTTGCCAATATTGAAGGGGTCTTGGAGAACGTCATCGAAATAATCATGAACGTCAAAAAAATCCGCTTAAAGTTGTTTGGTGACGAACCGGCCACTTTAGAATTAAAGGTCAGCGGAGAGAAAGAAGTGAAAGCCAAAGATATCAAAACTCATCAAAACGTGGAGATCGTCAACAAAGACCAGCTCATTGCCACTTTAACCACCAAGAAGGCAGAGTTAGAGATGGAACTAACAGTAGAAAAGGGGATTGGCTATGTACCAATCGAACAAAGGCAAAAAGAAAAAATCTCAGTCGGCACCATTGCCATTGACGCTCTTTTTTCTCCGGTTAAAAATGCCAACTTTACTGTCGATAACATTCGGGTAGGCCAAAGGACAGATTACAACAAATTGCTTTTGGAAATAGAAACTGACGGTATTATCTCTCCCCGAGAAGCCCTTAAACAAAGTTTGGAAATTGTTTCTAAGCATTTAGAAATTATTGGAAAAGAATTAGGCGACCCTATACCGACATTGCCATCCGTTGAGGACGAATCCGTAGGAGAAGAAACCGGGGAAGGGGAAAAAGAAGTTAAGAAAACCAAAAAGAAAAAAATAAAATAATGAAGCACGGTAAGAAAGGGAAAACTTTTGGCAGAATCAGGAAAACCCGCACCGCCTTGATGCGTGATTTGGCGCGAGCTTTAATTTTAAATGAAAAAATCACCACTACAGAAACTAAGGCCAAAGCGCTTCGTCCTAAAGTAGAGAAGATTATCACTAAAGGAAAGCAAAAGAACACCGCCAATCTTCGCTTTTTATCCGCTTACGTCGGAGCGGATTCCGCCAAAAAAATTTTAGAAACCATTTCTCCGCGTTATCAAAACAGGGCAGGGGGGTACACCAGAATTATGAAAATCAGTCCGCGAAAAAGCGATAATTCTCCCATGGCTATCATTGAGCTTATAAAATAAATATGGAACACCAGATAGACGCCGCCAATCAAATATTTGGAAGGTTAGCTAGTAAAATAGCTCTGATTTTACGGGGTAAAAATAAAGCAGATTTTGATCCGGCCAAAATGCCGAAAGAAAAAATTACCGTTTTAAATATTGAAAAACTACGTTTTAGCGGTAAAAAGATGGCTCAAAAAGAATATCACCATTACTCCGGCTATCCAGGAGGACTAAGGACCCGTTCTTTGGAAACGGAGTGGGTTAAAAATCCCGGTAAAATTTTTAAAAAGACGGTTTATGACATGTTGCCCAAGAATAGATTAAGAGATCAAATTATTAAGAATTTAACCGTAAAGTAATGAAAGAAAAAACCAATACAAAAGAAAAATATTTTGAAGCAGTCGGCCGTCGAAAAAGCTCTATTGCCAGAGTACGGGTTTTTACTAAAAAATCTACTGATCTGTCAACTCTGCCCGAAGACCAAGCTGTCCAGCAACCAAGCAAACAGGAAGAGGTCGCCTTAATTACGATTAACGGTCATGACTATGCCGATTACTTCAGTAAAAATCAGGGCTTGTTAAATATTGCCGAAGCTCCTTTGAAAAAACTTAAATCCGTCAATCGTTTCAAAGCTACCATCAAAGTTTTGGGTGGGGGCATTCACTCGCAAGCGGAAGCTATTCGCCATGGTCTTTCCCGCGCTCTAGTCATGTTTGACCCTAATTTTGCCAAAAAATTAAAAAAATCCGGTTTCCTAACCAGAGACTCTCGCGAAAAAGAGCGCCGCAAATACGGCCTCAAAAAAGCACGCAAAGCTCCCCAATGGGCTAAAAGATAAAAACCGCTGCGGCGGTTTTTATCTTTTACATTTCGGTATATCAACATTTCCGCTCATTAAGGCATATCGACCGTCGCCAAGCCTTCTAAATTGCTCAATTTAAATATCTTGTTCTGGCTTAAGTCATACCAAGCTTGTTCCTGGCCGGATAAACTCAAAAGGTTGTACTGATTGGGAACGCCTCGAGAATCAACCTCGACAGCCACCAGGCCGCTGCTTAATTCCAAAAAGGAATAATTGCTGTTTCTATACCAACCAAACCCCCGAATGTTTTCCGCCGTTTTCAAAACCAATTCCCTTTCCCCGGCCTTTTTTAAAGGCTGAGATTCTGTGTCTTTGAGCCACTCGATCCAAAATTCCCGACCAGTATGCCAGCCCAGCATAAAATTGTCAGGAGAAACAGAAAAATTCTTTACCCCTTTAACCACCAAAACTAATTTATTTTCCCGGTCAGACAAAAAAGAATATAAATCCGTGCCAATCAAAATAAAATCCGAATTGTTATGACGCAGAGCGTCTCTAATCACTCCGCCTGTTTCAAAATTTCCCAAAATTTCTTCATTTTCTCCATTGAGTCCTATTTTCAAAAGACGCTGTGGGATTCCGCTCATAGCCAAAATATGGTCATCTTTGTTAATAAAAAAAGAAGTAACATTTTTAGAAATCAGCTTGTTTTTAAATTCTCTGACAGAAAAAACAGCCAGGTCCTTGCTATTCGACTGTTTAGAAGACATACTCAAAAAGTAAAGTTGCCCATCTTTCAAAACAGCAGTTTCTAAAAAGTGCGGCTTGATTGGACTCAGTTCACGAAAAGAGTTCTTGGCCAAGTCAAAATAAATAACTTTAGATTGATCATAAGCCAAAGCTTCTTTTCCGTTCCGGCCCCAAATTATCTTGGTCTGAGACGCATCCAGCGGAATCGCCTTGCTTCTGTAAATTAAATGTCCGTTAAGATCATAGAAGGCCAGAGTATTTTTTTCCCAATAGACCACTTCCTCCAGTTCTCGATGAAGAGAAAGGGGATTGGGACGGCTAATGATTTCTTTTTCTAGCTGGCTAGAACTGAATAAAACAATTCTGGAAAGATCACTAACTAAACCTTCTTTGACTTCCACCTCTTTTTCCCAAGGAGCAAATTGCTCCTTTTGAATCTTTACCGAATAAGTGCCGGGTAAAAGGCGTTTTTTAGAAAAAGTGCCTTTCAAAAAAGAGGTCCGGCCTTCCAGTTTTCCATCAATAAAGATTTGGGCCTCGGTATTCGGTTTCAAAACAATTGAGCCGGTTTTTACCAACCGGCCATTGGCAAAATCATAACGAAAACCAAAGGCAAAACTGAGCACCCCCGTGCTCAATAAAACAAAAAAAACCAAGGCCCAAACAAATAGGATTCTCCGTTGTTTTTTAGTCACCAGCTCATTATGCCTAAAATTAGATGAATTGTAAATGTTGCTTTAAACTTTTAAACTTCTAAACTTCTAGCATGTTTGTCAATAAAATTGGCATAGATTTGGGTACAACCAACACTTTGGTTTTTGTCCCTAAAAAAGGAATTATCATCAACGAACCATCGGTGGTTTCGATTTCCATTTTGGACCATAAAATTATCGCCGTCGGCAATGAAGCTAAAGAAATGATTGGCCGAGCGCCGGATAGTATCACCGTTTCCCGCCCTCTCAAAGACGGGGTTATTGCCGATTACCGCGTCACCGAAGCGATGCTTCGTTACTTTATTAAAAAAGCGGTGGGGAAAATCGGTTTAATCAAACCGGAAGTGTTGATCTCTGTTCCGGCTGGTATTACTTCCACCGAAAGAAGAGCGGTCATCGAAGCCACCATGAACGCCGGGGCCAAAGCCGCTTATCTGGTTAAAGAGCCGGTCTTGGCCGCCATCGGAGCCAAAGTAGCCATCAACAGCGCCTCCGGCAATATGATTTTAAACATCGGGGGAGGAACTACGGAAGTGGCCATCATCAGTTTGGGCGGCATTGTCAACGCCTCCTCGGCCCGAGTGGGAGGAAATAAAATCGACGCCGCCATTGTCGATCATATTAAGAAAAAACACGGTCTGGCCATTGGCGACCGTACCGCCGAACTGATTAAAATTGCCGTGGGCAGCGCCACTAAACAAAGCAACGAAGAGAAAATTAATGTGCGAGGAAGAGATTTGACTACCGGCTATCCTAAAACCGTAGAAATCGGCTCCAATGAAATCACCGAGGCCATGCAAGACCAACTACGGGAAATTATTCAAACCATTAAAAATGTTCTGCAAGACACTCCGCCGGAACTTTGTTCGGATATTATCGACAAAGGCATTGTCATTTCCGGCGGGGGAGCGATGTTAAAAAATATCGATAATTTGGTTACTAAAATTACCGGCGTCCCTTGCCGCCTCGCCGACGACCCCCTCCTTTGCGTCGCCAAAGGCACCGGCGTCGTCCTTGACAACCTCGACAATTACAAACGAAATATCATGACCAAGAGATAAGTTATGAAAATAGCTCTTATACATGACTGGTTTTTGGGTTTGGGTGGGGCAGAGAGGACTCTGAAAGTTTTACACGAGATGTTTCCCGAAGCGCCGATTTATACTTTTTTTTATAACAAAAAATTTACCGACTATTTTTTACCCAATA
>Ga0209542_10016826_pt1 | contig 12073 bp, 13 predicted proteins | sample RifCSPhighO2_01_FD_184028 | JGI IMG/M metagenome (GOLD analysis project Ga0209542, IMG submission 184028) | Soil microbial communities from Rifle, Colorado - Rifle CSP2_plank highO2_0.1 (SPAdes) (version 2) | ecosystem: Environmental > Terrestrial > Deep subsurface > Rock core/Sediment ...
ATTGCTCAGGAAGTTGCTATGGCCTCAAAGCCAGTAGATATTGAAATTGAGCTTAAAAGACAGGTGAGCGTTGGCAGGGGAAAAGATAAAATATTAACCCCTATAGGCATGAGAGCCCCTCTTAAGAAAGCTCGTGTTACCTCAAATGTTAAGATTGACCGGAGAATAGATAAGGCTGTTAATGATGATATAAAGGCAGCCCAAGGAATCCAGTTTCTCTATAAGCATAATTTTAACGAGTATACTTTATCTAAAATATTAAGTGTTGGGGTTTTGGGAATGAAGAAAGACAAGAAGCTTGTTCCCACAAGATGGAGCATTACAGCAACAGATGACATGCTTGCAAAGCATTTGTTAAAGCAGGTAAGGGAATATAAGTGGGTTGAAGATTTCCAGCTTTATTTTGGAAACTTTCTTGGAAATTGCTATTTAGTAATGCTTTTTCCTTCTGTTTGGAGTTATGAGCTTTTTGAGCTGTACTTTCCCGGAAGCTCCTGGAATCCTTCTGATACGATAAAGGCTTCTACTGATTATGAAGGATTTGGCGGAAGAAAAGATTATGCTTCAAATACTGCCGGAGGATATTATGCCGCAAGACTTCCTATATTAGAGCATCTTAATTCTATAAAAAGACAAGCAGGAGTTTTAGCTATAAGACTAGAGACTCCTTCTTATTGGGCTGCTTTAGGTGTTTGGGTTGTAAGAGAGTCTGTTAGGAAAGCTCTTGGAAAAGCCCCCTTAAAATTTGCGAGCATGGAGGAACTGATGGAAAGTTCCAGAAAAATAGGAATGATAAAATACGGATTTGATGACAATGATATTCTGAAAAAAAGCAAATTGCTGGAACAAGTCAGAACTCAAAAGAGTTTGAAGGATTGGTTTTGAGTAGAGACTGCCCAGGCTTGGCCGGTCTAAAGGATTGGTTTTAGTTATTTATTTAATTCTTTTTCAATTCTGCTATATTCATTCTTAGCATGTCTTTTCATGTAATCTTGGCCAAAATAATGAATTTTACCATCCCCCATAACTATTCCGTACATTGGTATTCTTCTTCCATTTTCTAACTCAATTATTAAATCATTTACACCATCATTGTTGAGATCATTATCATTTTTATTTACATAAAAACCAGTTACTCTTTCGTTATTAGCCAAATCTCCTGGATAAAATGTTCTAAAGGGCGGGGAAGCTTTCGATGCAAAATAAGTTATCGCTGTTGTCGCTAATATTGCTCCAACCAATAGAACTGGACTAATTGTGATTGGCTTAAATCTTATCACCATTGTTTTCTATTGACTTATTTGTTTTTAAGCATTATTATGCTCCATAACCTTTATTAACTGCTGATTGTTTTATCTATTAATTAAATTGAGGGTGATAAAAAGATGTGTAACTGTAGGTGGACTGAGACAATTGTGGCTGTGCTTATAATTGTGTTCTCAGTGATTGTTAAGACCTCGTGGTCTATGTGGGTTGTGTTTGTGCTTGGCTTGGTTTTGCTTATACATGCCTTTAGCTGTAAGAATTGCGGAGCACGTATGACTGAAAAATCAATTCCTAAGCCTAAAAGCAAGAAAAAATAATTTTTATTTTTGATTTTCTTCCTGTTTTTCTTTATATTTCTCTATCCTTTCCCTGTTTGTTTTGCATTCTGGGTTAAAGCAGAATATCCAGGGCTTTTTTCCTTTTCTTATTGACATTAGCATGGGAAAATTGCAGCTTTCGCAGGTTTTGTCTGATTTTTTTATCAACGAATTTGGGGGGAGTGAGTAAGTATTTGTGCAGTCTGGATAAGAATCACATCCTAGGAAATACCTTCTGTAATTTTTTGCATACTTTATGGCTAAATTCCCTTTTTTGCATTTAGGGCAAACAACCTGGATTTTATTTTCTTCCCTTTCTATTTCCCTTACCTGGTTTTCTGCTACTATGAGTTCCTGGCCTATCTTTTTTTCATTTTTCACAAAATCCTCTAATATTTTTGTTATTGTTTTTTTTGCTTTGTCTATTATTTTTCCCTCTCTTCCCTCTAGACCAGTTTTTGCCTCTCTTATTGCTTCCATAGAATCCTCAAATCTTCTTGTTAGCTTGTCATCTATAATTATAGGAGAGTATTTTTCAAGCGTTGTTATCAAAGATATTCCTAAAGGAGTTGATTCTATACTTGTTCCCCTAATATATCCCCTGTCGTAAAGAGTTTCTAATATATTAGCTCTTGTTGCCTTTGTTCCAAGATTTCTTTTCTCCAGTTCTGAAAGTATTGATGCTGGGGAGTATCTTCTGGGTGGCTGAGTTTCTTTTTCTTCTGTTTTTGCGCTTATTATTTTTACTTCTCCGCTTAAATCCGGAATTTCGTTTTCCTTTAGCTTTGAAGGATAGATTTCAAGCCAGGCTTTTTTTGAAATCGCAGACCCAAGTGTCGCGAACTGCAATCCATCCACTTCGGCAGTTATTTTCTTCTTATCTATTATTGCATCTTCGCAGAATAGAGATAGGAATCTTTTTGCTATTAAACTATAGACTTTTTCATCATCTCCCGAAAGAATCTGAAAGTTTCCTGTAGGATATATTGAGGGATGGGCAGGATCTGTCTTTTTGCCTTCAATAGGAATGTCCCTTTTTATTAGATGGGAAGTCTTGAAATGATGCGCTACTTTTTCCAGAATTTCTTTGTAAGCTATTGAAGGGGGAAGCTTTTCAGAGGAGGTTCTTGGATAGGATATTAATCCGTTGAGGTAAAGCGACTGGGCAATTTGTAGAGTCCTTGAGGGAGTTATTCCATAAAATTTGTACGCTTCTATTTGTAAAGTAGTCAGGTTGAAGGGTGGCTGGGGGGGAAGTATTTCTTGCCTTTTCTCTGTTTTTGCCAGGGCTGTTTTACCTTTAATATTATCAAATTTTACAAGCTCTTGCTTGTCAAATATGTCTTTTACGTATTTTAATTCAAGGACATGAGAGTTTTTTACGGTGATAAATACCTGCCAGTACGGTACTGGCTTGAATGCCTGAATCTCTCTTTCTTTTTGCACAATTAGGTTTAGTGTTGGACCTTGAACTCTTCCTATAGACATTATCTTAAATCTTCCTGTTGATTTAATGGCCTGCATCAACGCTCTTGACAGATTAATTCCGTAAAACCAGTCAAGATAATGGCGTGTTTCCCCTGCAATTGCCTGACCCCAGTTTAGTGTTGATGATTTAGACTCGTATGCGTCATTAAGCTCCTTGGAAGTAAGAGTTGAGAATTTCATTCTGCTTGCATCTTGCTGGCCACAAACATATCTTACTATATTGAGGCCTATTACTTCTCCTTCAATGTCATAATCTGTTGCAACTGTCAGAGAGCCGGCATCTTTTGCAAGGGATAATAATGCCTCATAATATTTTTTTGAGAAATCTCCTTTCTTGACAAAATAGTTCGGAACCCAGCCTATCTCAAATATTGGAAAACCTGCTCCTGGGACATTTTGCTTTAATGTAAACAAATGCCCTACTGCCGGAGCCACAACAAGCTTTTTTCCCTGCCTGTTTATGGTGTAGTAAGGGATTCCCTTTATGTTTTGTTTTGTCTCTTTTCCAAGGGCTGCGGCAATCTTAGAAGCTGCCTGAGGTTTTTCTGTTATTATTAATTCATATCCTCCTGACTTCAGGCTTATTTTTGAAGGCTTGAATGTTTTTGCTGGAAAGATTTTCTTTTCTTTTTTTGTAATCTTATTTGCAGCCCTGCCTTTTTTAAAAGGCATTTTTTTAACTGGTTTTTTGAAACTTCTCCCTGGCCGCCTCACTTTTGTTTGTTTTATTGCTTCTACAGGATTTGGAATAGAACCTTTGTATTGTTTTTCAACAGAAACTTTGGCTTCGTAAATCTCTGGCCTTTCCTGCTTTTCCACTGTTTTTTTCAGGTCATCTGTGCCTATAGGGAAAAAACCTTCTGCTGTTTTTTCCTGCAATGATTTTTTCTTTTTTCTTGGCATTTTTTCTTAATTAGAATTAGGCTTTTAAGGTTTTTGTATCTTTCTCATAATTCAAATACTTTGGGTTTTCTTGCAACATTAATAACATGAGTTTTTCCTATTTTTTCTTCAAGGCCGGAGCCCTCTTCTATATGCGCACATATGGCAATGTCTGGCTGGAATTTATCTATAGCTTTTCTTACTGCTTCTGACCCAGGCCAGCCAGAGAATTCTGATTTGCTTCCTTTGGGATGTATGTGGGTTACCATGACTTTTTTTCTTAAGTCTTTTATTTTTTCATGGCTTTTTGCGAGGAGATTAAATATTTCTTTATCTGGAATTTGATGAATTCCCATGTTTGCTGTCCCGGCACCAAAAAACCCTATATTGTTTTTGTAAAAAGAGTATCCGTGAAGATGCTTTGAATAAGGGGCGTAAATCTCAGATAGAAATGCAGTAGTTGAAATTGCTTCGTGGTTTCCTGGCACTATCAAAACATCTTTTTTGATTTTTGCGAATGGGCCTATGATCCCCTCAATCGACTGCTCGGCAAAAGTTATGTCTCCTGCCAGTATGACAATGTCCACTTTTTCCTTCTCTGCCTTTGCTGCAAGCCTTTCAACCAGCATTAGATCACCATGAATATCCCCTATGGCAAGGATCTTTGTTTTCTTCTCTTTCTTTTTAGCCATTTTACTAAATAAGCCCTCCACTTTAAGGATTTTTCTGTTAGTTATTTTGAAGTTTCTTTTGCCTCTTACATTTCACTCAATAGTAGTAGATAAAATATATTCTGCAAAACATTTAAAAAGACGCTACTATCTGAATATATACATTAAATTATACACCTCAAAGGATGAAAAGATGAAAGATAATTTCGACATTTTTTTTCGAAGGAAGCCGGCTTTGATGCTGGTATCTTTGAAGAAGATAATAAGGATGAGATATGGCAGTATTCTGGCAAAAGAGGTGGATTGCACATACAGCCACGCGGTAAAGATTCTTCAGACCCTTAGGATTCTGAGACTTGTTGAGTTTGAAAAACAAGGCAGGATAAAGCTGATAAAGCTTACAAAGAAGGGAAGGGATGTGGCCGACGCAATTGAAAATATCCAGACTTTAATCAAGTGATTAATACCATATCAAATTGAATTTTTTTCTTATTTTTTAATACTTTTTTATTTTAACTTTTACTCTTACGCAATGATTATTCATCATTTATTTTTATTTTTTCATCACAGTATAATTTAAAAAAGAAGAGTTATTTTCTGTTTTTGGGATTTGGTTATAGGTGAAAATGGAGAGAAAATATATTGTTGTTACAGGGGGTGTTATTTCTGGCTTAGGAAAAGGCATCGCTCTTGCAAGTATAGGAAATTTATTATCTCCTAAATATAAGGTTATTCCTATCAAATGCGATGGGTATCTTAATGTCGATCCGGGAACAATGAACCCTATAGAACATGGGGAGGTTTTTGTTCTTGATGATGGGTCAGAGGTAGATATGGATTTTGGGCATTATGAAAGGTTTTTAGGAGTTCCCTGCAATAAGGATTCAAGCCTGACTATGGGAAGGGTCTTTTCAGAAATAAGAGAGCGGGAAAGAAGGGGAGATTATCTCGGGAAAACTGTTCAGATGATTCCTCATGTTTCTAATTTTATAAGAAATTATTTTATACAGGTTGGTGAGAATAATAATGCAGATATTGTTCTTATTGAAATTGGCGGAACAATTGGTGATATGGAAAATGAGCTGTTTATTGAGGCAGTTAGATCTTTAGCAAGGAAAGTTGGAAGGCAAAATGTTCTTTTTATTCATGTTACTTATGTTCCTATTCCATTTTCAATTGGTGAGCCTAAGTCTAAACCAACCCAGCAAAGTGTCGCTCTTTTAAGACAGAGAGGTGTAGAGCCTGATTTAATAATAACTAGATCAAGAAAAGCTCTTACTGACCATGTCAGACAGAAAATAAGTTCCATGTGTAATTTGGAGTTTGAGGAGGTAATTTCTGGTGTAGATGTTGATAATATTTACAAGGTTCCTTTAGTTTTTGAGAGACAAGGAATGAGCCAGTTGCTTGCTAGAAAGCTTGGCTTACAGGTTATTCCTGATCTTAAAAAATGGGAAGAGTTAATTGAAAAGAGGGAAAAATCTGCTAAAGAAATAACTATTGCAGTTGCCGGAAAATATACTTACATAGGGGATTCATATGCAAGCATCATTGAAGCACTACATCATTGTGAAGCCCATTACGGTGTTAGGATAAATATTAAGTGGATGGAGACTACTGATGATAATCTTAGCTTAGAAGGAGTTTCTGGAGTTATTGTGCCTGGGGGGTTTGGAGCAAGGGGGGTAGAGGGAAAAATAGAAGTCATTAAAAAGTGCAGGGAACAAAATATTCCTTTTTTGGGTATTTGTTTTGGGTTGCAGACAGCTGTTATAGAGTTCGCTAGAAATGTTTGTAATTTGAAGGCACATAGTACTGAGATAGATCCAAATACTGAGCATCCAGTTATTGATATGTTAGAGGAACAAAAAAATATTACAACTAAAGGGGGAACTATGAGGCTTGGAAGCCATGTAGCCTTGATAAAGGAAGGTACTATTGTTCATTCACTCTATGGCTCTACAAGAGTTGAAGAAAGACATAGGCATAGATATGAAGTGAATCCAAAATATCATCAAATATTACATGATAATGGCATAATTCTTTCAGGTGTTTCTCCGGGGGGAACTCTTGTAGAATTTATTGAGCTTAGTAACCATCCTTTTTTTGTAGGCACTCAGGCGCATCCTGAGTTGAAAAGCAGTTTGTTAAAACCTGCTCCTTTATTTAAAGGGTTAGTTGGGGCAGCTTTGAAGTTTGATGAGATTAATCAACAATCTTTTAAAGAGACTATTTCTAATTAAATAATAAGTTGAAAATCAATAAGGCTTCGTAGCTCAGCTTGGTAGGCTCAGAACATCTCTCCGAGATTCTGGCTAAACCTATCTGGCCTGTATGAAGACCGAAGGCTTCGTAGCTCAGCTTGGTAGAGCACTGGACTCTTACGACGCAAACTTGTTTGCGGAAGTCGGAGTGATCCAGGTGTCGGGGGTTCAAATCCCCTCGAGGCCATATTAAATAATAGTTGCTAGTGCGACGACAATTAATATTAACTCTACATAAAATGTCCCGTTCTTAATGTAGATTTGGCTAAAGAATTTCCAATAATATCTCAGTAAGGGTTCATTTGCTTTGAAGTTTTCCTTTGGGATTTTATGCATTGAATATTTTTTCTTTAAGAACGGCCAGAGCCACATAACACCATATTCAATAGAATCTCCAGCAAGATGGCTTAGTCCTCCCATAAGAATGAAGAAGCTCGCATATTTCATAACCTCATTTGAAGCAATTAAGAAGATTAATCCAGAAATTATAACCCAAAATAATAGGGTATGAGTTAGATATTTTCTGTGGCTGTCGTCTCTTTGCAATTTTAAGGATTTATGTTTGTAAAAAAGTAGGAAGAAGTCAAGGTCTGGAATTATGGCTGCAATGACGCCTATGACAATTAGTGTGTTATAGTATGGAAAAGAGGATGAAATATTTAACAGTTTGGCCAGAACTAGGCTTACAAGATATCCTAAAGAAAGATGGCCGATTATTAACATAAATAATAGAAAAGAAAATAGTTTATAAAATTGGTTTAGTGGTATGGTTATCTATAGTCACGCCAGGTGTGCTCGCATTTTGTGCACTTGAAGAACTTTGTTTCTGCTTCGTCCCCTGCTCTTGTCTGTACTGTCCAGAAGTAGGCTTTGTTATTTTCGCACTTTTTACAGGTTTCTGCGACGATAGGAAATACCTGAGTGTCTTTTTCTGAAATAACTTCTATTTTTTTCTTTCCTTCAATTTTCTCTGAAGTCTTGATTTTAGAGGGCTTTCCCTTTGCAGCGTAGTTGCAACGCGAACATCCAAGATTCTTCCTCTTTTGTATCAGGACTGCGCCGCATTTGGGGCAAAATTCCATCATAGATTTTACGAAATATTGTTTATAAACCTTTCTTAGTTTTCCTCACAAAAACCATCTCTTACATACCAGAAATTACCTCTCCCGAGGAGAGAGTTCCATAGGTCAGCTCCTATTAGCTTTAACCATCCAACATACGGGACTAATTTGACTCTTGCCTTGCCAATAATTTGGTTTTCATTAATGTTATTTTCGAACCCCTGAATTACGCCGTTGTTGTCTCCCATTGTTGAGAAGGAGTATTGTCCGTTGTTTTGGGATATTAACACAACTCTATGGATAACATCTTTTCCAAGCTCAGGGGCCCTGAATATTATAACATCCCCCACTTCAATGTCTTCTGGATCTATTCCTGTTATGAACAGGACATCTCCTTTGTTAAACCCTTTTTTGAAGATGTAACTTTCAAAAGCCTCTTTGTTAATTTCTGATCCATCATAGTTTTCTCCGTTTCTTTCCCACCAGCTGTCAAAACTTCCTAGGATATTTCCATCATGGTACATAGAGCATGATTCAACTATTGCGAGCGGAAGGGAGGTTCCTGTTGTAAAGCTTAAAAGAGGCAGGAAGATAAACTTGATTACAATAAATATAAACAGTATTGAAATAAGCCAGCCTTTTAGAGAGTCATCCTTCCAGACAAAAAACCAGAATTTTTTCCAAAAGTTCTTGAATTTTTCTTTTGTTATAGCCATAAACTGAGAAAGCAATAAGTATTTTTAAAGTAAACTATTCCATATCTGAAATTCATATTCTTTATAAATTGAAATTTGCTTCTTCTTTTATGATGAAAGAAATCATCCTTGCAATAATACAGGCGGCAACAGAGTTCCTGCCAATTTCTTCTGATGGGCATCTTGCTCTTGTGTCAAATATTCTTGGAGAGTCTGATTTGTTTTTCATCACTTTTCTTCATATAGCCTCTTTACTTGCCGTAATAATTTTCACAAGAAGGGAAATCCTTGAAATACTGAGATTTAGAAAAGAAAGCTGGAGGCTTTTGGGATTTATTCTTATCGGGATAATTCCTGCCGCAATAGTCGGACTGTTTTTTAGCAAGTTTATTGAAGGAACTCTGACTTCTTACTTCCTTATCGGGGTATTTTTTCTTTTTACGGGAATAGTTGTTTTTTCAACTAAGTTCATTAAAACTTCTGGAAATAATTTAAACAAGGAAAATGTATTTGTTATTGGCTTAATACAGGCAATTGCATTGTTTCCTGGAGTTTCAAGAAGCGGCATGACAATTTCTACTGGATTATTTTTTGGGATAGACAAAGAAAAAACTGTGAAGTTTTCTTTTCTCATGTTTATCCCTTTAGCTATTGGGGCTTTTTTGCTTGAGTTTATGAAATATCCTGATGCAATTACAAGTACTCCTGTCTTAACACTTATAGTTGCCTTTATTGTGTGCTTTGCTTTAAGCCTTTTTTTCCTTAGGGCTTTAAGTTATATTGTAAAAATGGATAAGTTCTGGATATTTGGAATTTATTGTCTTTTTATATCAATTGTCAGCTTTATTTTGTATTTTATTTAGATTAGTTTTATAAACTTCTTTTTGCTTTTTTCATCATGGCAGCAACACCACCAGGTCCTCAAAAAATGAAGATTGACTATAACATAGACAGAAAAATCTATGATGAGTTTGCCAAATCATGCAGCAGAAAGGGCTTCGCACCTCAAGTAGTTATTGAGAGACTGATGAAGCGTTTTACAGAGACTGGCCAGTTATAATCTTCACGAACTATATTATTAGAACTAATGTTAATCAGGATTTTATCTGAATTTCCTTTTATGGAAGCTTCTTCCTTCATCTCTTCTTCCAAAGTTTTTTGATTTGCTTCTGCCAAACCTATTTTCTCTTCCTTGAGGTCTTCTATTATCAGATTCTCCTTCTTTTCTGAAATACCTGTTTGGTGAAGAGTATCTTCCTCTGCCATAGCCTGATTTTTTTCTGTCATCCTGAACATTCATCTGTACGAAAACTCTTTCAAACTTGGGCAGTTCGATGTTTTTTATGTTTAGCGCATCATCCTGGACAACTCTTCTGAAATTTTCATAATCTCTATCCGATAAAATAGTTATAGCTTTTCCTTCTTTTCCGGCCCTTGCTGTTCTTCCTATTCTGTGTATGTACTCTGTACTTGTTTTTGGGGACTCGTAGTTGTAAACGTGTGAAACTCCTTTTATATCTAATCCCCTCGCGGCTACATCAGTGCAAACAAGTATAAATTTGGTGCTTTTATGGAAGTGCTCGAGAACTTTGCTTCTTTTCGCCTGGTTTAGGTCTCCGTGAAGAGCGAGGGCATCAAATCCCTGCCTTCTTAGGTTGTTGGATATAAGATCAGCGTTTCTTTTTGTATTGCAAAATATCATCACGAGTTTGGAGCTTTCTTCGTTCAAAAGATGAACTAAGAGGGAGAATTTCTGATTTGAGGGAACATCATAAAATACCTGCTCTAATTTTGAAGGATCTACATTAGCCTGGGCAGAAATTTCTTTTGGAGTTTTCATATATCTTTTTGATATCCTTAGTATGTCTTCAGATATTGTTGCAGAGAACAAAAGACTTTGCCTTTCCTTTTTGCAGTGATGGAGAATATCTGTAACATCATGGATAAATCCCATATCAAGCATTCTGTCTGCTTCATCAAGAACAAGAATTTTTATCTTTGACAGATTTATTGTCTTTCTCTTTATATGGTCAAGAATTCTTCCAGGAGTTCCCACAACAATATCTGCTTTTTCCAAAGCATCCATCTGAGGGCCTAGCGCCACTCCACCATATACTGTTATTACTTTTAGAGAGGTGTATTTTGAAAATGTTTTCATAGCGATTGACACCTGTTCTGCTAGTTCTCTTGTTGGGGTTAGTATTAAGGACTGCAATCCCTCTCCCGGCTTGAGTTTTTCTATAATAGGGACTCCAAATGCCAGAGTTTTTCCTGAGCCGGTTGCACTCTCACCTATAACGTCTTCTCCAGCAAGGGCTATGGGAATTACCTTTTCCTGAATTTCGGTTGGTTCATGGAAGTTTATTTCCTTGAGAACTTTTAATAAATCTTGGTTTAGACCTAATTCTTTAAAACTCTTCATAACAATCTTTTGAATTTAAGATGCCTTTTAAGGTTATGCTTGATTCAATAAATTTAAATACATTTTAAGGTTAGAATACTCATGGCAAAAGAGAGGAAAAAAACCTTTAACAAACTGGAAGTTTTTACTATTTTAGCATTGACGATTGTTACTGTAGCCGTAATCTTGTTGTTGACAGTTGGTAAGCCTAATCAAGGTGATAACGATGGCTTCTCTATAAATGATATCATACAGGTTTCTGGAATAGAACTCATCAATAACAAGGAAAAATATGAAGGTGTAGAACTTACTATAATGAATGTTCTTGTTTTAGATCCACTTTTTGTATACATAGAATTTCCTGAGGGGGGAGGAGAAAGACTTTTTATTGAGCCTAGAAAATCAGAATATTGTTTGTACTTTAATTTGAAGGGTGAATTGAACAAGGATGAGAAAAGAGAATGGATTTTCCGTGTTAGTGATTTTGAATGTGTAAGCAGAACTTAAGCCTTAAATACACTATTTTCTTTTTGATTTTATGTTTGGACTTGCAAAAGAAGAGGTAAAATTGTTTAAGGGATTGAAAACGCCTGCAAAGATTCAGGATTTTCTTGATACTTTAAGAATTAATTTTGAAGAGCATGGAGATACATGCATGTCTCCAAGAATGGTGTTAAAGACTGGAAAGTGCCATTGCATGGAAGGAGCTATACTGGCTGCTTTGGCTTTAAGAGTCAATGGACATAAGCCTTTGATTGTTGATTTACTTGCACATGACAGAGATTTTGACCATGTGCTTGCTGTTTTCAAAAAAGATGGAAAATGGGGGGCTATAACAAAAACAAATCACGCTGTTTTAAGATATAGAGAGCCTGTTTATAACTCTATAAGGGAGTTAGTTATGAGCTATTTTCATGAATATTTTGATAACAATGGTAGAAAGAATTTGAGGAGCTTTTCAAGACCAATAGATCTTTCAAGGTTTGATAAAAAAGGCTGGATGACTAGTGAGGAAGAAGTCTGGTATA
>Ga0209542_10016827_pt1 | contig 12072 bp, 14 predicted proteins | sample RifCSPhighO2_01_FD_184028 | JGI IMG/M metagenome (GOLD analysis project Ga0209542, IMG submission 184028) | Soil microbial communities from Rifle, Colorado - Rifle CSP2_plank highO2_0.1 (SPAdes) (version 2) | ecosystem: Environmental > Terrestrial > Deep subsurface > Rock core/Sediment ...
CATCTTTCCCGACGAGCAGGCGATGTGTGACCCAGCTTACGCCGAGGCATGGACAAGATTCATCGCCGAAAAGGGCGTCCATTTCACCAATCGGTGGATGGACGATGTTCCGCTTCGGGGAAATGAAAAATCTCCGACGAGTCAGCGGTCCTGTGAGAAGATTCTGATTCCGTTGGATTCCGAGAGACTTTGTCGAAGTCACGGCCGTCGTGGTCGTCGTCGGCGTGCTCCGAGTATCCCGGAGCGGATCCGTCACCATCACAAGGCGCTCAGTGCCTTGGCACCAGTGGAGTAACAGTACAAACTCCGTAAAAGAGGCCCCGTAAGGCCTCTTTTTTGTTTCCATACAAATCTATTGCTATATAGAATAGTCTTGTGATAGAGTTAAATTATTAAAGAATAATCAAAATTACTATGACAATGGCACATAAAATCAAAAAATTACATCTGTCAAAAAAAGACAAGAAAGTTGCCGGTGTTTGTGGTGGAATCGGAGAAACATTTGATATCGATTCAACTATTATAAGGTTACTTTTCATCTTTGTTGCTTTGGTAACTGAATTGTTTCCGGCAATCATTATTTATATTCTTGCGTGGTTGGTCATTCCAAGTAAAGCAGAATAAATAAAAAATTAGAAATTTAAAGATATGTACCAAATCCATACGGTCGTATTGATTCGGTACATATTTAAATGAAACAAAAAAGAGCAATACAATTGCTCTTTTTTGTTTTTCTCTTTATAATCAGAAACGGAGACGAACTTTTAATAAAATATCAAAAAGGTGAGATAAATGTCGCTCGGAATAGAACCAGTCTTTATAAGTATCGAGGATTTGTTGTTAAAAAAGCGTGTTGTTGAAGAAATAGAAGACATGATGGCAAAAATAGTTGATTCGGTAGACAAGGCTAAAATAATTGTCACCGATATATTTGATTTTAACCATTTTTATCTAGAAGGAATAGCAAGAGTCGTTATAGTCAATATATCGGAAGATACTTTTGAATTGATGGAGAAAGATATCAGAGAAATCGGTATCAAGACCTGTTTTAACAGACTTGAAATTTATCTTTAAAAAGGCGGAGAAATCTGCCTTTTTTACTTTTATAGCTTGTCGGACGTCCGACAGACTAATTTCCAATCCAATATAAAAGCCCACCTTTTTCTTTTATATATTCCAAGTGTATAATAAATTGCAATATGGATGATTTACAAAATATTTTAAAATTTACGAAATTAATCAATAAATTCCAGCAAGTAAGAAGGCACTACCATGCCAACGGGGAAGACCGCATGGAAAACGATGTCGAACATAGTTACGAGCTGGCGATGCTGGCTTGGTATATAATTTTTATCAAGAAAATAAACTTGAATCTTGACCTGGTTATAAAATATGCGTTGGTTCATGATCTGGTTGAAGTCTATGCAGGGGATACCTACGCACATACAACCGACACGGAACTAAAAGAAAATAAAATAGAAAGGGAAGAAACAGCCCTGAAAAAGTTACGGGGAGAATTCACAGAATTTCCGGAGATATTTGGATTAATAGAAGAATATAACAGAAAGGAGAATCTCGAGTCTAAGTTTGTTTATGCTTTGGACAAAATCGAGCCGATTTTTGATATTTATACAAATAATGGAAGAACTTGGAAAGAAAGAAAAATTACAATCGATATGATTATTGATATTAAAAAAGATAAAGTGAAACTAGATCCGGAAATAGAAAGACTTTTTTATGAGATACTAAAAGTCCTTCGAAAAGAAGAGGAAGATATATTTAATTGATCAAGGGTATCCAAGTACCTCTATATGTAGGGAGAAGGCCTTTTTTGGCTCATTTATTTATTATCATAGTGTCGCACAATATACCTTTTGCGACATTGAATAATTAAAATAAAGCCCCCACTACTGTGGGAGCTTCAATGAAACATCGGCTTTATTTATAGAAGGAAGCTTAATTGCAGGATAAGTTGTTTCGCTCCCGTTATTTTTTTGGTACTCTAATTCTTCATCTATAACATTTTTTATTTTTGTAAATTCCTCTGATCCTTCGCAAATTTTTCTTGTTTTTGTAAAACTTACATCCCAAATAGCAATATGTTCGGCATAATAATCCGAGGATACCTTGTCAGCAACCTCAAATACATAAATGCCTCCATCGTGATAACTGCCTATAATAAAACAAGCTCCTTTCAAGTGACTACCGTGTATGGTCAAAATTTGAGACAAAAATAAGAACAAAAAAACGCTTGAGACGAAAAGAATCTTTTTCATAGTTTTGCCCATTTATTTAAGTTTTTGTTGGAATACCGATTTCTGACAAAAGAATAGCACTTCTAGATAAAAAAGAAAGCGCTTTAATCAAAAACACTTTCTCCCCCATTTCTAATTTATTTTCTAAGACCCGACAGTAAAAAACCAGAGAATAATTACAAACAAAGCAATAATAATTACTAGCAAATGATCCCACATAAAAATTATTGAATATTATTTACAGCAGGAGCCATTTCTTCAATGGTTGTCGGTTGTCCTGCTTTGATTCTTTCTAGATTATCTATGAAACTATCCCAAATCAAATCGATAAAAACATCATTCCAAAGATAAGAAACCGGCTCTACCAAGTAGGTGTCCCAAACATTGGTCACTATCCCCCAAACATAATCTAAATTAGTTTGAGTTCTTTCGGCCTCAATAATTGATCTCAAATCAAAGCCAAAATAACTTAAAATAATAATTGCAATTATAATAATTAGAATTAATTTTAAAAATCCTTGATTTTTGTTTAACATACTCAAATTATACTTTAAAGACAAAAAAGTAACAGTGGAAAATTTTATTAGTATTTTGGCAAATAAGACATTGGATTTAGATAAGCATCGTGTGGTGCTAGCGGAATATATTTATCTTTACAATTAATACTATTGGAGAATTTTGTTATCTGAACACCTTTGCTGGCATAAACTCCAAAGTGAAGATGAGGACCTGTTGAGTATCCAGTATTTCCGCTGTAACCGATTACATCTCCTGTATTAACAACATCTCCCTGACTTACCTTTATTATAGATAGGTGTGCATACAGAGTTGAGATTCCATTATTGTGCTCAATAAGAACCCATTTGCCGTAAGAATAGCATTTTGGAGGGACAGAATCAGTGTTACCTGTACCTTTTACTACGCCATCAAGAGCAGATAGAACTCTGGTACCAGAAGAAGCCCTGAAATCGACCCCAGGGTGTCCATTTCCGTTGTAAACCTGAGGATTACTTGTTGCGAAAGGAGTCTTTCCAAAGAATTGGGTAATATAAACATTATCTAGTGGCCAGTGCAAAATACCGTACGCACTATCGGGTAAACTGCCTGGGTCAATTTCTATTTTTAATTGTGATTCAAGTTTATTAATTTCCTGAAGCATTTCTTCCATTAGACGCTTTTTTTCTTCCAGTGTTTTTAAATAAGTAGTTTCTTTATTTTTTGTAACCGAAAGAAGTTGATTTTTTTCTGTCTTACTGTATTCAACAATTTGTTTTTGATCTGCTAGCTGAGACTTATAACTTACCAATTCCCTTTCTTTTGTTTCTGTTTCCATTTTATCTCCCAGCAAACTTTCTTTTAATGAGAGCAGTTGTAATGTCTTTTCTTTGATAACAAATTGAAGTCTTTGCAAATTATCTATATCACCCCAAAAATCAGATAGATTTTCTTTGGCTAGCAAAATTTCAATCAAAGAATCAGAATCGTTCTTGTTTATTATCCGAATTGTTTCCGCCAAGGCTGTGTTATTTTGTGTAATTAATCTTTCTTTGTCACCAATATCGATAGATAGTTTTTGGATTGCCAAACTGGTTGACTGAATCTTGTTGTCGGTGAGATTGATGTTGGTCGTTATTTTTTTCTGATCCAAATTTAATCTATATATTTCAGTATTCAATGTCTTTTTTTCCTCGCCTACTTTGTTCAGCTCGGTTTGATATTTTTGAATTTCTTTTTCTAACTCACTAATACTAGTACTCTTTTCTGTTATCTGATTTTTTAATTCATCAACTCTGGTAGCACCAGAAGAATAGAAAGGTTCAGATAACCCCAAAAAAATAAAGATAATAACTATTGGAAAAAACTTTAAAAATTTGAAAAACATTTTAATTTAATTTTTTAAGTGCTATTTTAATACGATCAACAGTTTCTGGTTTTCCCAAAACTTCAGCCAAAGTAAACGGATCTGGCGATTTGTCTTTTCCAGACAAGGCAAATCTCATCGGCCAAAGTACCGCACCTCTACCCTGCTCGGTCGCATAATTCCACAAAGATTCTTTAATTAAATCAGACTTAAAATTATCAATTTCGTCAAGTATCTCTAGAATTCTGTTTAGATGAGCTTTTGTTGTGTTAACATCAGCGTCTTTCCAAACCAATTTTTCTTTGTCGTATTCTGGTACATTAAAATAATAACCGAACTCCCCTGCCTGATACATTTCTGTGATTTCAGAAAACTTGCTAATCCTTTCTTTAATTATAGGTAATATTTTTTCTACAATAAAATCAGAGTATCCTCTTTCTTTTTTAATTTCTTCCGGTAAAAATTCAAAAACCTTTGTTTTAAAATCATTCTCAGACATTCTTTTGATATGTTCGGTATTTACCCAGTTCAGTTTAATTATATCAAAAATTGCACCACCTTTTTGGATTTTGTTGATATCGAATTGAGCAACCAATTCATCAAAAGTAAAAATTTCTTGGTCGGTTCCGGGGTTCCAGCCTAATAGCATTAAATAATTAACCATTGCTTCCGGCAAATAACCCATCTTTCGATATTCTCTGATTGAAACTGCACCGTGTCTTTTTGAAAGTTTTGAACGGTCAGGCGCAAGACTGAATGGCATATGAGTATAAACAGGTCTTGGAGCACCGACTGCCTCTTGAATTAAAATCTGTCTGGGTGTATTTGAGATTCCGTCTTCGCCTCTGATGACATGAGTAACTCCCATTTCATAATCATCTACAACAACAGCCAGGTGATATAGTGGTTCACTTAAACTTTTTGCAATAACAAAATCACCCAATTCGGTTGTATCAAATTTTATTTCTCCCCTAACGGTGTCTGTAAAAATTACTCCTTTGTTTTGATTTTTAAAACGAATTACTTCGGCTCTGTCCCCTTCTTTCTCAACAATTTCTTTTGATATGTAGGCGGTTCCGTCAGCAATCATTTTTTCCAAATATCTTTTGTAGATTTCTCCCCTCTCTGACTGTCTAATTATTTTTGTTTTATCAAATTTAATTCCAAGCCATTCTAAACTTTCTAAAATTTCATCTTCAAATTCTTGTTTTGATCTCTCTTTGTCTGTGTCTTCTGATCTAAAGAGCATCTCACCACCATTTTGTTTGGCAAAAATGTAATTAAATAAAGCGGTTCTAGCACTCCCTACATGCAAATAGCCCGTCGGTGACGGAGGAAAACGAGTGATGATTTTCTTTGTATTTTCTTTATCCATAGCATATGTATTTTAACATAAATACAGATAAAGGTTTAGTTTATAAGGGTTTATTAAATAATTTTATTGCTTCATCGAAATTATCCCCGCTTACCAATTTGTTTCTTCTTTCATGTTTGCACTTTTCACAAACCTGAACAACATAAAATACATCGGACTTTTTATCTAGACCGATTGGTTTCATCATTCCTCCACATTCTGCCATTCTGTCTCCCGGATTTACATCCACATGCTTTGACCAAAGACAATTTGGACAATGGTTCGTATAGCCATTTCCCTCTACTTTGGCACCGCATTTTTCACAAATAAAATTTTCTTTTGTTCTTTGAAATTTTTTACTTTCCATTTTTATTTTTCGTGCCTAAGAGCAATTGCCAAAATACCCTCGGCAATTTTTTCCGCTGCGTCTAGTTTTGAGAATTCTTTTGTTGAATCGGACATTCGTTTTCTTTTTTCTGGATTATTCATAAGATTTACAATTTCAGCTATCATCACATGCGGTGTTAAGTTACTTTCTTCCATTACAATGGTTGCCCCCGTTCTTGCGTAAGAAAAAGCGTTTTTTCTTTGGTGATCTCCTGCTGAACTGGTGATTGGTATAACAATGCTTGGTAAACCCCAAGCAGCCAATTCCGAAATAGAACTACCCGCTCTCGAAATTATTAAGCTGCTGGCCCCGACTGACATTCTCAAAGCAAGCATATCTAAATATTTAAAAGGTCTGTATCTATTTTTATATTTATTATCTAACAAAATTAGGTTTGCTCTATTTGTTACTTCGTCAAAATTATTTTTTCCAACCTGATGAATTACTTGATATTTGTCTAACAGATTAGGAAGAATATCAATAATGATATCGTTAATAGTTTTAGAACCCTGTGAGCCGCCTAGAATAAGAATAGTTGGCGTTTCTTTTTCCAATTTCAAGAATTCATGAGCACCTTGTTCCAAAGGAATTGCCAACCCCCTTCTAATTGGATTTCCCGTATAGGCAGTTTTGTCTTTATCCATATATTCAGCTGTTTCTGGGAAACCGATTGAAACTTTTTTTGCAAATTTTGATGCCCATTGAGCAACTTTTCCAGGAACGGTATCCGATGCGTGAACAACAACAGGTACTCGGAAAAATCTCGCAGCAAAAAGCATCGGAAATGCACCATAACCGCCATTGGTAAATACAACATCTGGATAGATAGACCACATCATTAGCATTGCCCTGATAATAGCAATGGTTGTTTTAAAAATATCAAAAAAGTTTTGAATAGAAAAATACAAACGGAGTTTGCCGGTCGATAATTGTTTAAAAATTATATTATTTTTAAACAATAAATCTTCGTCATACGGTTGATCAGAAACAAAATAAATATCAGGTTGCAATAATTTATTTTCCTCTGATATTTTTCTGATGTATTGAGCGACAGCAATCATTGGATAAAAATGCCCGCCTGTTCCTCCTCCTGTTAGTAAAATTTTCATAAAATATTTTTAAATTCGCTTCATATATTTTGAGACATTCAAAATAATTCCAACTTCTAATAAAGTAAACATCAACGCCGTTCCTCCTTGGCTAACAAATAATAACGGATCCCCTGTTAACGGAAAAATCCCTAACATAGAAGCCATATTCATAAACGACTGCGACACTATCAGTATAACAATTCCAACCACTAACAGTCTACCAAAATCACTGTCTGATTTTGCAGAAATATGTAATCCGCGATAAGCAAAAACAAGAAATAGCGATATCAACAAAACACACCCAACAAAACCCCATTCTTCGGCAGTAACTGCAAAAATTGAATCCCCAATCGGTTCCGGTAGATAATTAAATTTTTGAATACTTTTACCGAATCCCCTGCCAAATATTTGTCCAGAACCAATGGCAATCAAAGATTGTTTTATTTGATAACCCGCTCCCAACACATCAATATTTGGATGAAGAAACGTTGTAATTCTTTGCCAAAGATATGGTTTCAAAAAAGCGACAGTAGAAAGACCCGCAACACCTAACAAACCGAGAGACAAAAAATGGTTCCATTTTGCTCCGGCAATAAAATACATTGTCATCGCAATAATAGAAATTACGAGAAATGTTCCCATATCTGGTTGCAGTAACAAAATAATTCCCGTAATCGCAAGCATTCCTATTATGGGGAGAAACCCTAATTTAAGAGTGCTTACCATTTTTTTTATACTTGCCAACCAAGCTGCAAGATAAATAATGAATCCCAATTTCAAAAATTCCGCCGGTTGAAAAGTCATTCCTCCAAGTTCTATCCACCTTTTTGCTCCCCCATGTTCAAAGCCTAGAAACGGGACAAAAACCAAAGAAGTCAAAACAAGCGAAGCAAGAAAAATATAAAAAGCATATTTTCTATAATTTAGATAATGAATCCTAGAAGTAAAAAACATTGCGATCAAACCAAACAATAAACCAAAAACTATTTGGTTAAACATTATTGAAGAAAAACGAATCCCCTCTCTGGTTAAAAGGCCGAGAGATGCAGATGAAAAAAGAAAAAAACCCGCCAATATTAAAATGGCAACAATTACCAAAAACGGTCGATCTAATTGTTTAGTTCTCATTAAAGATTATTATAACTTAATGAAAGTAGAAAGTAGAATGTTGGTTGTGGAAAGATAAACAAAAATACCAAGGTTAGACCTTGGTATTTTTGATACACTTGTTTATTTTCCAAACTATCCCAAAATTTTCACGGTCGTGAAAATTTTGGGATATATTGAATTATATATTTATGTGTTGTATAATAATTCTGTTCTTTGATATTGGATAATTGCGTTGTTTACTTTTGTAAACAACGAGGAAAGTCCGGACACTTGGTCGCTCCTCACTGCGTTCAAAACGAATTTCGAATTCAAAATTTCGAATTTCGATTAAATGTCAAATTTCAAATAAATTAATTATTAAACACGAAATTTGCTAAAGCAAATTTCGTCAAATTTAGAAATTAAAAATTTGAATATTAAAAATTTAATCGAAATTCGAAATTAGAAATTTAAATTTCGAGCGAAGCGAGGAGCGACAAAAGTAGCGGGTAATACCCGTCGAGAGTGATCTCAGAGGTGCGAGCAGAGACGCTTAAAATTGAAAAATTTTAAGAACCCTTTTGGGTTAGTTTTTATGGAAACATAAAAAGTGAAACGGCTAAATCCTTACTCGAGTGCAAGACCGTGTTGTTACACCTATTTAGGTGTAACAAAGAGTCGCTAGAGGTTGTTGGTGACAACAATCCCAGATAAATAATTATCACCCACTTTATGTGGGCACAGAATCCGGCTTATAGGTATCAAAAAACAAATTAAATCAAAACCCCGTGGTATTACCACGGGGTTTTGACTTTTTTGTTACTATTGACTATATGGCATTTATTGTGGTATATTTGTAGGTAGAAAATAAGCGTATTTTGATATAGACAATCATTTTTTGGAGGTGTACCGTGAAAAAGTTTTTCGTTTTTATTTGGCAAGTGGTGTGTTTTCTTCCTAGACTTATGTGGAAGGGGGCGAAGACAGTCGGACAAAAATTAACAGCAAAAAAAGAGAAAAAGCCCGTCAGTAAGTTTTCCACTTATTTGATCGGCTTGCTGTTCAATTTGGTCTTGATCGGAATTATCTTTTCCCTCTTGATCAAATTGAACATCACAGGCTTTCGGCTCATCGCCGTCGGTTCGCTGATTTCCATAGCTTCCCTGATTTACTTCGGTAAAGAGGGGGTTAGGAAAATAGAGCCAGTACATGTCGGGGTACCAGTGATTCTCGGGGATATATCAGGACTGTTCCTGCTTCCCGCAGGCTGGTTCTGGATTTTACCGAAACCGTGGATGGATTTTGTGTTTGTTTCGGTGAAGGAGCAGACTCTTGATCCAAAAATCAAGAGAGTGCTTTCAGAGGATAGTATGGAAGCAGAGATTGATGCACAGATTCAATACGTCATCACTGACCCTTATCTCAACCAAAAAGTAGCAGAATCTGAGAAAGCCCTAACAGCTTTGGCCGAACGGAACATCCGCTGGTTGGCCAACATGATTGTTCTGGAAAAACTTCCTGGCGTGAAGAATCTGTTCTCTGAGTTGCTCGAGGGCAACGCCACCTTGGAGACACTCAAAAACCACAACTCGACAAACACGTCGAGGGTGGAATCGGAAGCCATTACCGAACTCGGTGTAAAAGACTCTGCTGGAAAGTGGGGACTCACGATAAAAAAGGCGATGGTGACGGACATCCGTATTCCGCAAAATGTCGCGGACGCCAATGCCGAGCGCGAGGTGGAAGTTGCCCAGAGAAAAAGCGAGGGCATCCAAAATCGAACCCTCATCGAACTGATGAAGGAATTCAAGGCGGACTTCCCCGGTCTTAGTGACAGGGAAATCGCCGACCTGATTCAGGTCGAAAGGAAAAAGGCAACCCGAACAATCATCGATGGATCAGCAGCACCGATTGTCCAAGCCGGTTTGCTCGCTGGAGGAGGAGGTAAACCATGAACACCTGGGCAAAAGTAGGGTTATGGTGTCTTGCCTTGGCCCTGATACTCGCGTTTATCCCTCTGCCCTCTGACATCAGCATCCCTAGTGGTGCCAGAGTCAAAAGGTGGTTGGGATTTGGTGGTGGTCACAAAAACATAATCGTCGCTGAAAAATCCAGATCAACATCGGATGTCCAAACCCTGTATCATACGAAGGGATTGGATTATCCGGTGTATGTTCCCGGAGGCTCGTACTTCCATTGGAAGGAGACACCGAACGAAGGCGTAATACTCTTTCGCTTTGCAAAAAGCAAAGAGGGTTTACAAAACGCCCAGTGGCGTCGTTTGGAAGGAGAATATGTCAGTCTGCCTGGTGAAATCGCCAGCGGAGCGGTATATATCGATTTCCGTCTCCCAGAAGAAATCGGTGCGGACAATCAGATAGAAATATCTGTCTTCCCCGAATAAATCAAAAGTGGTTAAGGTTTTCTGCCTTAACCGCTTTTTTAATTTCTTCAACCGTCGTATTACAATCTCAATTTTAAAAATTTAAGAATTAAAAAATTTAAAATTATTTAGACCTGTCTCTTTTCTGAAAGAAAAGCAGCGACACGGCAGGCAGGAATTAGAAATTAGAAATTATCGTATAAATAAAATTCTATTTTATTTATACGATACTATATCCCTGTCCCCAATTGATCGATGGTTCCTCTAACTATTTCCGCCAACAAAGAAGCTCCTAGTAAAATGGCAATACCGACAAGCGTCCAAATAAACATTTCTCGTGCATCTTTTATGCCATCTGGCTTTCCTCTTGCCATAACAAATTTAAATCCGGAAAATATCAAAAACAAAATAGCAATCGGTGTTCCTACTGCAATAATTATTTTAAGAATTGACGCAATCAGAGCCTCAATGGTCGTTGACGCTATCGGATTATCAATTTTTGCATTGGCTACCTTCCCTGTTCCCGCACCAAAAACAACAGTTGGAAGTGTCGCCAAAAAAACGATTCCGCCATAAAACAAATTGCTAGTAATTTTTTTCATAAATATAATTAATTAGTATTGATAAATTGATTATAATCAGATTTTACACCCAAACCGCTAGTGATTAGTTTGATTATTAACCAAGACGCCAAAATAAAAAACATTCCTTTTAGCAAAAGACCCAATTTCTTTTTTGCATCATTTCTTGCTCCTGATTTGTCTCCGCTGTAAATAAATATCCAACCAATCCACGCAAACAAAACCGTCGCGACAGGAACAGCAAGCCAGATAAAAATATCCAAAATATTATCTATTATTTTTATGATGTGAGAAAAATTACATGAGTCTGTATTTGTTTTTGTACCACAAGGCACAACAGGATCCCCCGGAGACCACGCCTTTACCAAAGCTGGAACAAACAAAATTGCCCAAACGGTCAAATAATAAATTTTAGATAAATATTTCATATTTTTTTATTAATTACTAAACCCTATACGCTATACCCTGTACCCTTAATTTTTAGTTTTCCACCATTATCTTCATTTCTTCTGACGCCTGTCTGATTGCTTCGGTTGTCTTTTTTCTACCAGCAAGAATTGAATCAATCATTTCTTTGAAAATAGTGTCTGTTTCTTCTTTGTTTGGATCTAACCAGCCTTTTGAAAATAGTGCGGATTTGTAAAAGATATCCAAATAAGGATCATCAGTAGGGGTGCTTAGTAAAGAACGAGAAACCGGAGGAAGCCCTGTATTTTCAGCAACCGCAGACAAAATACTATCATCTGTTAATGCCAATATTGCTCTATAAGCACCACCCGGATTGTCAGACGCTTTCACTACCGCCAAAGCGTACATATTTCCATAAGTTACAACATTGCCATTTTCTGCTTGTGGCAAAGTAGTCACATCAAAGTTTAGATTTGGATTAAGCGCACGCAATTCGGGCAATTCACTAGCAAACCCAAGATAAAGAGCAAGATCGTTAGCCAAGAAAAACTTTTTTGAATCAGGCAATGCCCTATTCCATGTATAAATCGTTTTTACTGGATTAGAAAACTGAGTATAAAAATCAATTGCCTCAACAGCAGGTGGAATTTGTTTTCCGAAAG
>Ga0209542_10016829_pt1 | contig 12070 bp, 16 predicted proteins | sample RifCSPhighO2_01_FD_184028 | JGI IMG/M metagenome (GOLD analysis project Ga0209542, IMG submission 184028) | Soil microbial communities from Rifle, Colorado - Rifle CSP2_plank highO2_0.1 (SPAdes) (version 2) | ecosystem: Environmental > Terrestrial > Deep subsurface > Rock core/Sediment ...
ATATATGCATTATGACAAAAGTAATATCCTTGTCGGACGACGCGTATAATGAGCTCACAAAATTGAAAAAAAGTGGCGAATCTTTCTCCGAAATAGTCCTTGAACTGACAAAAAAAGAGAAAAAACCTTTGTCTTACTTTTTTGGCAAATGGGCTGGACCGAAAGAAGAACTTGACGCGATGTTAAAAGATATCAAGGAAACGCGTAAAAAAACTAAAATGCGGGATGTAGAATTTTGATGTATTGCCTTGACACAGACATAATTGCCTTTATTCTACGAGGAGATGAAAAAATAAAGAAAAAAATCTCTTCGGTAGATCCGGAAAGTATTTCAATTACAACTATCACATTGTGCGAATTATTCAAGGGTGCTTACAAATCTAGTCGCGCAAAAGAAAATGTAAGCATGGTTCATGACATATTGCGGAATTACAATCTGCTTTCATTAAACATCACGAGCTCTGAAATATACGGAATGGATTTCATTAAACTGGAAAAAGAAGGCAAGTTGACTCAAGTATTGGACTTAATGATCGCGAGCATTGCAAAAGCGAATAATTTAATTCTTATTACAAGAAACAAAAAAGACTTCGAAAACATACCGGATTTGAAACTGGAAGTATGGTAAAATGGAAAATAATCCGCAGTTGTCAGTATGGCAGTGCATGACCTGCGCGTTCAAGCTGGAAGCCGAGGAACCGCCGTTCGAATGTCCCAAATGCAAATCAAACGCGTCTTTTTCGCGCGTCAGCGACTGGAGATTTTATTAAAGTTGATCTAACTTTTCCGTAAAGCTTTTCGGAAATTTTATTGAAAGAAGTTCTTTTGCTTCGTCAATCGAAGCCCATTTGAATTCTGTATGTTCGTGGCTCAGCTTGAATTTTTTTGTGCCAAGATTGCACAAGTAAACAGCAAGTACAAGCCCGAACTTTTCGTTACCAACAGGTATTTCGATATTAGAAATAATAGAATCAAACGGCTTTACAATTTCAATATCATTCGTACCAAGTTCCTCTTCGATTTCTTTTCGCAACGTACGCTCAACGTCATCGCCTTCCTTTATTCTGCCACCCGGAATATCCCAGTAAGCACCGTGCTTATTTCCCTTCAGTTCTTTTGTGTTCACACGAACAAGAAGTATTTTTCCTTCTTCATTCTGTATCAATGCCTTTACACCGACGTGAAATTTTTTCTCGTTCATTTCTTTCCGCCCCTTTGCATCCTGAATAGTTTTTGTATTGTCTGCACCGTGTCTGCATCAAACGGTCCTTTCTCACTCGGATCCCTGATCCGAATGAGTCTTGGAAATCTCAGCGCGTACCCACTCTCGTATTTTGGACTCGCTTGAATCTCCTCGTAGCCGATCTCTATCACGATCTTCGGCTTCACGCTGACGACCTTGCCGTCTTCTCCCGTAATAAGAGGCTTCAGATCCTTTGTCAGTTCTTCCAGCTGCTCTTCGGTGAAGCCCGACGCCATCCGTCCTGTGCCCACGAGCTTGTTGCCCTTCCGTGCCGCGAGTATGACAGATGACAGCCATTTGGCCCTCTTACCTTCTCCCCACTCCGCGCCTATCACAACAAGATCAAGCGGCTCGAGTATCGGTTTTATTTTTAGCCAGTACCCGACGCGTTTGCCGGGCTGATAATGCGCCGCCATGTTCTTGACTATTACTCCTTCCTGGCCTGCGGCCACAGCGTCTTTGTAAAATTTCTCCGCATCCTTTGGGCTTTTCGTCTCGATATGTTCGACGAGCCGAAGATGTTTTGTTTCCCTTACAACGCGTCCGAGCATCGCCCATCGTTTAGTCAGGTCTTTTTCCATCAGGCTGTCGCCGTCCAGATAAATTATATCAAACAAGTTTACCTGAACCGGTATCTCTCTTACCATTTTCTCTATATCATATTTGCGCTGTATTCGTCTCGACAGGTGCTGGAACGGCAGCGTCCTGCCTTTCGCATAATCATAAGCAATAGCCTCGCCGTCTACTATGCAGTCTCCCCGAAGAGATTCTTTTGCGTATGCAGCTATGTCAGGAAACTGTCTCGTAACGTCTTCCATTCGCCTTGAAAATATTTTTATTTCGCCTCCGCGCTTGTGTATCTGCGTCCTAAAGCCGTCCAGTTTTATTTCCACCGCCGAGTGCTCAAACCCTTCAATCGCGCCCCTGATATCCTCACCGCCCCTGTCAGCAAGCATGGCCCTTATCGGTCTGAAAAGTTCTATCTCCGCCTTCATCTTGCCCTTCTTCGCCTGTTCGGCAACGCGCCCGTAGTCGCCGAGCATATTGAACAGATGCTCCACGTCTTTCGGTTCCTTGTCGAATGCCTTCGATATTGCGTCGCGAACAATGCCCGCAGCCACGCCCACGCGCATCTGGCCCAGCGCTATCCGCACAATATAGCGCGCCTCAAGCGGGCTCGAGTTGGTAAGCAGGTGCGCAATCAATTCTACTTTTCTGTCCTGGCTGCCCTGTCCGGATATGGAAGGCAGTTTCCTCATGCTGTCAAAAACGTCATCCAAAGAAAGTTCCTTGCTCGAAAATGTTTTCTGCTTGCGTTTCTCCATCAGCCTCTCTGCAACAAGCCCGAGATCGCCTGTTTGCTTGAAAGCATTGATTACGTTCTGCTCGCTCGCGCCGGCAACGCGCGCAATAACCTTCTTTATCATGCCTTCGGCAACGCCCAGCTCGTCCTCGCCCTGCTGGAACACATTGCCAGTAGAGAGCACGACAGCCCTGTATAGATCGTCGCAGGATTTGTAGAAATCAGCAAGAATATCCCGTTTCTCGAGCTTCTTTGTCGTGCCGTCCAGCCTCTCGTACAGCTCCGCCATCTTCTCGAACTTCATAAATAGATTTGAATCCAATGCTTAAGAGATTTAAATGTTGCGGCAATGTATGTTTGGTTTTATTATGAAAAAGTGCAGACACGAAAATATAAGGAAAATAAAGGATATGCCGGAAGACCATATGCTCAGCAGATGCCTTGATGCATGCAAGTCCGAAATTCTTGTCCCGATGATCGAATACGAAGAAGGCCCCTGCGGCATATACCGCTTTGCAGGGCCTGCGTATAATCAAAAAGACGCCTACCCCAGGCGCATATTGTCCTGAAAGTAGCTTTTTAAAAGTTATGACTCATCTTATGGAAGACAATAATATCCGAAGACTGTGGTCTGAGTCACCTCGTTCTTTTGGGGTTGATCAAGACCTTCTTTGGTAATAAAGGGAAAGATATCAAGGAAAAGAAAACCGCAGGTTGTCTTGTCTATGGCAGTAAGAAAACAATGGTACGACATAGTAACGCCCGAGATGTTCGGCAAGAAAGTCATAGGCGAGACGCTGTCTGCCGACGCTAAATCATTGGTCGGCCGCACGCTCAATGTTTCGCTTGTCGAGATATCGAACGAGTACCAGAAATTCTATATTAAGCTGCGCCTTCAGGTCGACCATGTTGAGTCAAATAAAGCGCACACCACGCTGGTCGGCCATGAATGCCTGCGCGAGCGCGTGTACAGGATGGTCCAGCGCCACGGCCGAAGGGTTGACGTAGTCCAGGATGTCACGACGAAGGACGGCAAGAAAGTGCGCATAAAAACGGTTTTCATGCTCATAAAGCGCGTCGGCAAATCAACAAAGGACGCCGCAAGGAAAATGGCCAAAGACATGGTGGACGATATGGCAAAGGAAATGACATTTGAAGAGATGATAAACAGCATAATTGCGGGCGATATTCAGCACGACATCCGCAAGGAATGCACAAAGATATACCCGATAGGATCTATCGAGATACGAAAAACCGAACTCGAGAAAGCTGTTGCTGCTTAATTTTTATTTTTACAGATTAATATTTGTTTTGCAGCCTGCATCCATTTCTTATCAGGTAATGTATTCTTTTTGAGTCAGAATTGCTAACAGACCCGAGCGGTATTTCAGTAAACTGGTATGGAGGTTTATCTTTTCTGGGACAAAAATACCTGAATATTTTGTCTCCTAAATCATCTGTATCTGAACCACATACTATCATAAAAATACACCATTTTGCTTTAAAAGAAAAAATAAAAATTTCTTATTGCGTTTATCTCTGTTCGTGCCGTGCATTTACGGCAGCAGATATCCACAGCGCGCCTGCGAACAGTATGAACAGGAACGTTATCACAACCGAGATTATGAAGCTCGCCTGTGTTGTTCCTTCCACCCACTGCAGGTTGCCGGCCATGAGCGTTCCTATAAGGAAAGCTATAGAGCCGAGTATCCACAGCCCGTGCACGTGAAATTCAAATCCCATTTTTATTCCTCCAAAATATTAATTTTTGTATTATCGTCTGTCTCTGTTGGTAAATCCCTGGTGTCGTGCAATAACATCCATTACTTCGTCCACCGTAGGTTCTGTGCCAAACTGGTCAAGCGATACTTCTTCCCCTGTCGGATATCTGTGCCCGATTCTGTATATTCCCTCGTTTTCCTTCAGGAAATAACTATCGTAAGGGAGTCGGCTGCCCCTTCGTCTGATCGAAAGTGGATCATTCGTCAGTATACAATCGTTGTTTACAACCGCCATAGCATCACGTAGTCATTACTACGTAGTAAAAGCTTAAAAGGCTTTAGAATCGTCAAAATGTTTATTTTTTCTTCGGCTTCGTCTTGACCGGCGGCTCTATGAGCGGCTGCAGGTCCTGGACGAAGCGGCGCACGTACTCGCGTGTCAGCTCTATCTCCCTTTGCGGCAATTCGTTTACCTTGTCCTCGTCGAGCATCTTCCTCATCGTTATGACTTTGCGGAATATGTCGCCGAAGTACCCGTCAACTTTCTTGCCGTCGATCAGGTATTGTTTTACTGCTACCGGCAGGTCCTTCGGGTCCGGCGGAAGCTTGTCCAGCGTCTTTAGCGCGGCAACGGCCGCCTTTATCATTACCTCATAGTTTCTCTGGACTATTGTCTCTTTTTTCTTCTTTTGCAGCTGCAAAAGCAGCTGCTCCATCCGCGATACGTATGATTTTGCTTTCTGTATGAATTCGTCGAGCTGCACGCCTGTTATGTCCTTCACTTCCTTGTGCTCCACGGCTTTGCGGAATTCTATCACGCTCTGAAGGTCCTGCAGGTACGTTTCCTCAAGCAGCTTAGCATCCACGAGATGCTCTTTCACGACGTCAGGCGTGTGTTTAGGCGACGGCGGGTTCTGCCCGACGTACATGAGCACGGCCTGCGAACTGTTCAGCATTGAATAGAAAAGGTCTTCGGCGACCATGTACAGCTTTGCCGTTTCCACGCGGTTGATTTTTTGCGGAGCCGTCTCCATGAATTTCTCCACGGCTTCCAGCGTTGTCGGTATCTTTCCCAGCTCCAGAAGCTTGCGCACAGGAACGAAAAATCCCGTGTCGTAAAGCGCCCAGCCGTCGCGAACTATGGTGAAAAGAAGCGGGTGCCCTATCCTCGCCATGTCCCAGAATTCCGAAAGCATCCACGCGGGCTGCACCGTCATGTTCTCCGATATTTTCTTGGCTATGTCATAGATGCGGTCATCAAACTCGTCCTTCATTTCCGGTGTGAACCGTGCCATAACGTCGTCTATTATAACAAGCATGTCGATGTCGCTTTTCTCGTGGAAGTCGCCGCGCGTGAAAGAGCCGAAAAGAACGATCGCCTTGACGATGTTCTTGTAACGCTTCAGCACGTCTTCCTTGAACTTGTTGGCAAGAGCCAGCTGCTTCTTCCTGAACATCTCCTGTTTCTTTGTGAGCTTTGCGGCCTGCTTCTGCTGCGCTGTCACAGGTTGCTTTACAGGTTGTTTTTCCATCAATATCACTCCAATTTTAACTATTTCAATATTAAAGCTTTATCAGACCCATTTTCTTCATAACGTCCGGGATCCATTTCGGAATTTTTCCGCCGATATGATCCCTGATTTCTTGTGATGTCAGGGGTGTCAGGCCTGAATTATTGTATTGATCTATATTTGCCAGAAGGCAATACTCGTTTGTGCCGACAGTTACCGCAATATGATTGTCCACAGTACCCTTTGCCTCGTAGGCATCCAATGCTGTATAGGCCATGTCAAGCAGATTAACAGGGATAGAAGTTGATATATGAGGTAAGACATAATTTTCGCCTTCGGCGTGAAAGAGAAGCGAACTGCCGAATATAGGAAAGACATGTACTTCTTTACGCATAGCCACACCAGATAGTTGTTACTACTTAATAGTATATAAAGCCGTGGTTACTCCACAAAGCAAGGGGAAAATGGGGCGTTTTTCCATTTACCTGTACTTTCTCTTCTCCCATTCCTGACCTTTCTGCTTTGCAACCGCTGCAGCGCTCAGGAACGTGTGCTTCTCCTCGGGCACGCTGAGCAGTCCCTCGAGCGGGTCCCACGCGTGCTCTCTCATGAGCACCACCTGTCTTGCCCACACGCCCTTGTTCTCCGGCGTCAGCCCGTAGAATGCCATCGGCAGCTTCTTGGGGTCTATATCCTTTTCCAGATACTCGGCAACTATCTTCAGCGCGAGCACACTGTCTTCGAAGACCTCGTAGTTGCTGCGGCCGCTGCCGGAGCGTCCGCCGCCTCTTTCAAACAGAATGTAGCCGCTCTTCCATCCCTTCTTTCTTATCCAGTAGAGCCATTTGTATATCTGCTCCTGTGCTATCGACCCTCTCGCTATAGGTATGTGCGCCGTGCCGCCGTAAGGCACCGCCTGCCCCAGGTGCCAGAGAAGCACGTACTTGCCGAAGTCGCCGGGAAGTTTTGGGAATTCATCATCAGGATTCAGCGCATGCGACACCATATGCTCTACGTCCAGGCATATCTTCACAAAGGGCGAATTGATGTTCTTTATCGTGTGATAATAATGCTTGGGGTCGAACAGCCGATTGTTGTGCTCCTGACCGCGGTTAGCCTCAGGATTTTCGAATAGCATATAGAGACCATGCTTTTCGCACCACTCCTTTATGCTCATGCCTTCGAGATCGCGGTTCTTTACAGTCAGGTGTCCTTCTATATATTTTGACGCAACGGCTGCGCAGTAAGCTTTTTCATTCTCAAAGAAAAGATCCGCGGGTTCCTTGCCGCCTGTTATATTGGTCCAAAGATAATCGTTCTTCTCTTTCATCCACTGGGCAACTATTGCAAAAGCCCCTATCTCGCCGTCGGATAGCAGATATTTCTCATAATCAGTGTCCCTTAGTTTTGTCCACGTATTGACAAGGAATTGTTCATCTTCAAAAACGCCGCGCTGGGCTTCTCGTATTATATTGTTCCTCTCATCGTTCTCTATTCCTTTTCTGTCAATGCGCTTCGCTATTTCTTTTCTTTGTTCTTCGGGATAGTTTCTCAGCTCTCTTTCTATTCTCTCGTTCACGGCTCTGTCCAGATTTTTTCTTACTTTTTCCTCTATGTATTTTTTTAGTTCCTCCTGAAAAACCTCCGTGTTCTCTATCTCGCCTCTTCGCAGCGGCATATGGCTTACAGCTTCTTTTTCAGTTTTTGGATTGCCCTTGATTATGTATTGAATCGCCCGTCCGTCCGGTCCTACCACAGGATACATGTAACCCATCGAGCGCTGCTGCGATTCCATGAACGAAAGTAGCGGTCGTAGTGAGAAGTGTATGTTGACATAGAAGAATCCGAGTTCTTTGGCGTATTTTATCGCCTTCACTAATCGTTCGTGCGTCTGATCCCACACTCTTTTCTCGGCGCAGTCCACCGACATAGATTCGCCGATTTCGCCGTGCAAGCCGACGTGCTTTATGCCCAGCTTCTTCATCATGTTCTTGACCTGCTGCTCCATGCCGGGCTCGAAGAATTCCGCTACAGTCTCCAGATCGATTTGCACGAACTGTATGCCGCCTGTAGCGCCCAGCCCCCCTATTTTGTTGGCAATGCCGAGCAGCGCGGGGTCCTTGCCGATGTACCAGAATCCCGTCGATATGCCGACCTTGTATGCTTTTTCGTTTTCAGCCATGATTTAAGCTCCAGCCATCCCCATCTTCTTTTTCAAAAAGCCTACAATCGGCCCGTACCGTTCGGCCGCGCCACGCAGAAGGTAAACCTTTGTTATGCGGTCCTCGAAATCCCTCTCGTAAGGCCCGCCAGTCTTCGCGAGCAGCATTTTTATGTTGAATTTGCCGAAGAAGTTCAGCGCGGGGTTGCCTCCTTCTTTGTCTTTGCTGTAATCCGGAACTGTTCCGGACTCGTACTTGTGCACCCCGAGAAGCTTGTTTATGTAGTGTTCGAGTTCCTCTTCCTTTGCCTTCAGCTCGAGCAGCTTGCAGAACATCGCGTTCTGGCTCATTATCATGAAGCCTATGTCAAAAACGCCGTCGTCCATCTCGTTGCCGTCGGGCATTCTTATCGTGGCCTTCTCGAGGTTTATCGGGATGAACGTATAGTAGGGCTTGTGCGGCGTCAGCCATTTGTCCCTGAACATCTCGATCTTCTTTTCCCTTACCCACTCCTCGGTTATCCAGTGGTATTTGTTTATCAGGCCGTATTCTTTGCCGAATATCAATGTCCTTTTTGTCCATTCGTCGTCAACCGCGATGTCATTATCCCATTTATTGGTGTCTTTCATCAGCAGTTTGCCCATCTCTTCCGTTCCGCCCTTGAATATCTCCGGAGGCACGAAGTCTTTCCACACGTAAAGGCATATTTTTGCCGCCGACGTCGCCTGGCCTGCCGATATGTACTGCGTTGTCATGTTAAACGCCCTGCCGCCCGCCGTGCCGAGCCCCTCTTTTAGCATTCTGTGCCGCGCGATGGACGGCTTGAGCCACTCGCGATATTGATCGATTGATTCTTTGCGCGCCTGCAGAAGTCCTTCTATCGTCATGTACCTGTTCTTGATTTCGGGCCCGAATATGTTTTTCCATTCCTGGTAAAGTTTGTTCTTTGTTACCAGTATGACGGCTTCTGCCCTGGAAATGGTAAGCTTTTCCATGACCTTGTCCGGACTGAGATCGTCGTCGTTCAGGTTCATGAAGTCAGATATAAGCGTGGGCCACCTGCTCACTATGCTCCTCATTGAAATTCCTTCGCCCGTGTGGAAGTCGACCTGGTCTATGAAGACTGCTTTGAGCGAGTGGTTGTCAATATGCTTTTCTACGGTTTTTTTTCTCTTGTCCTCGTCCTCAAAACATATACTGTTCTTGTCATCATGGTTGTGCTTCTCCTCTGTTTTTCCGTCGGTCTGTTCCCATTCTTTTGCCGTGCGATAACCCATGTAGTGTAAGAACTCAAGATACCTGCGCTTGTCGTGCATAAGCAGCTCGCTGTCCGCGACGGCCTGAGACACCTGTGCAAGCCCCTGCTTTATTTTGCCCTCAAGCTCCTCCTTCTGTTTCACAGTGAGCTGATAATATTGCGCGTGAACAGGCGACACCTCTACCCACTCATCCGCTTTGCGCACGTTGTGCTCCCACTTGGCGAGCTGGAAAACAAGGCTGTAGTACATTCCCATTATCGAGCCGATCTGGCCTGTATAATTTAGTCTCGTGTGCCTTTCGAGGTACGGATATCCTACAACCCAGTGGCCCAGCCACTTGAGTGATTTATCGTTGAGCTCCTCGTTTTTGGCCCTGCCGGTAACAGAATCGGTATCGAAATTATCGAGTATCCAAACGCGTTTTTTCTCTCCCATGCTTCAACTTCGCAGCGTGCGGTAATTAAAGTTTTCTTTAGTGGAGGTGTAGTTTAGAAGAATAGTGGTTAAGATACCGCTTTTCGAAAGCAATCAGTTCCGCATTTGGCCCGTCTGTTTGTATTGAAACTCTGATAAGTTCTTTTCTGTAACCCAGTGCCAATAGCTTGCACACGGCATTGCTATGCTGCTGGTACAGGCCCGCACTGTTGTGTATCTCAACAAGCGGGTCGCCCATGTTTTCAGGCAAAAATATCATTGTCTCCCTTTCAATTTCGTAACAATCAGAATCATAACCTTCGCGGCGCATGCTGCTGACAACTGCGGTTTCCCCGGTTTCCGGATGAACAAGATGCGTGTGCACAAGCCGATGGCTGCGAATACGGGGTTTATATGAAAATTGTGCTGGCATTCGAAAGGCTTCTCCGAAATCTTTTTAAGCAAGATTCAGAAAAATAAAATCCATCCGCCTATTATTGCAAGGATAAGCCCTATGAATATGCCGGTCGTGCTCATGCCGAATTTCTGGTAATCTTTCGAGTCAGGAAACCCGAATATAAGAAACAGCCCGATGCCGAGAAGCACGAGCCCTGCAAACTTGACAAGTATCAGCCCGAGAGTCAGCCTTGTGAGAAGTATCCACCCGCCTGCTATTGCTGCCAGCAGCCCGACAACAGTAACCATGAACATGTTCTTTTCGGTTTTTGCGCCGTCAAGGGAAAAGTAAATAGCAAGCAGCCCGAAAGCCAGCAGCACTGCCGCACCGATTATCTCAAGCATAGTTTACTATTGCAGCACCCGATATTTATAGTGAAATCGGTTATTGTTATAAAAGAATCCGTCGCGGATTCTTTTTATACAAGCCGCAGGATATTATCTAAAGGTGTAAGAAAGATGGTATGGGCAAGAACAAAGCTTCTGATATGGGATTATATCTTCGAGCCTATAAAGGACATACGCATATCCTACTCGGGACCGGGCACGGGGCTTTTCTACAAGAAGATAAACGAGCTCATACGTACGACTTTCAACGTACCCGACGCCTACGTGCAGGAGAAGACGTACAGCTGGGAGAAGGGCAAAGACTCGGAGAAGTTCGAGATCGAATGGGAAGTCAACAAGATACTCGACGTATATTCTTACATAGTCGCCGAAATATCCGTGAAAGGCTTCTCGGCGAACGGCGAGGGCAAGGTCGTTGTGCGTATAAAGCCGCGGCTGATCACGGAATATCCGCAGGACACGGTATGGCAGCAGAACATAGTATACGAGATATTCCGCAGGCTATGGCACAACATGTATTACCACAACAAGCGCATGGAGTACCTGAATCTCGGTAAGGAAATCATCACATCGTTCGAAGGCAGCATAAAGCATTTCAGCGAGGCTCTGCGCGAAGGCAAGACAGATGAGTTGTAGGTACAGTATCAGGCCTGACGAATTTTTTACAGAGAGTTGCAATTCGCTAGATAGGATTTGCATCGTATTATAGCATAAAAAGAATCCACCGTCTAAAGACGGGTGGTATTCCTAGTATAAATTATGCAAATCCTAATATATACCACAGAAGACGATTATTACCTTATGCCAGAGCTAAAGATACTAGACGACCTGCAGGCGCCCGGCGACACGCTGAAGGTGAGATTCAAGGGCCCCAATCCCGCGGCTGTTTTGGGCATGATACCGGAACTCCTAAAAAATGTCATGAAGATATCGTCAAAGGATACGTTTGAAACGGATATGCGATGGGACGCGATAGGCAGCGATAACGGGTTCTACGGAGTATGGATGGGAAAGCGCGGCGAGGACAACTGGACGAAGACATTTATAAGAGTTCTTGTGCAGGGCGACCAGTCCATAGCCGACAAAACAGGCAAGTTTGAACTGCAGTTGAAAGGCTTTATAGAAACTTCCTACAATTACAGCAATTCTTTCCAGCGGATGTTCTGGCTTTTCTACAACAGGCATTTCTACAACGAGCAGCGCAGAAAGTACATAGAAGAAGGCAAACAGGACATGTTCGACATAAAGGAAGAAATAATGTCCAGATTCAAAATACTCCAGGAAGACTAAGATTATTGTTTTAACTACAAGTATGATGATCGACGTAGACCTGTTCATCCGTCGATGAACAGGTCAGCTAAGAGTATTGTCAATTGACAATACTCTTCACGTCGATCATCACTAGCTAAGTTAAAACAATCATTGAGATGCTCTCGTAATGCTTTTTATACAAGAAATACCGCAGATTTTTCAGTAATTGCGGTGTTTCGGTATAAAAGAATTCGTAACGAATTCTTTTTATACAGGGTCGCAAATTATTATATTATGTTCGGATTCCTGAAGAAAAAGAAAGACGACGATTTCGGCGACATAAGATCGAACGTCGTCGGTCCTGATTTTGATGAGCCTGACTTTCCGCCCGCAAGGCGCAAT
>Ga0209542_10016832_pt1 | contig 12069 bp, 12 predicted proteins | sample RifCSPhighO2_01_FD_184028 | JGI IMG/M metagenome (GOLD analysis project Ga0209542, IMG submission 184028) | Soil microbial communities from Rifle, Colorado - Rifle CSP2_plank highO2_0.1 (SPAdes) (version 2) | ecosystem: Environmental > Terrestrial > Deep subsurface > Rock core/Sediment ...
TTCCACCAGATTCAACAGCCAATTCCACTTTTTCCGATGATTCAACTCGGCCAGTTACGCTAATTTCTTCTGCCACCGTTACAGGTACAACTTCCAAGACCTCCTTTTTGAGTTCTTCACTTCCCGAAGCTATAGTAAAACCCACAATTAAAAGAATGATCGCAATAATAATCGAGATAATCTTGTGTTTTTTCACAAGTATGGAGATTTTTCCCCAAACTTTTTTCAAAATGATTTTAGTTTTTTCCATGAGTATTAATGAAAGATAGCCATTAGTTGCACTATATAAGCACAAAATTAAAAAACCGTCAATTTTTTTGACGATTTTTACTTTATAACTTTGAACTTTATAACTTTCTACTTATCCTTTGGGCGCATGAGGGGAAAGATCTGAGACTCCCGAATACTCTTCCCTGCCAAAAAACTAAACAACCTCTCTGAAACCCCAAAGCCAAAATTGGGTGGCATTCCATATTCCATCGCTTCGACATATTCAAAGTCTGCCATTTGAGCCTCTTCATCTCCTGCATCGCGAAGAGCTTGTTGCTTTTCAAATCTCTCACGCTGATCAATCGGATCATTTAATTCATTAAAAGCTTTGCCCACTTCGCTTCCTGCAAGAAGAATTTGGAAACGTTCCACTACCCTATTATCCCCCTTGTTCTTTTTAGCGAGTGGTTCAAGATAGATTGGCATGCCAGTTAAAATCGCGGGGCCGGGAATTGTTTTACGAATTTTCTTCCAAAGCAAATCAATACCACGACCTAAATCAATTTTAGATTCGTGTTTGATACCAGCTTTTTTCAAAGTTGCTTCGACTGTTTTAATATCTGTTTCTCTTGGATCAATTCCATACTCTTTTTTCATGAGCTCGTTGTAATCATATTTCCCCCACTCTTGTCCTAGATCAATGTCGAAACCGTTGATTGTAAATTTCAGGGTACCGAAAGTTTTCTGGGCAACCTCACGATACAAATCAATCAGCATTGGTACTCCTTTGGTTGAATCAGCAAAGGCTTCGTAGAATTCAAAAGAAGTGTAGTCATTGGCGTGTTCGTAAGACATTCCTTCATTTCTAAAAATCCTGCCAATCTCAAAAGTTTTTGGGATTCCTCCAACCATTAATTTCTTCTGCCACAATTCCCCGACCGAAATCCGAAGGAATACATCCATATCAAGAGTATTGTGATGTGTGACAAACGGCCTGGCTTCAGCGCCGCCAGTCATGGTTTCAAGTACCGGTGTTTCAACTTCGATAAATCCCCTTTCTAGCATGAAAGTTCGAATCGCATTCCAAAAAATAGATCTTTTAACAATTCTTTCCGAAACTTCCGGATTCAAAATCATATCCAAATAACGCCTTCGATATCTTTCATCTTCATCTTTAAGGCCAAACCATTCATCGGGAATCGGTCGCAAACTTTTAGCCAGCATTCTCCAAGAAGTACCCAAAAGCGATTTCATACCCCGCTTTGTAACAAAAGTCTTTCCGGTAACATCGATAAAATCGCCCGAATCAACGGCGCTCATAAAAAGCTCAAACTTCTCACCAATATCATCCTTTTTTAAAATTGTTTGAACTCGGACCGTCCCATCAAATAGATCGGCAAAAACAATTCCTCCCTGATTTCTAATAGACATTATTCTGCCGGCTAAAGTAACTTCCTTTCCAGATGCATTAATTTCTTCAAATGTTTCCAGAAATTTTTTATTCTCTAGCGTACGAAAAGACTCCTTTGGATAAGGGTCGATTCCAGCCGCTTTTAGTATTTCAATCTTTTTTAGTCGCTCCTCGCGAAAATTTTCTAAATTTGTCATGTAGTTAGGCGTTAGGATTTTAGACCCTAGGCACTAGGAAAAATATAAGAATTTCCTAAAGCCTAAAGCCTAGTTCCCTAGTGCCTATTTAAAGTATATCAAATCATTCCCAAATTGGCTTTTGTTTGACAGTTATCTAGGCCAATGCTATATTATCGCGGTACTGTTCTTCCAAAAACAAAACCCAACAAGGAGGGGTTATGGTCACCCGGATCACTCTACTTCGTCACGGCAGTGTACAAAAGACTTTCGGCGATAACCGAAAGCACGTGCTGTCAGATGAAGGTCGTCGCCAAGCCTGTGTATGCCGAGAGAAACTCAGCAACCCGCACTTCGATTGTGTCCTGCACTCACCGCTCGAACGCACCAGGGAAACTGCTCGTATCGTTGCGGGTCTCGAGGAAGACGAAGCAACGACTGTGATCCACCCGCTCTTTTATGACGGCACGCATCCTGGCGCGGGAACTATGGATGCAGCGTTCCGCAGACTGCACCACGCTTCGCTTTCGGCGTATTACCAACTTCCCAACGTTCGCAAGCACATGGAGGCTCTGGCGCTGGACGCTTTCGAGCTCCTCAACATAGAAATCAACTGCAGAAATGCGAAGGAGGTTCTCGTCGTCGGGCACTGTGTGCTTCTTCTCGCTTTGTGCGCAGTCATCGTGGACGATGATGAACCTTTCATGAGCCGAGTGCTCGGTGAGTGTGAAGGTTACCGCATCCAAATGGAAAAAGGCGAGCGATCTCGATCGATCCCATCTGACTACACCCCGAACCCCAGTTCCACCACGTGGACCTGGGGTTTCTTTTTTTATCTGACAGAAAAATTTATAGAATTTTCAGAAATTCTTTTACTTTTTGAATGCAGTGCTAGGCACCGAGGAAACAAAACTAGGAAATGTATGAATAATACTTTGAGTAGTTTTGTGACGAAGGTAACGACGTAATGCTCCCGTTTTGTTCACGCTACTGTGTGATTACAAAACGCAGTCCTGTGCGTCAAAAATAAAAGAATTGATATATAACTTTCAGATTTGAGACAAGTTTGTTGGAAAAACTGAGTACTGTAGTGAGACGTATGTACTTATACGTTGAGTGAAGGACGGAAGTTTTTACGACAAAATTGGCCAAATGGGGGAGTTATATTAATAGCCGAGTTTTTCTTGGACGAGAATTACATGGAACTTGCGGCCCATTGCGGGAAATTCGCGGTTTAAGATGAGGAGTTTGGAAATGAAACTACCTCCCCAACCGATGGATTTTGCGCGAGCATCCTCTAGAGGTAAGGCATGTTTTTTGACACGATCTAAAGCATTCGAGAGCTTCGGTGCAATCTTTTGCGTTCCAACGACCAAGATAAGATTCGGTGACGTAAAAACAAGATGAGGCAACTGACTACCAGAATTTGATGCAAATACCATCTCCCCTGTTTCTGCCACTGCATGAGCGCTTCCAAGATAATAATCAGAAAGCACTGACTCCCTTCGAAGTTTGGCTTGCTTCACAGGATCTTTTTCGGCAAGAATATTTTCTTTTAAATTATTCCAACCGTTTTTACTGTCCTTTAAATAATCAATGAATCCAATCTGTTCAAGTGTCTGAGACGCACCATTCATGACCGAAGCACCCTTGGGAATAAGCGCTTTGATTCTTGCGAGAGCTTCGGCTTTGGTCGCAACTACTTCGGGAATAAAACCTCGCTCCTTGAGTGATTTTATTGTTTTTGTAATCGCCTTCTGACTTGCTAACTTTTCATATTTTTTTGTTTTGGGCATATTTTTTTGGTTATTTCTGATAAATTCAATTTTCTCTTCCCTTTTCCAACTTTTAATTTCACCCTCCCTTTTTCTTGCTCCACCGTAAGTTGAAAACTTTTCTTGGTACTTTAGAATAACTGGTCTTCTTATTTTGGTGTAGTGCGCGCCAGATTTTAAATTATTATGAGCATGCAATCTTTTCGGAAGATCATTTGTTGAGCCAACATAGAGAGTTTTATCAGCACATTCGAGAATGTAAACGCAGTATGACATGAAGGAAGATCTACTTTAACGGACCGCTTACAATCACATTTTGTATATTTTTTATTAGTCCAGCCGAACGGAAATAATTAGAAAGATCTCCCTTCCATGTTGGAGTTTTTATATCAACATCCGGATCAACTCCCTTATCAGCAATTGGCTCATTATCGTCCCGCAAGGTCAAACTATGGACCATAAACAAAGCGTAATTTACATCTTCATCGATCACTGTCTTTAAAGGAATCGTGGCCTCAACTGTTCCCCACCCCCTGGTTTTTTCTCCGACAACCGTGCCCAAATTAAAACGCTTGAAAGCCGCGCTTATAACTTCCGCTGTCGATTGAGTCATTCCATCGGCGAGTATTGCTATTTCTTTATATTTCGCAAGTGGCACAAACCTTGGCTGCATTGTTCTTTGAACATTGTGATCACCTTGATGGAATAGATCGTAAGCAAACTGATTCATGCCGAGGAAGAGGCCGAGAAAGTGATTGGCGAAATCCAAAGTACCGCCCAAGTTCCCCCGAAGATCAATGATCATATTATTTACTCTCGGAGTAGTAGAGGCCGCCTCAACTATTTGCGCAAATTCTAGGAGAGTTGTTGGAGCGATTTTTCCAATATAAAAATACAAAGTGCTATCTAATATTTCACTACTAATCGTGGGCTCAATCTTTTCTTCATCGTAGAGTTTTTTAGTATTTTGATTTGTAAGAACTTCCTTGGCGTAAACCAGTTGCTCTAGCTCTGCTTTTGCTTCGGTAGAGGTTGCGTTTTCTAAAAGTTTTACCTTTTTCTCATAAGCTTCTTCGACTTTTTGAATCGGAGCGCCGGTTTCTAAATTCAGCTGTGCATACAAATCTTTTGAGCGATCGATATTACTGATTCCCTCCCTGAAAGCCACTTCTTCCTTATCTGACCTCAAAGCATTTACTCCGACGGGCGGCAAATCATTCATGATAGAGCCAACAATTTTTAGAGCAAATTCTTTTTTCTCGTCGGCTGAATTAGCTACCTTGAAAGCATCGATGATCATTTTTTCGACTCCCGCCCTATCGTTAGTGGCCAAGGTTGGCTTAACGGGAAGTTTGAATGTACTTGCAACATTTTGAGCAAAATAATCTGGCATGTCGCCCTTGATCCAATAATTTTCAGAAATCACATCATACGCTTCCATCACAAACTCAACATGCACGTCGGCTTTCGCTTCCCTGCCTGGCCAATAATATATACCAAAAACTATAATCAAAATGATTACGACGAGGGTGATGATTCTTTTCCAAAATTTTCTCATATCAAAAAATTGTTACTAACTTATCGGTGTCTGCAACATCTATTTTACAACAAATCAGGAAGAGATTACATTCAATTAGAAAAAGTTCATACATAGGGTCGTCCTATGTATTTCAAAATTACCTCGAGAGTTTACTAAAGATCGAGTTTCATTTTCTTCATGTATTCTTTAAATCCAAGACCTTCCCAGGCTCTAACACCTTCAACATTACGAGAATCTACAGTAATTTCCACAACTTTTACTCCATTTTCTTTAAACCATTCAAAAAAATTTTGAATTGCCATTTTAGAGATACCTTTTCCTCTAAATTCAGCGATCACAAAAGCACTTGAAATGTGTCCGATTTCTTTTACTGCAATAACTGGTTTTGGAACCGTGATTTCGGCGGAAAAATATCCAACAATTTTTTTATCAACTTCAGCAACAAGCCATAAAGTATTAGATTTTTTAATTTCTACTTTTAAAAATTCCCTAAAACTTTTTTTTGTTTTATCTCCGGCTTTCCAAAATTTATCTATAACGTGATGATGATCAGCAAGAAGACCACTCAATTCTACAACTTGAGGTATATCTTTCTCTGTAATTTTTCTTATTAGATAATTCATAATTCTCTTATCTATCGTGATCAATCTTATTTTTATTTATGAACCCGACGGCATTTGAAAAGCGTTTGTATTTTGCTCGCAATTCTTGATATTTTTCTGGAAGAATATTTGTTTCCTTTCTTAGAGTATCTAGCATGGTAACAATAGGAATAAGAGCGAGTCTGGCAGGTTCTCGTACAGGATGATTTGGAGCATCTGTTGGCGTGAGATCAATAATAGAGTGTAATTCCGCAAGAGAGTGGGTCGATTCAAATGAATTAACCAGACTTTCAAATTGCGCAATTTCTGGACCAGCCTCCCTTAAATTTTCTGGTAGAATCACATTTTCTGGATATCGTGCCAAATAATCTGCCAGCAATTCAGCTTCTTTTTCTTCTTGCTTTCTCTTCTCTTCCTCTGGATCAAAATTTATATTTATTCCTTCATTCATGTTTATAATTTATAAAGTATAGCTTGTATGTTTCAAAATTTAAATCAACATTACGACTTTCGTAGCACAATCTTTCTATCTAATTTCTTTTCAAATGAGTCTACAAGTTTTTGGCCATCCAAAGAATATATCCATGTATACAGGGGAAAAGATTTGCCTCCAGATACTTTTTGAATCGCTTCTTTGAACAATTCCGTCGCATAACCCTTTCTTCTAAATTTTGGTAACACAAAAGCTGCGCAAAGATAAATTGATTCAAACTTCTTCTCTTTTGTCGCCTCATCAAGCAAATCTTTTTCAGTAATTTCTTTATTGATAAATTTGTTCATAACAGCAAGACTCGTTGGCACAACCACAGCCCATCCAATCGGATTACTTACTTCATCAAATTTATAAACTATCGTATCTGGATGTATCGATTGCAATTTATCAGCCGATTCTTGAGTAATTGGCATTTGATCGGGATCTGATTCCGTACCAAAAAACTCTTCCGAAATCTTTAGAACTTTTTTAAATGCGTCTTTGTTCATAGTATATTTATTTAACCGCTATATTGTAGAAAATTAGAATCTTATTATGATCGGAAAATATTACCTACTCTTTCTTCGGCTCCTAGTTCTTTAATTCTTTCCGAAAGATAAATATGATCAATCTGATAAATCTTACTGAAATTCCTAATATCTTCAATATCTTTCTTTCCTTCTTTTGGACCTCGTTGCAACAGAGCTTTGATCAATAAAACATCTTCTGGGGACAATAAGCAGAAATCCGTTCCTTTATATTTGAAGCGTATTTTTTTCTTAACAACTATCGGAGTGATAAGGAATCTATACTCCTTATCCAAATTAAATTTTATATGGCTTGTGAATTGTATCGAGTGATCACCTTCCGGGTTGGAATTTCTGACCGATTCTACCGAGGAATTATAGGTGTATGGCGCGATGTCAAATAAGGCATCAGCTTTATCATGTTCGTCATCGAGAAGAACAATATCAACATCTTGAGGAACTCTCTCATTCCCCAACAAAAAAAGACATCCGCTTCCGCCAATCATCCAATTAATTCCGGCATCGTTTAATTTCTTGGCAACAGGAAGTAGAAGAAGAAATTTCGAAACAAAAGCTTCAATTTTTTCTTTGACTATCATTTTTATTTGCTTGCCTCCTCATATTTTCTTAAAAATTCTGTTATTCCCATAGGTGTCTCGTGTATATGAAATTATTAAGCTTACACCTTAAAAACTTTCCACTCACAATCTCTGAGCAGTACCAGATCAAGTTCTGGTGCCGTATTTTTTAAAAGCGAGAGGGCTTCGGGGTTTGGAGGTAAGTCTAAACTTTCGTAATGACAAACAACCCTTAATGGTAGAAGACGAAGTCCTTCACGTATTTTCCCACCAGACTCGTCATCGTGAAAAGCACTGTAACTTCCTATCGCATATGCGCCAGCTGAAGATCCTACAACGGTTTTTCCATTCAAATTTTCTTTGAATTTATCGTACTTTTTCAAAATCTCGAGAAGTTTAGGGGTACTACCTCCGCGTATATATAGAGCATCGGATTGTTTTATTTGCTCAATAAAGTTTTCTTCGTTTGCAAGCAGGAACGCAAAATTTTTACCTCGAGACTGTTCTTTTAGACGCTGACTGTCTTCTTCAAATCTTCCTGAATTATCTACGTCTTGGGAAGCAAAATAGCAAAGTAATATCACACCCCCGTCCGGAACATCACGAGCAACTTCTTCGTAGAAAGTGCGGTTAAGTTCGTTATCCGTACTGGTATATCCACCATGGAGAATATATTTAGTCATAATAATTATATTGTATTGCTTACTTTGACTACACAACAGCTAAATTTTGTACTATAAAAGTTGGCTGGCCTTTTCGGTTTCGTAAAATCTGAAACATCACCCCCATAAGAGTTTCCGGAGCACTTTTAGTATATCATTTCAATCCGCCTCCGAATGATATTTACTGTAGACTTTTGTATGACTCTCCAATTTTAGGACTACTCTCAACTACAAAAGTAAAAATTGGTGCAACCGCTAATTTCGACGGGTCAACAACTTCTAGCCATCCTTCTAATTTCCCATCAATTAATTTTGATGTCTCAATCATTTTAGTAGTGAAGGACTTAGTCAAGACTCCTCCACTTCTTTCATCTTTTAATCCAATAAGATCTACAGGTAAAGGACCATGAAAGAATTTTTTCTCAACGTGCGCCAACCCATGGATAGTTACCATGACCAAATTTGTAGCTTCACCTATAAAGCCATTTTTTATAATTTCAATTTCATGAATGCCTGTTGTTTTCGGAATTTCTCCATTTATCCATTTATTTGTCATAAGATTTTCTAACTTGCCCAGATACTCTTTTTCCTTGCTAAAGATCTCAGCATTTTGAAGTGGTCTTACATAGGCTATTGGTATTTGAATAAATTCAGAAAAGCGAAATTGTACAGCCCTTAAGGCTATTTGTTCTACTGCGGCTGGAATAGAGGCATAGGCTTTCCAATTTGTACTTTGAGTGTCAATAAATCTAAAAACATCAATTCCATATCTTTCGGCAACTTCAAGTGCCATTGATGTAAATCCTTTTCCAGAAACTAAAGCACCTTTATTTGCTTTAACATCGCGCAACTTAGTAGCAAACGCTTCCACTTCTTTTACATCCACAGGTCGTTTATAGTCTTTACATTCCATAACTATCACTATTGGATATTGAGCCACTGAACGTTTTACTAAGATATCTATTTGTCGACTACCTTTCGAATCATCTCCCTTAAGGTGAGTATTGAGTATTACTTCAGCATCACCAGATAGCTGTTGCTGAAGTTGGTGCACCAATTGTTCAAATTCTTTCCATTTAGACATTTCCTTGTAAAAGTTACGCTCCTTGGACTCCGAAACTATCTCAAGTCGGCTGCGGGACTTGGACTCGAACCAAGATTTCAGGAACAAATTCGGTAGTTTTTGGAGTTCTAGGATGATGGGTCTCGGTCTTATTTAATAATTGCGTTTTCTCTGATAATTTTATCGAAGGCTTCTTTTCCGAATTTCATAAAGTTTTGCATGAACTTGTAGCTATCATGTGCAAGCTCTCCGACCATTGGGTCAGTATTTCCCTCTGCAATCCAACGATTAAATTCCACAACAAGCGTAGTATATCGGGCTAGAGTTACCAAATAAAGTAATTCAACTTCTTGTTCGCTTAATGGCCGCTGTTCTGAATACCCTTTAATAAACAGCCCTGCCTGATGGGGTTGCCAGTTGTAGGTAAAAATCAGCTGACTCATTGCCACTGCCAAGTTCTGTATGTAGGGATTATAGGCAATATCGCTAAAATCAATAATAACTTTCAGTTTATCATCCTTAACAAGAAGGTTGTGAAGGGTAATATCATTATGGATGATTCCTTTTGGGAGGCTCCAGAGAACATCCTTTTTCTCTTTATATTCCTCAATTATTTTTTTAAAAATACCCTGAGAGTATTCTGAAGACAGCAATGATATGCTCTTCTCATTATCCAAAAAGTTTTTGAGGTCAAAAATGTAGCCTTGGCGGGTTCTGTTCTCATTCTTGAAGACTGAAAGTGCAATATCCATTTTACCAACTTCAACTCCAGCTTCGTAGATAATATAATCAGCAACGGATTGCTTTTTCATGTTCTGGGCATCTACAAACTCCATCATCATTGCATATTTGTCTCCTAGTTTGGAGTATAAATTTCCGTCAGACGTATTGATAACATTGGGAGTCTTTACCCCTGAATCAAAAGAGTGTTTCATAACTTCTAATTCAAGCAAAATGTTATCAGGCACAAGATTCATTCCATCATAGATTTTCACCACGAACTTACCTGCGGAAGATTCAATATAAAAATTGGCATTATCGGTGCCAGAGGTAAAACGAGCATGAGTTGAAATCGTTCCAATATTTGGATATTGACCAACTATCTGCTGAAGTTGTTCTCGGGTGTATTCCATATTTTATTCACCGTGGTCTCTCGAGGGAGCGCACTGATTGGCTGCCGGACTTGAAATCGAAACAAAATTTTCGTTTTCAGAGAGCGACATTCTTATTAATTCCAGGTAAAGCTGGGAGACTTGGACTCGAACCAAGATCTTATCCTCCAGAGGGATAGGTCCTACCATTAGACGATCTCCCAGCTTTGCCAAGAATTGCTTATAAATACTAAGTTAAGATACAAGAAAAAACGCCATTTCACAAGATATCCTAACGCCTAGTGCCTAATTTCCTAAAGCCTAACTATTCAGCGTTGTTGTATTTACGGAAGAGAAATTTGAAAAGTTTGATGGCGCCGTGAATTAGAGAGAACGCGACAACAGCAATAATGATTATTCGGAATTCATTGTGGCGAAGCTTTCCGATAAAAACTTCCATGATGTCGCCAAAAAAGTAACCAGCAAGACCAATTGCAAGAACCCAAACTATTGCTCCCAGCGAATTGTAAAAAATAAAAGTGGATGTTTTGATCCCCGACATTCCCAAACTAAGTGGCACAACATTTCTAAAACCATACATAAAACGCATTAAGAAAGAGACGACTTTCGGATTTTTGTGAATCATGGCCTGCGGTTTTCTGCTTACTTTTTCAAGCCAAGGAAATCTTTTAAAGACCGCGGGGCCTTTTGTGCGACCAATGATAAACCAAGAAAAATCGCCGACTAATGCTCCAAGAAAAGCTAAAAGTAAAACAAAATGTAATTTTAAAATCCCAGCATAGGCGACAAGTCCACCCAAAACAAGAACGACTTCCCCCTCGAACATAGAGCCGAGGAAGATGAAGGGGTAGCCGTAAGTTAGTATTAGATTAGAAAATTCCATGTAGTAGAACTTTCACATTTGGCCAATTTTGTCGTAAAAACTTCCGCTCTTCACTCAACGTATAAGTACATACGTCTCGCTTCGATACTCAGTTTTTCCAACAAACTTGTCTCAAATCTGAAAGTTCTAGAAATTAATTACTCTTATTTTTTATTCTTGATTGAAGCTTTGATGAAGGCAGTGAAGAGTTTGTGGGGCTCGAGAGGGCGGGCGCGAAGTTCTGGGTGGAATTGAGTACCGAGCATAAAAGGATGGACTGATTTAGGAAGTTCAGCTATTTCTTTGAGTTTTCCGTTTGGTGATTCTCCAGAGAAAACGATTCCGGCTTTTTCCAATTGCTCTACGAATTTAGGATTAATTTCGTAGCGATGACGATGCCTTTCAGAATCAACTCGTTTTGAGCCATAAATCTCGCGGGCTAATGTTCCCTCTTTGAGTTCACAAGGATAAGCTCCAAGTCGCATTGAACCACCATAATCTTTTCGAGCCAGTTTCTCTTTTTGTTCCGGGAGAATATCAATAACTGGGAAAGGAGTTTTTGGGTTTATTTCTGTTGTATTAGCATCTTTCATCCCGGCCATATGGCGAGCATATTCAATCACCATCATATGGAGGCCGTAACAAAGTCCGAAGTAAGGAATTTTATTTTCTCTGGCGTATTTGGCGGCCATGATTTTGCCTTCGATACCAGTTTCTCCAAACCCTCCTGGAACAATCAGCCCATCGTATTTTGAAAGTTCTTTCACCGACAAAACATTATTCTGGATATCTTTAGCATTCAACCAAACAATTTCAGGCTTCACCCCTTCTTCATAAGCGGAGAATTTAATTGCCTCTATAACAGAAATATAAGCGTCCGAAAGAACGAAATTCCCTGTATCAAAATACTTGCCGACAATGCCGATTTTTACTGTTTTCTTGCCGTTATGAGCGTGCGCGGCAAACTTTTTCCACTCATTCATGTCGGAATCCTGCTTGCCACGTTTACCCAGTGCTTTCAAAATCAGGGTGGATAAATTATCGCGTTCAAAATTGAGAGGAACATCATAGATTGAATC
>Ga0209542_10016833_pt1 | contig 12069 bp, 7 predicted proteins | sample RifCSPhighO2_01_FD_184028 | JGI IMG/M metagenome (GOLD analysis project Ga0209542, IMG submission 184028) | Soil microbial communities from Rifle, Colorado - Rifle CSP2_plank highO2_0.1 (SPAdes) (version 2) | ecosystem: Environmental > Terrestrial > Deep subsurface > Rock core/Sediment ...
TCTTTCACCGATAATTAAATTATGAATTCGCCTAACGTAGGTAATAATCTCTTCATTTATCCTGTCTCCGCCCGCCCTGGCGCCTGCTGCAGCTACAATTCCGCCTAAAGATATTACGGCCGAACCCACCTGTCCTCCGCCCATATCCAGTATCATTGAACCCGAAGCAGCTTCAATTGGCAACCTCGCCCCAATAGCTGCCGCCAGCGGCTGGTCTATTAAATAGGCGACTCTTGCACCGGCCGAAAGTGTTGCTTCAAGTACGGCCCTTCTTTCAACCTGAGTTATGCCGTACGGCACACAAATCATCACTTCCGGACCGGAAAATCGCGAATAGCCAAGAGACCTCTCCAGGAAATATTTAATCATAGCCTCAGAAGCTACGTAATCGGCTATAACGCCTTCTTTCAGAGGTTTCTTGGCAACTAAATCAACTGCGGTTTTGCCAAGCATCTCGGCCGCCCGCCTGCCCACAGCCACAACTGCACCGGAAACTTCATCGACAGCTACTACACTGGGTTCGGCAAGAACAATCCCGCGCCCACTAGCCCAAACTAAAGAATTGGAAGTTCCTAAATCTATGCCTAACCTTTTGGAAGAAAACAATGGAATCCGCACGGGGGCAATTGTAAACTTAAGTCAAAATCACTTCAAGGGGCAGTCTAAATTTACTTACCTCAATATTACTTTAATGAATCAAATTTTCAAAAAAGGGGTTGTCCGACTTCTGCTTCGAGTTTTTGTTTGAAATCCGTATGAAATGCCACCCAGTCAGGGTCACTGTCATTTGCGCCCGGATTCGATACAGTTTTATAAAGCTCTCGAGCAAGAACCAATTTGTCTTCCTCGTCGGCATTTTGGTACTCTGCTAAAGCTACTGCAGCATCGGCAGGCACTTTGTCTATTAATTTATCCTGCCATTTGTCGGATTTGCTGGCAAAATAAGCCTGCAAAGTCCCTTTGTCGGCGTCGTCCTGAATCAGCAAGAACGGGCTGGCTTTGGCATAGAATTCTGCCGGTGTATCCGGCAGTTTTTGTACTTGTTCGGTTAAGGTTGTTTCACCCGACGGCTTTTTATTTAAGGCAAACAGGATAACCGCTAAAGTAATTAAGAGGAAAATGGGGATAAGAATTAAGGCTAATCGCACCCAACTATGAGGCAGTTTCTTTTTATCTTTCTCATCAAACTGGAACGAACCTTTCATAGCGCTCCCGACCTGTGCAATCGGGCTCTTCACGGCTGCACTCAAAGGCGGTAACTTGGCACTATTTGGTTGTGTAGTCTCTTTATTTTCTGCCATCTGAATTAATTAACTCATCGTCAAATGCCTGTTGTCAAATATAGTCCAAATTCTAATTTCTACTTCTCGCAAGAGAACTTGCTCGAAGCAAGCTATCTAAATTCTAAACAATTTCAAAATTCTAATGTTTTAAATCCCAATTCTATTTGACATTTGTTTTTTTTGGTCATTGTAATTTGTTTCTAATTTAGAATTTCGTGCTTAGAATTTCCGTAAAGCAGAGCTTTACGGAGCCACTTCCCTCCAGACAATCGATGGCGTCCCGAGCAAATCACGCATAGTATATAAGTATCTAGGTTGGTAATTGACTATTAGTGAAAGACCTCCGCTAGGTTTTATCTTTCTGTTAAAAAGCTGAAAAAAACTATTGGCATAAATAGCACCATTAACAGTAAGTGGACTTGAATTATCGCAAGATGTCACAAAACAATCGTTAAACGAACCGCCCGCGATATACACGCCATCAATTGAATTAGTAGCCCCAAAAGCAACAATAATACTATCTCTGACCACAAATACTACCGAACGACTCCCCAAATCAATATTCCTTGTAATTGTTAAGTTCCCATCTACAAATACTACCGCACGTCCTGAAGCTGGCAGATTGGGTGCAGCAGACAGTGTCAACGAGGTATTATCTCCGCAGTAGGAAAGTTCGTAAGTTATAGATCCGCTACTGCAGTTAATGTGGGGGGTAGCCCTCGCCTTTGCCCCGAACCTGTCATTGAAGTATTTGTAAACTCCTCCGGGCGATACCAAAGGCTTATTGTAATTATTAACCTGCCAGCGATCACTGTAAGCACCACCATTGATAGTATCCGCAATTAGTAAGTAGTCTGTTTGACTACCTCCCGGATTAGACATTTTTATTTCGTTTACCGCTCCGACATCGCCGCCAATTGCCTGCAGCCAGTTGGTAGTACCTATGGAATAACCTCTTGTTTCAAGATTATCATCCTCATTACTCTCTACAATCCTACAATTAGGCAGTGGCCCAACTAGATCGTGATCGGCAAATACTCGCGCAAATTTGTCGCCCGAAGTTGAAGACCCAGCAGTAACAATTTTCCAGTTATAAGTTACCCCTGCAAACAGAGAGGGAATTGTTTCCGACTCACCAAAACCACTGCTATTGCATACCGGTGTACTTGTACTATGGTTCCAGAAGACAATTGTAAAAGGAGTAGTTATATTATTTCCACTAGTGTTGGTTATATCGGCATCAAAACATATATCTTCACCTACAAGCGGACTTCCAAGCGGTGTTGAACAATCAGCTTTAAACAAATCAAACCTAGTTACATCCAAATTCAGCACTGCGGGGGCAACTACTGGATATTCAAAGACTGTTTTCTCAACATTATTCACTTCACTTCCCTCAGTGATAGTACAAATTGGGGCTGTTCCGTCAGCATCCAGATATTCATAGAAGTTATAGGTGCCCGAAGTAGCAGGTGCATCGAAGTACATATTTTCTTCCTCTGCTAGTTCATCTCCGTAAACAGTTACACCACTATTGCCATTCGTCAAGATGCCCGACGCCAGACTACCTCCTGTAGTAAAACATGTGCCTGAGGTAACAATGCCAATATTACTCCACCAACGGGCATTAAACGAAAATGGTGGTTTGTCTGTTTCTTCAGTAAATCTAATTTCCCCTCGAAGCTTTTCATTAGTCGTTGCCGGATAGCTTGAAGTAACTGCTAGTCCTGCCCAAGTACCAAAACGGTGATATACGCGCGGATTAACAGCATTAAGATCCGGTAAGTTTGACGCCGTCGTAAAGCTCCAGACTGGGCTCTCGGTGCAGTTAAAGGCAACGCCCGCGTTACATTGTCGTACATACCAATAATACGTGGTACCCGCGGCAAGATCGCCGGGCGGATTGTAGGTGGAAAGGCCAGGGGGCACTCGCGCTTCCTGAACTACAATAGGAAGGGAAAGAGGATCAGTTCCGAAGTAAAGATTGTAACCATTCTCCTGAATGTCACACCACGTACCCCACGATCCAAAGGTCCAACCTAGATTGGTTGTAACTGCAACATTGGTGGCGCCGTCGCCAGGCGAGGGGCCGGAGGCTGCGGCAGGGAGCGTGTCGACACAACCAGCAACCTCATAAATTACCCCCTCAGCATTATTGAGTTCATCTGTCTCAGCAATATTGCAATCTGCATCCAAGTATTCCCAAAACTCATATGTACCCGGACTTCCCGGTGCGCTAAAGTAAACATCATAAGTCGTTGTATTCCAACCATTAGTCCAGATTCCGCTCTCCCTGATTCCGCTGGTATTACATGTTCCTTCTGCAATGGCGCCTGTATTGCTCCACCAGTGGGCATTGAACTGGAAAGACGGCTTATTTTCGCTCTCCCAAAACCTAATTTGACCGCGAAGCTGCTCGTTTGGATCCGCAGGTCGCGTCGAACTTACGGTCTGGCCAGCAAACGGACCGGATGTGTGATATACACGCGGAGGTAAATCCCTGAGATCAGGAGGACCTACTGTCGTAAAACTCCAGACGGGGCCATCGGTGCAGTTAAAGGCAACGCCCCGGTTGCATTTTCGTACCTGCCAATAATAGGTAGTGCCCGCGGTAAGGTCGCCGGGCGGGTCATAGGTAGGAGAGCCGGGAATCGCTTCAAAAACTACATTGGCAGGAGGATTGGTAGTTCCGAAATAGAGATTGTAGCCATTAACCTGGACGTCACATTCTATACCCCATCCGTTCCAGGTCCAATCCAGATTGGTTGTGACCGCAACATTGGTAGCACCGTCGGCGGGAGATGGGTTGGAGGCAGGCGCCGGGAGAGTGTCAACACAGCCTGAACTTGTGTAATTGGCAGTAATCGTCTGGGTTACATTTTCGCTGAGGTCGGCGCGGCAAGCAGTTCCGCTCACATCCACATCGTCGCACCCGGTCCAGCTTGAGAAGTCCGCACCGTCAAAAGTTGGGGGTGCGCTAAGCCAGGTGCTGATATCACTCGAGCTGATAAAGTTATAGTCGGTGGTGCCACCAGTACTGCGAGTGCCTAAAAGGCGGGTAACGACAACTCCCTGGACCGGATTTCCGTTCAAAGTACTTCTGACTTGAAGAGTGTTGGGCTGGGCAGGTGCAAATACATAATTGGCAGTGCAGCTTTTACTTGCATTCATTGTCACGGAACCATCTGTACAATCAGCGTTTCCTGTCCAACTGGAGAAGGTGTACCCTGCGGCTGCGACAGCGCTCAGGGTAACAACGCTGCCGGAATTGTAGGTTCCACTGCAGTTGGATCCACAGCTAATAGAGGTGTCCGAACCGCTTCCGCCTGAGGCGGTGATGGTTCCACCGGCAGAGGGGCTGTTATTTACGGTGAGGGTGTAGGTGGACACCACTACATAATTGGCAGTGACTGTTTTTGAACCAACATTTTTATGACTAACTATCGAAACAGTACAACTAATACCTGAACAAGCTCCAGTCCACTCGGTAAATGTGTAACCTGCAACTGATAGTGCTGTTAATGTTGTAGATATATCTGTATACGCATTCAGTTGACGTGAGTAAGGTGTAGTCCCGTCTGTACCCGTTTGGCTAGCACTAATAATGGCATTGCTAACCCCATTACTATTTACATTCATTTGCGGACACGTACCTTGGAACCCGTTGCTGACATCAACAACACCTTCTACATATTGGGAGACTAAACTGGCATCCGTGGATAAAATGCTCGACAATGCAGTACTACCATGTGGCCAATCAGGGTCACCATCCACGTTTGCGTTATGAAGTTCAGTTGCTGTCCAAGACGGACCCCAGCCCGCAGTTTTTTCTAAAATTTTCAACACATCGAATTTATTTACAGAATTATCTGCACTATAGGCATTTCCATTTGGCGCACAGGGTGGTGGAGTTTTAGTTACAGAAGGAGTTGGACATATAGGAAATGTAGATACAGCACCTCCATAATACCACTCAATCCACAACCGATCGTTGCCATCAATAACGTTATTATCATCAACATCTGCCCTTATACCAGCGGCACTACTATTGGGGTTTGACCCGGATAATCCACCTGCAGCAGTACTGTCTGCACTCGTTATGTGCCCATCATTGTTTACATCCCCTATTGTATAACAAGGTGGTGTATTATGAGTGGCTTCTACAGGTGAACTTAAAGCGCTATAACCCAAAAATCCTAAAAAGAAAATTGTAATAAGTGTGAGTACCCGATATTTCATTTTAATTATTCACCTAATTTTATTTTAATTTCGACATTAGCTTCAGTTAAATAATCCTGATACCAAACATCAATATTTGTTGGATTCAATTCTTCAAGTTCCATTACTCTGGTTTTTTCTAAGATGTTTCTAATATTTGACTTTGCAATTTCCAGATTACTGCCACCTTCTGCTAAAAAACTTTCATATTGGGAAAAATCCCCCGAAAACTCGTTGTCAACCAAATCTTGAATATAATCAGTAACATCGACTTCAGTTACCCCATTTTCGGCATTTATAAGATACTGTCTTAGTAGTTCTTCTTTTATAAGTTTGTCTAGAACGAATTTAGGAAGATTATTGAGATAATCTTGCGATGCTTCTTGACCAATTTTTGATTGAATCGTTTTGTATGAATTTGTCTCAATATCTACAAATTCTTGGTGTTGTCCAATCGTAATCACTTTTCCATTTACAATCGCTGCAGGTGCGTTCGGATCTAGTTTATCTTCCACCTGTTGCCCAGGAATAATTGTCGACGGTATTCCGCCTCTGCTAATCAGGAAAAACGCCACAATTAAACCAACAATCGCCGCACCAGCCAACAAAAACAGGAAAAACGACCGGCTTTGGCTGTTAAGAATCGGGATTTTGTTGAACGGCGAGGGTGACAAAGACGGCGAACTTGCGGCAGCTGGTTCGCCTTGAGTGTTCCCACTTGTGGGAGTTAGAGCAGGCATATCCTTGATTGAAGGAAAAATTTCCTCTAATTTCAGATTAAGTTATAGGTGAAAAAGTGTCAAGCAACCAGTTACCAAATAACGTTACACTGACTAACACTGTCACACTTGAAACTGACAATGGTAACGGGCACATTAGGCTCAGCCATCTCAAGGCCGCCAATAATAGCGTAATGAAGATGGTATCCTTGGCTATTTCCCCCCGAGTTGCCAACTGCGCCGATAACTTGCCTGTTTCCGACTTCAGCGCCAACAGCAACATCGCCAGCAACAGCACTTAAATGCGCCCAGCGGGCAGTAAACGGGACACCGTTACACTCGCCCTTAACATCAACATAGATGCCGTAATTATTGGTTATATCAAAGTTTACTGTCACAACCTGTCCGTCAAAAGTTGCAAACACCGCCGATCCGGTATCGGCTGCGATATCAATAGCCCGCTCCGAAGGATATAAGCGGTAGTGTGAAGTAACGCCCCTTGGCCCCTGCGTAATTACTCCATGTTCAAGTGGCCAACCGCTTGGGCAATTTACCGTTTCGACCTTAATCGGCAGCTCGGAATTAACATTAGCTTCGACTGCTTCGGTCACGGCCAGTCTTGCAGTTTCAATTGGCGCCAGAGTCGGCGTAAAAGTTGGCTCCACTACAGGAGTCATTGTAGCTTGGGCAACATTAAGGATAAATGGTGTTTTTAAAGTCAACGCATTTGCAACTTCAATTTCACCTGAATTTGATCTATCGGTATCTTGCACTGTTTGATTATTATCAGGTAAATGTCTTGCCGATGAATCGCTTGTCGATAATAACGATGCTCCGACAGAAAGTGTTAAAAGAGCCAGCGTATTAACAAGTCTAAGCCTTTTCCTGCGTGTTTTGGCGAGATGTAAAGCCCTTTCGCGGGATTCTTTAGAGACTGATTCTGAGTTTACCCCAAGGCTGAAAATTGGTCGCTCCATTGTCTCACCCCTTTTTACAATGGACAGAATTTGAACACCTATATTATATACCCGCGAGGCAATTTTTAGGCGAATCCATCAATAATTCCTGCATCAAATTGCAATATAAGCGCAGCATCTACGACGGAGATGGTTCCATCAAAATTTGTATCGGCATTGTGTTCGCAATCAAGATTGCTAATTAATCCGGCAATCCTCTGCAGGATAAGCAGCGCGTCTAAGCTGTTGGTTAGATTGTCGCAATTTACATCCCCGTCTGGTCTTGGTGCTCGTCTTGTCGGGGTACTCGTAGGAATATCTGGAGAAGTAGGCGAAGGTCGGGGTGATTCAGTAGGCGTGCTTGTCACTGTCGGCGTGGGCGTAAATATGGGAATTGGGGCATCGAAGGTAAACTTTTCACTAAAAACCTTTGTGTTGAATCCGGGACCATTGTAACAGTGCGTTACGCCGGACTCCCCACAACTGCTTTCATGAGCTAATATCTCATCTATGAAAATCTCAAAGCCAAAAGTAAACGCGGACTCTAAACCAATAGCTTCCAAACCTATGCTATTTGCCCCCGGCTCTATCCATTTGGAAATATCAATTGTAATCTCATTTACAGGATAATAATCATACAAAAGCCTCATAAACCTTGAGCCGTTAAGAGAGAATAGCTCTTGTGGGGTGCCAGAGCTGGTTTTTAAGTTAAACATTCTAACTTCAACCTGATAATCAGGTACCGGCTCAGTATATCGAAATTCAAAAAACGGTGAAGCGTTAAGCATATTTTTTTCCTCCTGCGTTAAATCAACTATTGGATAACTATATGGGAAGGACATTAAAAGATTACAATCTTCCGGATCTGGCCCGGGAAAACAGAATGGCTCCGGATGAACTAATCCGAATGTATGGCCAAGTTCATGGGCGAGTACTCCAAGATTATTAAATACAGTACTTTGCTCACTATCAACTGGGAATATGCCCGACAGGCCGTGAAGCTGAATACCGTTCATAATAACCGGGCTGCTATTTAAGTAGCCGGTAGCCCCCTGCTGATCCGGACCCGCTACTGCATCAACATAAACTACCCATTTGTCGCCGTTAAAAAAATCAGGTATTAGTGAAGCTGCATCGGACCAGACATTTACAATAAATTGTTGGAGTACTGGTACGCCTTCTTGAACGTTGGTGCTATACCACTGGGCATTATGCCCGGTTTGAACAGTTTCTACAATTGGGCTGCATAATTGGAAAGACTCACCTGCTCCAAGTTCCTGAGCGTACCACGTTTGAACATCAAGTAGCGCCCTTTCTACGCCTTGGGAATACTCAGGGTTAATTGCGCGATCTGCCGGCATCAGATATACGGCGCGAACGCACGGTTGTTCAACACCTTCAGCTTCGCTTGCTCCATCAACTATTTCGGACATATTTCTTTCTAAATTAGTGGATAAAATCCGCATGTCCACTTGGTCATTTTCAATAGAATTCGGGACAAGACGTTCAATTGAAGTCATGGGGTTATCTCTGGCACTAACTGGTGATACCCCCTCTCTGGTGGAGGCAAATGCAGCGGCAGCAATTGTTATCAGTAGCGCGGAGGCTGGTAAAGCAATTCTTCTGCTAAAAGGCTTTATTAAATTACCAAGGGTTTCTTTAAGAAAACTAAACTTTGAGCGATCAACTACAACAATATCATCCGCAATATCATCCGCTTCGAAATTTTCCGGATTTTGCAAACTCTCAATATAAGGTTGTGCGGGCGAAAAAGCTGATATTCTTTCCATATTCGAACTCGATTCAAGCTCAGCTATTTTAACACACGCTTTCAACTAATAAGTCAGAATATATCATAAGGTTTCGTTTATATAACAAAGAATTGCCTAATTGAGTAATATTTTGTGATCTTGCGGCTTTGATTTTCTCTCTGCTAAAATCCGATGTTAGTGGAACCCTTAAGCAAATATCGCACATTATTCAGCGTTGGTGTTGCTGTTATATTGCTGATTATCGCCGTCGTAGTGATTTTTTGGGCCCGCGGCTTCAAACCTAATTTACAAACTGGCGGAATCGACAGAACCGGCCAGATAGTTGCCAACTCCACGCCGGAAGGTGCTTCAGTCTATTTGAATGATCGCCTGATGAGCGCGACCGACACTACTATTGGTTTTTTAGATCCAGGCATCTACAAAGTCAAAATCCAGAAAGAAGGCTATTTCCCCTGGGAAAAAGAAGTCTTTGTCAGGGCGGATCTGGTCAGTCAGATCAACGCCCTTCTTTTCCCGCAGGCGCCTGAAATCAAGCCTTTAACCTCAAGCGGAGCATTTAACCCGACGCTTTCGCCGGACAATTCCAAAATAGTTTTCGGTGTGCCGGGTGAAGCGGGAGGCGTTTTAATGCTGCCGCTGGTCGACAGCCCTTTTGCCTTTCGCCAAAACCCGCGCGTGCTTGCCGCCAACAGTTCAAGGTTCGATTTTTCAAAAGCTAAATTTATCTGGAACCCAAATTCCGATGAATTCATTGCCCGATTCGAAGATGAAGACGGCCAGGCAACAGCTAATATTATCCTTAACGCCCGCGACACTAGCCAAGAACTTCGCGATGTCACCGCTTCCCTAAACGCCACCATAGCAAGCTGGAAAAACCAGCTTGAACTCAGTTCTCAAAATCTAAGTATTCTGGCTCCAAACGAAGTCAAAATTGCAACTGCTGAAGCAGATTTGCAAAAAAATATCGGCCAGTTTACTTCTGGCGGTCTTGTCAACTATTTCCCCGACGGCCTGATATTTTCCCCTGACGAAAAGAAAATTCTTTACCTGCATCAGGACGGGAGTTGGAATGTTTACGATTTAGATCAGACGATTGATTTCGACTTGCCCCAACTTGATGAGCTCGAAAGCATTTCCTGGTATCCAGATTCCCAGCATTTGGTTATAGCCCAAAAAAACCAAATTTCAATACTTGAAACCGACGGTAAAAACAAGACTGCAATCTTCACCGGAAACTTTGAAAACGGTTTTGTCTTTGCCCACCCGGCTGGCTTTCGCATAATTCTCCTTACCAAACTCACCCAGCAGGAAGGCACACCTTCAAATTTATATTCTATAAATTTGAAGTGAAAAGTGACTAGTGATCGGTGATCAGGGAGTAGTGCACAGTGATAAGTGCAAAACGAATAGTGATCAGGGATTAGTGATTAGTCTTTGAATTAATAACGTTGATAATTTTAGATAGCATTTTAATTACTTCTGAATATTTAGCGTCCAATAATTGCTGGTTTTTCTGCGAGATATCGCCAGTGTCTTTGAGAACGAGCAGCCAATATTGTGTTTCTCCTGCTGATCCTCTTGCGATTTCCAGGTGAGATATATAAGTTTTGCCCCTATGACTATGGAATCCTTCGACTATGTTTGCAGGTACAGAGAAACAGGATCTGATAATTTGTTTCCAAATCTCATAATTTAGATTTGTTTTCTTAGTTGTTTTAGATAGTTTTAATATATCCAAAGCTAAATTGTGGGAATATTGCCAGACTTTTAGATCTGTGTAAGATTTTATTTGCGACTGTTCACTGCTCACTTTGCACTTATCACTATACACTGATCACTAATCACTGTGCACTGCTCACTATCTCATCGCGATTCGAAGCAGAAGTTGTAACCAGAATTGGCACCTTGAACCGCAACTAAATAAGCTTGAGTCAGCCAATTTGCTGATTTGGGACACGGGGCTTTGGCATTTTTAGGATCATTTATATAGTTAATATTGAAAGTGTGCTCGTCGGAACCAACCTCCAAACACGCCCATAGAATAAAATCCTGCCGGTCTTGCGTGGTCTCGTAACGATAAGGACAAATAGCACCTGGTGCTGGGGGTGGCGGCGAGACAGTAACGGTAACAGAATCTGTGGCAGCGCCGCTGTCGCAATTTAAAGTATAGATTGCAGAAGAGGTAAGGTTACCTGTTGATTCTCCAGTGCTATTGCTTGTTCCAGACCATGTGTCTGAATTTACATTATTCGTCACAGCACAATTTGTCGTTTGCGATGATGTCCAAGTAATATTTACTTCAGTATTATATGGAATGGTAATTGCATCTAACCCATTTGCGTCAATGTCTGCAGTAGGAGTTGGTGGTGGTGCCGCTACAACCGTAAAAGTTTGGTCTGGTATATAAAATCCATCAACATAATTGTTACTCTCGTTAGACTCCGTTACTTGATTCCCGAAATCAACATAGACATAACTCGTGTAGGTTCCCGACGCAGTAGGCGTCCAGGACCCGGTGGTCAATCTATCCGAGGTCGCGCCGGCCCCAAGGTCGGGCACGAATATGTTCTGGACTAAGAGAAAGCTCCCGAAGCTGCAGGAGACCGCCGACAGAGTAAAAGTTCCCGCTTTAACGCAAAACCGCACGGTAGACGCCCCTGCAGATAAATCGCCCTGATTTTTCACCTGCCCCGAAAAGGTAAGCGAGTCGCCTACGACGGGATTGTCTATAGATTTGGATAGGTTTTGCGGAATGAGGTCCGGTTGCATACTATATGTAACAACTAATTTCGGGGCATAAGCAGACGTTTCTGCAGAGTATATAAAGAAATCCTCACGACCAGATGGTGCAGTATTATTTTCCTCGCGATCACTTGTAAGCATTATTTGGGTTAGCCCTGTTAAATTAATTCCGGAAAAATTCAATGAAACTGGAAAAGCAACGTCTGTAGCAGGTAATACAGAAGTATTATAAGTTCCGCCAATTGTACCGGATGCCGGATTTACCCAATCTGCGCAAGCAAGAGAATTCTGCCAGTCAAAGTAGCGAGCCCTCAGGTCAAAATCGGTTGTAGTGTTGTTCCCACTTACAGTCAGATTGAGACTAACGCCGGTTATTGTT
>Ga0209542_10016835_pt1 | contig 12068 bp, 9 predicted proteins | sample RifCSPhighO2_01_FD_184028 | JGI IMG/M metagenome (GOLD analysis project Ga0209542, IMG submission 184028) | Soil microbial communities from Rifle, Colorado - Rifle CSP2_plank highO2_0.1 (SPAdes) (version 2) | ecosystem: Environmental > Terrestrial > Deep subsurface > Rock core/Sediment ...
ACATCACATGAAGCGCTGCCATCGATGGGTGTTACTGGTGAGTGCATTACTCGCTGCATGTGATGTAGGAACGTATCGATCCGCTGAATTGGGTATTAATAGCACGGAACGCACCATTCAAGAGAAACGCATGGATGCGCAATTAGCAAAGCCGGTTCTTCATCAAAACGGTTATTACGTCAATACAAACCCCATTGAATTTGATCGTTCTCCGCGTTGGCTTCGTCAGAAAATTGACTTGCAAGCGGAAAAAATGCCGATGCAATTGTTGGTGCAACAAACCTTGGCGGGCAGCCAAATGATTTCGACGTACGATAAAACGGTACAATCGTCTCGAGCGGTGACGTTGCATTTTAAAGGTACGGTGCATCAAGCATTGGATCAAATTTCCAAAGAAACGGGTTATTATTATACGCTTCAAAATAATCATCTCGAATGGTCTGCGTTTGAAACGCGTACCTTTAATGTGTCTTTTATGCCGGGTTCTTCGACGTATTCGCTAGGAGCTAAACAAGGTGGTAATGCACCCGCCGGTGGTGAAAATGTTACGGGCGGATTGCAAGATGAGCAATACAGTAATTTATCGGCCAATCTTTCTATTTGGAATGACCTGAAAAGAACCGTAGAGCAATTGAAATCGGCCGAAGGAAAAGTAGTGGTGTCGGAATCGACGACCTCTGTGACGGTTCGTGATTATATGGCCAATGTGGAAGCGGTTGCGGATTATATTGATCATCTCAATGCCTTGTTATCGCAAGAAGTGGCGATTCAAGTGGAAGTGTTAGAAATCGAACTGTCACAAGATTTTAACTATGGCATTGACTGGGACATGGTGGGTAAAGCCCTGAATCATCATTATGCGATTCTTGGAAGTTTAGGAGGGGCTACTAATATTGCGGGTAATAATTTAATTTCCAAAAGCCCCGATTCTTCCTTATTGAAATTAATGATTGGCCAAGAAAATAGTCATAATGTGTTCTTAAACGCATTAAGTGAGCAAGGGCGACTACGAATTGTGACACAACCGCGTGTTGTTACGATGAACAATCAAGTGGCATCCATTCGTATTACGCAAGATACGGCGTATTTAAAAAGCATTAGCACGACGCAAAATGAAAATTCTACTCAAACGTCTATTACGCCGGGAACCGTACGATCTGGGTTTACGTTGTATTTATTGCCGAAAATTCAAGATAACCAAGTATTTTTACAAATTTCATCGACGCTTTCGGATTTAGTAAGAATGGAAAAAGAAAGCACGGCACCCAGTAATAATCGCCGTACTGTAAGTGGAATGGCGGATATTACGACCGATAGTAATTCTTCTTCTAATTACGAAGCGATTGAAGTGCCTACATTAGCGGAAAAATCCTTTAATCAACGAAGCTTAGTGCAGTCCGGCGCTTCCTTGATTATCGCAGGTTATAAACGGTTGCGGGATGAAACCGATTCGGCTTCACCGTTTGATATTGCTTTGCTCGGGGGAAAAGGTGCAGAAACACAAAATGTGGAAACACTGATTGTCATTACGCCACGCATTATTAAGAGTACGCATTAATGACTCGTATTGCACGTGAAGATGGGATTCAATTTATTTTACAGCCGTATCGTGAAACAATCACGGCTGCTAAAAAACAATTAATTTTGCAGAAACTACAGCTATTATCCAATCAACACGGGCCTTTTGTTCGCTTATTTAAACGCACCGTGAATACGATTGAGGCGGTGTTTGCCTTAGAACCAGGCTATTTAGCCGGCGAAACTATTTATCGAGCCTTGCGAAAGCAATTTGAACCCACCTTAGGCTCCTTAGAAAATATTATCTATTGTGAAATGCTGCCGGCTTCTCACGAAGTATTGGTGGTGGTGGTGCAAAATGGATCGGTGTATTTGGATGCCAACATTCCTGCTGATGTATTTCAACTTCAAGAAGAATTAACGGCATTCCTAGTAACAGGGCAGGCATATCATGTGTTTGTGGTAGGTGGAGATATTCCCCTGACGGATAAAGCGGTGGATGGAAAAATGTGTTTACCCGCCCAAACCGTGGCTAGTTTTAATAGGGTAGTGGAATCAATATTGACCGGCCTTTCCAAAGAGACAGGTTGTGAAGTGATGCCCATGGGGGCCGCGCTAAAAGCGGCGCATTTGGATCAAAATCATACCTTTGTTTACGGAGCTGTTTTTTTTCTTGTTCTGCTGATTTTTATGGGGTGGTGGCTTTGGGAGCGTTCGGACTCTGCTGCTTCTGCAGTAGCTACGCAAACGACAACCGTGGAATCGCCATATCTTGCTTACAACCGTGCGATGATGACACCGGCACCCTATCAACAATTAAGCGAACTAGCAGAAAAATTAGAGACACTTTATTTTGCTCCGGGATGGGAAGTGAATAAACTGTGGTTTGATGGCAGCAATTACAAAGTAGTCTTGCAGCAAAAAAATGGCACGGTCCAAGCACTACGTACTTGGGCAGAACAAAATGGTGTTCGTTTTGAGTTGCAAAATCAAACGGCAGAAGTCTCCTTACCCTCCTATTTGTTAGCCAGAAAAAAACCGCAAGATGTATATAGTTTACAGCAAGTAGAAACATTGTTGATTGATCAATTAGAAACCTTAACGCCGAGTAAAGATGTATTCGTAGGAAAACGCGTGATGCATGGGCCTGTGCAAGCAGTAGAATTAAGTATTCATCTGCAAAAAGCCAGCACGCAAGCGTTAAAAATCATCGCGAAAGAATTAAAAGACTTGCCCGTGTCGCTGACAATGGTTAGCTTAAAAATGGAGAATGGATTATTATCGGGCGAAATAAAATTATCGGTGTGGGGAAATTAAGCATGCACTTGGAGAAAAAGCAAAAAATAATGGTGGCGGTTACGGTATTAACCTTTGCCTTATTAATTTGGCAAGTGTACGACATGATGGTAGGAGATGTAACGCCTGTGACACCTCCTGCTAAACCTGCTGTGGTTAAAAAAGCGGATGCGTCTAAAAAAGCCAATAAACCGGTAGAAAAAAAGGCGGAAAACCTATCGACTTCATCCGTGACGGTGCAATCCCAGTCCAAATCTCAATCCCAAGCCTCGAGCATTAAAGCGCAGGCAGAATATGTGTCGTTGGCTAATCAATATGAGTTGGCAAAAATGCAACGTCAATTACTGGAACAAGAATTGGCCATTGCGCAGACTCGAAATAATATTGCCAAATTAAACGAAGAAACATCGAATTTAGGTTCTGCTGCGGACTCCTCCACGTCCCTGTCGACGGCGGATAATTCGGGTATGCGATTGGCGTATTTGGCGAAGCAAGGCAATCGATGGGTGGCGACGTTAGTCAAGAATGGCGAATTTATGAATGTGTCGGCAGGCGATTCCTTTGTGAATGGTTTAAAAATTCTGAATGTCAATGAAGACGGCATCATTCTGGATCAAGGCAACACGCGCATGCAAGTGAATTTTCAAGGCATAGTAGGACAATCTATTTTATACCCTGAGCCTCCGACGGATAGTTTGATGCAAGTCTCTCGCACCTTGAATTTGCCAGAAGTTAAACTGGAAGACGATACTTCTGCGAATCGTGCTAATTTGGAGCGTAAGCCGATACAGTGACTGTAGGGAAATATGCTATAATCACTGAAAAATAAGGATATGCGTATGAAATTATATCCCTTGTTCGTTTCAACGATGCTGTTGGCATTAATAGTGTCAGCTTGCGAACCAATGAATCCCCCTCAAACCGATCCACTGGGTACTACGAGTGGGGAAGCGGTGACCCAAAGCGATGCATTGCCTTCTCAGGATTTTACGGTTGAACAACATTTGTTAGCGGAATTGCAATCACAAGGTGTTCTAGTCGTGGAAAAAGGTGATCAATTACGGTTAATTATTCCTACCGATACTTTTTTTATGGCGCAATCCTCCGAAGTAAAAGAATCTAAATTACCGGATTTAGCGTTGATTGCCAGCGTTTTAAAAACGTATCCCCATTCTCACATCAATGTGTATGGCTATAGTGATAACATCCGCAGTCGCACGTATGGAAAAAATCTTTCCTTGGAATATGCGCAGGTAGTCGCGGCTTATTTATGGAATGCGGGTGTAGAAGTTAATCGCATTAAAGGATTAGGCAATCAACATCGTGTGGCTAGTCACGCCACGCCCCAAGGTGGCGCGGATAATCGTCGAGTCGAAATTTTAGTGTCCTAACATTAATTATGCCAGGCTGCTTGAAGAATATTGCCGGAGCCTTCGCTATGTTGGGTGTTATGATGCGGCCATTTATAATAAAAAATCTGACTATTGTCGTAGGCAAATCCGCGTAAATTTTTCGTTGAAATCACGTAGGCTAAGGCATTGTTTTGTGTTTGCACCCAATTGCGTTTTGCTCTTCGGCTTGCAAGACGGCCGAATCTCGAAGATGTGCTTTGAGCCAGGTTGCCCTGCCGGCTAAGCGAATTAAACTTTGACCTTCCGCTGCGACAGTAACCCGAGGGCTATCTACCCAAGCGGCATCGAGCAGGCTGTTATCATGACTCGTAATAAACGCCATATCCAATTGTCCGTTTAAATTAGCCTGCGCATTGCCTCGCGTTTCAATGGCCAAACGATGAGCGAATAGGGTGCCTTTTAAACGCGCTTCGCCGCCTAATATAATTTGATTTAAAGTGGGTGTGGTCACAATAGCGGATATGCGCGTGTTGGAACGAAACAGGCCCGAACCACTATTTAATACCAATAGCCCATTATTGACAGAGGCTGTAGGAGACGCGGTAGAACCTTTGGGAAGGTAAAACAAAACTTGTGATTGTTTGCCGGGTCTTAGCGTGATATCGATAGGGTCGTTAGCTTGCAGGGCATTAAATGAGCTCACGGGAATTCGCTGGGCGACGATTTGGGGGCCTTTTGACGGTACTTCATGAGCCCTTTTATACGTTGTGATTCCACCGGCGAGACTGACGGATGAAAAACCCATTGCTACAGTTAAGAGAAGAATAGTTATATAACGGGTTATCACAATACACTCCTTTATTAGCAATGGAATGGTGTCATTATAACTGAATCGACTAGTGATTTCCTCTACGAGGAGGATTGCCCATGCAACAAGGTCTTTAAGTGGCGCAAGGCTTGTGCTCGATGACTTAATTGGTTTTTTCGTTCGGGGGATAATTCCGCGGCGGTGCAGCCTTCGGTAGGAATAAATACGATGGGATCGTATCCAAATCCTTCTGTGCCGCGTGGGGCCTCTAAAATTTCACCCTCCCATTGGCCAAGCGCAATTAAAGGAGCAGGATCGTTGGGAGAGTTCATCCACACAATGCAAGAATAAAAAAAAGCATATCGATCTTTTTTACCCTGCATCGCGCCCCTTAATTTTTCGATACGTGCTTTGGCACTGGTTTGTTCACCCGCATATCGTGCGGAATGAACGCCGGGCTTTCCATCCAAAGCACGTACGCATAAACCAGAATCATCGGCAATAGCGGGCAATCCTGTTTGGTGAGCGGCATGACGTGCTTTAATAATGGCATTTTCAATAAACGTAGTACCTGTTTCAGGGGGTGAAGCAATATTTTTTTCGGCTTGAGGAATTAGTTTTATGGGCATATCCCGCAAAATAAAATGTATTTCTTTAAGCTTGCCTTCGTTAGAAGAGGCAAGAATAACGGTTTGCATTAAAATTCACCCCAATATTCGCCGTCTTCAACACACCCGCTGATTTGTGAATGAGCGATGGTTTTTAAACGCGTGGATAAATTATTACAGGCCTTTATCGGCAAATGTGGCAGAGTGATTTTAACATATTGGGGGTTGCTGCCTGGCGAAACTTCAATCACACCACTCCACGGATCTTGTGTAATATTGTTATTGGAGGGAATAAGGTCTGCATCAATTAATGCTTGCATGGAAATTGTTTGACTGTCGTTAATTTGAGTATCCTCAGAAAAATTCGGCTGATTCTGTGCTTTTAACCAGGTGTAACTCGCTTCCGTTAATAAATGAATTTGACTCAATGCACGAGACACTTTTCCATTTAAACTGCTAACGGAAAAATAGCGAAAAGTCATTCCAAAAATTAATGCGATAATAGCAAGAGAGAGCATGAGTTCTAAAAGGCTAACGCCCGTTTGTTTGAAGAGAAACTTTTTCATGAGGGAACTGTCCTACCGTAAAACGTTCGTGTTGTTGTAAGTCTTGATACGACATGATTTTATCATACTTTGCACGACCGAGAAGCAGGCGAACAGCAGCGGCTTGATGATAGCCATGTTCAAGGACTAACCAGCCGCCTGGCTTTAAATGCAACGGTGCCGTTTGAATAATGGTTTCAAGGTCGGCAAGACCTTCGTTGGAAGAGACTAAGGCTGTTAGTGGCTCAAATGATAGGTCAGCCAAATGCGGATCGTGAGGCGCAATATAAGGTGGATTGCTTACTATCACATCACAGCGTTCCGGAAGCGCCGTGCACCAATCGCTTTTTAGGAGGTGAATGTTGGAGAGAGAATAGTGATCCCTATTTTGTTTCGCAACCGACAGCGCTTTGTCTGATTGATCGAGGGCTAGGAGGGTCCAGTGAGGGCGTTCCAGAGCTAAAGCTATGGCAATGGCGCCCGATCCTGTGCCTAAGTCTGCGACTGTGAGGGGTTTTTCATCCCACTTTTCTAGGATCCATTCAATTAAATGTTCGGTTTCAGGCCGAGGAATTAATACATCGGGTGTAACTTTTAAACACATTTTCCAAAAATGTTGATAGCCTATTAAATAGGCCATTGGTTCGCCTTGCGCACGGCGTTCCACGAGAGCTTCAAAATGTATTTGATGTTCAGAGGAAATAGGGGCGTCTGAGTGAGTAAGTACGTATTCGCGTCTTTGTTGCAATACATGAGCGAGTAATAATTCAGCATCCAGCGAGAAAGTGGCGCTTTTAGGCTTTAAGTAGGCTTTAGATTGTTGAAGTAAGGATAAGAGTGTCATACCATACCGTATGATATCAACCTTTAAGCGCCAGTACACGTTCAAAGATTTATTGCTGATTAAGGTAGAGAATAGCTTAAAAACCATAGCGGGTGACTATAAAAAAGGCCGGGATAATCCGGCTCATCGTATAAACGATATCCCTTTAACGAATGAAGAACGCCGGCGTGCGGGCAGTCTCATGCGTGTTAATCATACGGGCGAAGTCTGTGCCCAAGCCTTATATGAGGGGCAGATGTTAGTGGCTAGAAAGCCTGATGTGCGAGCTTTTCTTCAAAAATCCGCCGAGGAAGAAACCGATCATCTGGCCTGGTGTCATGAACGTTTGAAAGAATTAGAAGCCCATCGCAGTTATTTAAATATTCTGTGGTATTGGAATGCTTTTTTGATTGGCGTGATAGCCGCATTAGCGGGGGATGCGTATAGCTTAGGTTTTGTCGAAGAAACGGAATGCCAAGTCGGCCAACATTTCCAGAACCATTTTCAAAAACTTCCCGAAGATGATTTAAAAAGCCGCGCGATTTTGAACCAAATGTGCGAAGAGGAAGCTCATCACGGTCAATTAGCTCGAGAAATGGGTGCCACATCCCTGCCTTTTTTCATCAAGCCATTAATGAAAATCACTGCCCGCATTATGACTACCACGGCTTATTTTCTGTAATTCCCTTCGATAAAATACAGGATTGTTTCTTTTTTTTTTCCTATACTCCAAAAATGACCAAGAGTGATAACTCCAGTACTCGATATCTCATTGTCGCTACCACGGCGGGATCGGTATTGGAGATGTATGATTTTGTGATTTATAGCTTTTTTGCCATTATTCTCGGGAAATTGTTCTTCCCCTCTCAGCAAGCTTTGGTGCAGTTGATTGCTACGTATGGCATTTTTGCCCTGGGTTATTTAGCGCGTCCCCTGGGTGGCATTATCTTTGGGCATATTGCAGATCGGTTTGGCCGGCGCAATGGGTTAGCTATTTCGGTGGTCAGCATGGGTATCCCTATTGTGGCGTTAGGGCTTTTACCCACCTATCAAAGCATTGGGATTTGGGCGCCCATTCTATTAACAGTGGTTCGTGTTTTTCAGGGACTTTCCGTAGGGGGGGAGTTCCCCAGTGCAGCTACTTTTTTAAGTGAACATGCACCGCCTTCCGAACGTGGGTTTGAAACGAGTTGGTTATTTTTTGGAATTAATGGCGGTATTTTACTGGCTTCTTTAGTGGGATACGTGGTCACAGAATCGTTTCATGCCAATCAAACGGCTTTATTAAGTTGGGGTTGGCGTATTCCGTTTTTATTAGGGGGTGTGTTAGCAGCTGTTGGGTATTACATTCGTCGAAACTTAGGTGAAACGCATGCCTTCCAAGAACTAAAATACAATAGAAGCATAGAAAAAATCCCTTTCATGTACGTGTTGCGGCATCATATGGGCGACACGCTAAAAGGATTTGGAGCCACCGCGGCGATGGCTTCTGCTATCAGCTTAATTTATTTGTATATGCCGACGTATTTAACCCAATTTGTTCATTTGCCGTTATCAACAGCCTTATTATTTAACGCGATTAATTTAGTGGTGTTAATTGTGATGCTGCCTATTATGGGAAAATGGTCCGATTATTTCAGTCGCCGAGTAGTGACGAGTATTGGGGGATTTTTACTGGTGTTTAATACGTATCCGTTTTTATGGCTGATTAATTCCTTTTCTCATTCCCCCTATTTAATCTTGTGGGCGCTGTGCATGATGGGAGTATTTACGGCGTGTACATTAGGGCCTATAGCAGCGATGTTGGCGGAATTATTTGCTACCAAGGCGCGTACCAGCGGGGTAGCGATTTCTTATAATTTAGGGGTGGGATTGTTCGGTGGATTAACGCCTATGGTTGTGACATGGCTGATTAAAATTACTAACAGCGTACATTCCCCCGCGATTTATATGATGATTACAGGTCTTATCACGGTGCTTTGTGCGGTGACTATCAAAGAAAAAGTCAAATCGTTTTAAAAACGATCTTTATCCTTTCCTCTGTTATTTCATTGTAGATTTTTAATTTTAGGCCTAAAATGCCTCCCCGATTAAGGTGGAGGAATTTTTATGAAAGGTGTTGGAGAGACTACTTCTACGGCAGGAAGTGCTGCAGCTGCAGCAGGTGGAGCAGGTGCTCCGGCGGGAAGTACGGCTGCAGGTGGAGCAGGTGCTCCGGCGGGAAGTGCTGCAGCCGCAGCAGGTGGAGCGGGTGCTTCAGCAGGAGGTACTGCGGCAGCTGCAGGAGCCGCTCGAGTCGATGAGATAGCTGCTAAAAAACACACCGATGATTTAAATGCTCTTATAGAAGCCAGAGTGCTGCTTAACCACCTGTTGGGAGGATTAGCCGCACCCCTCCCGTTTGAGGCACTGTGTCGTTTAGGTCAATTACTCGGCAGTATTTCATGGGATGAAAACAACACACAGTGCATTCGTAATAAGCACGGATTTCGCAATCGCCATAAAGAAGCAGGCAATAAGAAAAATGCCACGGGCGCAAAATTGGATTTTGAAGCGCTGGCCCATTTGGATGAATTATCCACCCAACCCAGTGTAGTAGCCCTTTTAAATGCACAACTTCCCGGTGTTATAGCCAGTTTAGAATGCTTACGTGATAAAGTCGTGTTTATTTTACGCAGCGAATTGCCCCACTTAAATTTAGAGCAAAGACAAAAAGTTCCAGATCTTCTACCTTTGACCTCTACTGCTACAACGGATAGCAATGAAGTAGGCCTGTTATTGGCAGCGGTTTCGTATTGCCATGATGGAATATGTTTCAAGCGCCTTATACATTTGCTCATGGAATTTTTTATCGGAGACTTAGCCTCTCTCAATCTTTCCGATCGAATTAATCGTTATTATTTAGGCTATTTTTTTACACAATTAGGAGAAACCGCCAAAGAAGTTTCTGATTTTGTTAAACCTGAATTATTTTCAGATGCAGAAAGAAATATCTTCCGTTTTTTATTTACTAAGTTAGGACATTATCGACAAGTTATTAAAAGTCGTTCCGGCATTGTGATAGGAGAAGATACCACTCGCTTGGTCAACATGAGGTTTCAACTTTATCAGATTCAATCAGAACTGATGGGTTTTTTGTCGGCCATTGAAAAAGCCCATGGGGAAGGCCTCGCCGTTTATCTCCGTGGGGATTTTACGAATGCTATTCTCGCTATGCCAGGATTTCAATTCATTGTTTCTCGCTGTATCGATCGTTTAGAAGTAGCCGTTATAGATCCCCGGAAAAAGATACCTGATTTGGAAGCGGAGGCAGAAGCCGAGCGTAAGAGAATTGCTGATAATGCAGCCCATTTAAGTCAGTTGCAAGCGCAGCTCGAAGCCAAAGGCAGTGGCGCTGGAGGAGGAGCCTCGGCAGCGCCAGCTGTTGTTATCGGAGCAGAGGCTCCTGTTCCTGCAGCCGCTGCTGTTTCCACAGAAGAAGAAAAACGCCCCCTATTTTTATATAATAGTTTATACACTACAAAATTGGCCAAACAAGTTCTGGCTTTGATAGGATTTTGCCCTGAAGAATTAATAGAAGCCTCCGACTTTACGCTTGAACAAAAACGACTGGCGCGATTTATTCGAAAACATGCCACTATCCGTGTCATTAATCCCGAAAAATTTCCCGTGCTTAGGAACATTTTTCCGGCATATGCCCTTAGTGTTAGTCTTCGCATGCAAGAATGTTTAATCGATAACGCTATTGATTATGAGCAGTCATTACCCCCGCTTTCCTCCTTGACCTTTCCTGTAGGAAGTCATCAACGATTAACAGCCCTTTCTAATGAGATAGCGGCCGTTACTCTCCGAATAAGAAAACATTGGGAAATCGAATATGATTTGATGTCTCGTGTAAATAAAATACGGTTTTTGCTGCCACCGGGAATGCGAGTAGAAGATAGAAGAGCGCCTGTCGTCGCTTCTGCTGCTCCTGCTCCTGGTGCTTCTGCTCCTGCTCCTGCCGCTGCCGCTGCCGCTGCCGCTGCCACGCCTGCCAGTGTCTCTAAGTATGAGAGAAAATTAAAAGACATTCGCCGAGAAGCTATTTTTCTTCGTTTTATTTTATTACAGCTAAAAGATATGCGTGAACCTATAGACCCTCTTCGAAAACGTGCTCTGGCTCAAGCGGAAAAAATGTCGTTTGGAATGTTGGGCCAGCTTTATAAAGAAATAAGAAGAGATCATCTAGAAGAACTCTCCCAAAATTTATTTGAACACTCTCTTCTTTCTCGTGATATGTATGACGCCATGTTGATTCGTCATAAACAAGTGTCTCACAATGTGTTTAATTGTGATGAAGCAGTATTACAACAAGCCATTGAAGAAAAAGTAGTTCCTTGGATTCAGGATTTTCAATATATGTTATTTCTTTTTCCTCGCGCAGAGGCTTATAGGGATGACGAGTTACAAACTCTTGTAGACATTGATTTTCGATATTCTGTTCGAGTGAGCAGCCTAAGCCAAGGGCATAAAAATTTATTAATCCAGTACCTACAAATAGTGGCTTTAAATCGATTTATGCGTTCTCAAGAAGCCTTGGCTCTCCATGCTGCTTTAGTTATTCCTCCTGATATTGACCCCAATTTGGCAGCAGAAATTCATTGGCAAGCTTCTTTTAGTTATCGAAATCTTAATCAATTTCGCCCTTGTGTGACTATGTTAGAGCGAACGATTGCAGCAGCAAGAGCTATTTCCCATGAACCCACGCGTTTGCGAAGAATCTATGGAGCGTATGCTGATTTAGGCATTGCGTATACTGAACTCAATGAATTTGAAAATGCTAAGCAAGCGTTATTGGAAGTGGTATCCCATCCCCTTCAGCTAACAGCCCATCAATTTATTCAAAGTACTTATTTGTTAGCTACTGCAGAGACATTTAACAAAAAATACGAAGAAGCTCGAGCTTGTTTGGAACTTTTATTTGTTAAATATCATTCTTATTTTTGTGTCAGGGGAAATTATCAGTCCTCTGTTCTCTCGTTGTTATCTCAATTAACGAGTATTTATTTGGATGATTTTAATCTTTTTGCAGCGCGCGATTGTTTTGCTTTGGCAGAGCAAGCGTTAAAACAATGC
>Ga0209542_10016837_pt1 | contig 12067 bp, 11 predicted proteins | sample RifCSPhighO2_01_FD_184028 | JGI IMG/M metagenome (GOLD analysis project Ga0209542, IMG submission 184028) | Soil microbial communities from Rifle, Colorado - Rifle CSP2_plank highO2_0.1 (SPAdes) (version 2) | ecosystem: Environmental > Terrestrial > Deep subsurface > Rock core/Sediment ...
GATAACCTTTCCATAAATCTTCCTCTTTAAAAGGTACGGGGGTATATTTAGGATATTGGCAAATAGTACCTAAACCGACAAACTTTTGTACTCCTGCTCGTCTTGCCTCTTCTATAATATGGGTCCCCATCACTAGATTATCATAACAGAGTGTCCCCGGATTCTCCCGATTATAACCAATACCACCACCGTTTGCAGCCAGATGGATTACCAAGTCCATACCTTGAACCACCTTTTTGCAATCTTTCTGATTTCTTAAATCATAATCTTTGGATCTAGGTACAAAAACTTTTTTTGGGTTCTTCTCAATAATCTTATCTACTACATGCTTCCCCAGAAAACCAGCCCCACCAGTCACTAAGATTTTTTTATCTTTTAAAGAGAATTTATTATCCTTCATTCTTGTTTATTATGCGCTACTCTAAATATTGGAATCTCTAGAAGTGAAATTCCTAACAATCTTTAAAATGGAGTATATAAAAATTATTAGATTATAATGTAGAAAATGTAAGAAACGAATTAAATTATTATTGGTAAATTTCTTGGCAACATTAAATTCATCCTGAAATTGTTTAACAAAAGCTATACTGCTTTTATTTGAATAGCTTATTCTGAAACTTGAAAGATACTCATTTATAACTCCTGCCTTATATTTTTTTCCTAGTCTTAACCAATAATGATAATCAATAACAAAAGGCTGATTAATGTCCGATTCTCCTACCTCTTTGGCTGCCTCTTTTCTCCAAAAACAAGCCATTGAAGATATATAATTTAATACCAAAAGGGTATTATAAGAATAATTTTTCAGCCAAAAATTCTTATAAAGGGTAATCCACCTTCTTATTTCCTTATCATTGGCATTTATAATATCAGCCTTACCATATGCCCACATTACATTAGGATTTTTCATAAAATATTCGGAAACTTTTCTTAATGCGCCTTTTTTGTAAACATCATCTGCGTTTAGATGAGTTAAAATATCTCCATTTACTTCTTTCATACCTATATTAATTGCATCTGCCTGTCCTTTATCTTTTTCAGAAATCCACCTTATAAAACGCGGGTACTTTTTAGCATAATGTCTAATTATTTCTAAGGTACCATCACTAGAACCACCGTCTTTTATGAAGAGTTCCAACTCTTCGTAGTCCTGTTCAATAACTGATCTTATCGATCTTTCAATGTAGTCAACCGAATTAAGACAAGGCATTACTATGGAAATTTTAGGTAAATCGTTTCCCATTTTTTTAAATATACCATAGTATACAGTTTTGCAGGAGATCTCACAATATGATTGCTAATAAATAAGACAAGCTTGTTGCTTCGCAATAAAAAGTTGAGTAGAATAATCCAATGTATGAAGACTTTACAAGAATTCATTCAAGGGTATTACTCCACAATTACCATTCATAACTTTGCCCAATTAAAAGACAAAACCATTCTCATTACCGGAGCGAGCGGACTTATAGGATCAAACCTCATAGCTTACTTGGATTTCTTAAGCGAAAGAAAGAAACTGAACCTAAAAATCATAGCCATTCATCGATCTTCACTAGAAAAATGGATACCGCAATCGGCAAAAATCAGATATATACAACAAGATCTTACAAAAAATGAACTGTTAAGAAATCTCAAATTCCAGTATCTTATTCATTGTGCAACTTACGCCCAACCTAAAAAGTTTTTAGAATATCCAAAAGAAACAGTTACCCTAAATATAGATGTCTTATTTAATCTTCTTGAACAATCTGAGAAAAACCGAGCAATTTTTCTCTATTTAAGTTCAGCAGAAATATATGGAGAAGTAGATAAAACTCATATTCCAACAAACGAAAGCTACTTTGGCAACGTGAATACTTTATCAGACCGAGCAATTTACGCCGAATCAAAACGCCTTGCCGAAACTATTTGCTATCTTTTTAGTAAAAAAAATAAGATTAAAATAGCACGAGCGCTTATTGCGTATGGTCCAGGAGTAAAATATGATGATAAACGGGTAATTTCAGAATTTATAAAGCAAGCTCAAGAGGAAAAAGAAATCACTATGATGGATGAAGGTCTAGCTCAACGAACTTTTTGCTTTATAACTGATATGATTGAAATGCTTTTAAATATAATGCTGAGTGGAAGAGAAATCGCCTATAATGTATGTGGTAAAGATACTACTACAATCAGAGGTCTTGCAAAATTGATAGCCCGAACCAACCAGGCAAAATTTAATTACAAATTTAAAGAAAGTACGGTAAAAGGTACTCCACATATTTTAACATTGGACAATAATCTCTATCTTTCTGAATTTAAAAAAAGATCTTTTGTCTCCTTAAATGAAGGTTTAGTAATTACTTCAGAATGGTTTAGAAATTTAAAGCAATAACATGGAATTAAAAAAGCTCGAGGAACTTTCAAAAGAAATCCGAAGAGAGGTATTAACAATGGTATACCTAACTAACTGCAATTTGCAACTTTTGGGTGGGAATTAGTTGAAAACTATTAGTTAGTAGTGTTCTCATTTCTTTTTGGTAAAGGTGGATATTCTCAAAGAGGTTTATTCAACTTCTTTGAGAAGTCAAACTTCGTATTTATCCCCTATAATTGAAGGAATTTTAACAACTGTGTTGGTACAATCTTCCAAAGCTTCAAAATCTGTCATCACCTCTCCTTTTTTGATCCATACTATATCCTCTTCCTTATAAATTTTTCCAACCGGTATTTTTTCATTTAAGATACTTTTTCTTTAAAAACAGGAGACCAGACAACGACAGAATAACCTTCGATATATAAACTACCAATGAAAGTACGTTTGGCCATGTGAATCTTGATTTTCCCTGCTTCTTTCAATTCCCGTAATTTTAACAGAAATCCGCTGAGATAATTTCTTTTTTTAAAATAAAGTATCGATAAATAATCAACTAGATTTTCTTCGTTAAGTAATTCGGCAATTGGTTCAATGTGTAAACAAATCTCAGGTTTCTTCTCCAATAAAAAATCAATGAAGGGCTGAAAATTATCTCCTAATTGCTCTAGCGCAGCAACAGTGTATACTACTGACTTTTTGTTTAGACTAAAATTTTTGTCGGGATTAGAAAAGTCGAAGTTATCGGCATATAATCTGGAGTCATTTTTATCAGCACTTATCATTTTGATAATTTCTTGTGAGGAGTGAGTCCAATCAAGTCCCCAAATTTGTGCTTTTGGATTAATCTCCCTCACTCTTAGCAGATTGTGACCAGTGCCACAACCAAACTCATAAATACACTCTGTAGACCTTAAATATTTATCGAATAACCAATATTGTATTACTGCCAACATATTGTACTCAAAGTTTGAAGACCTTGGCCTTAAAAATTCCTGTCTCCACCTAACAACATTATACTTGCCAAAATAAAGAGGAATTATTGACTCGATTTTATGACTCTTTAATGCTTTCAAATTTTCTGCCCACCCTTTTTCCCACTGCAGCTGCCTATGCCTACCGGCTTTGGCCACCTGTGGGTCAAGAAGAGTCTTTATGATTTTCAACAAAATCTTGTCTCTATCCTGTACAGATACCATTTGGGCTAAGAAATTAAAGTGTTTAATTTTTTTCTTTACAAATTCAGATAAATTATCCTGAAAAACAACCTCAAAATCTCTTGGAGTAAGATGTATTCTATTATTATTCATTGCTGCTACATTCGAACATTTGGATAGTTTTTGATAAACCACTCAACTGTATTTTTAATACCTTTATCAAGCGGGGTGAATTTGAAATTAGGTAGATATTTTTTTAGCTTGCTATTATCAGATGGTTTTCTAAATTGCCCCTCAGGTTTTGTGATATCAAAAATTACTTTACCTTTAAAACCTACTTCCTTTACAACCAGATCAACAAGGTCTTTAATGCTACTCTCCTTGCTATTGGTAAAAATAATTGGAGATTCCTCATTATATTCATCTATCGCCCATAAGATTAGTTTGGCGACATCCTGCGAATAAACAAATTCACGTAGCGACCTACCACTTCCCCACACTATGAAATCTTCTTTATTCTTTTTGGCCAGAAAACATTTATGAATTAATGAGGGTATCACATGGCCATCTTCTAAATTCCAAAAGTCATTTTCACCATATATATTGGTAGGTATAGCTACGATAAAATTACAGCCCCATTCTTTGCGATAAGCAGCACTTTGTACTTCCAGCATCCTTTTTGCGTAAGCGTATCCGAAGTTTGAAGGATGTGGGGGGCCGCTTTGAATATCCTTTTCATTTAGAGGATACTTACATTTATCAGGAAAAACACAAGTAGACATAAATGAGATAAGTTTATCAACGCCGTTTATCCGTGCAGCCTCAAAGATATTTATATTAATCATAATATTATCTCTGAAAAATTTACCTGAATGCATCATATTGCCTCCAATACCTGCTACTTCAGCGGCCAGATGTATAACCTGGTTAGGCTTGATTTTCTGAAATATCTTTTTTGTCTTTGCAAAATCAGTTAAATCTCCATCACTGCGGGTGATATAATCAGTATCTTTGGGAGCGAGCTGTCGAATGGCGTATCCCAAGAGCCCTCCCGCTCCTGTAACAAGTGTTAACTTCTTCCTGGATTTATCAGATCTATTAAAAACCTTTTTCGAGTCTTCGATAATAATTTTTGAAATTGGATTTATTAATTGCTTCATGAATTGAAAAGGTCAAGCATTGTTTTTACGAGGTTTCTTGTTGAAAGACCATATTCTTCAAATATCTTTAATTTATCACTGGAGTATTCGCCACAGAAAACGTCATTAAATCCAAGTATTTTGAAGCAAGCCTTGTTATTTGGATACTGCGATAGTACAGAACCAATGGTACTTCCTAAACCCCCAATTATACTGTGTTCTTCTATAGAAATAATTGCCTTGCACTTTTCAGACAACTTCTTTATTAAAGACTCATCGATCGGCTTTAAAGTAGGGAAGTCAATTACAAAACAATTAATATTATTTTTTTCTAGATCTTTCGCCGCATTAATTGCAATACTTACCATATCGCCGGTGGCCATAATCGCAGCATTTTGTCCTTTTTGAACAATGCGAGCCTTTCCAATTTCAAATTTACCTCTGTATTTATCAATCGAATTCGCAGTCAACGTTAACCTTATGTACACAGGATCTTTGTGTTTCATGGCAGCAAATACCGCCTCTTCAACCTCCTGCTTATTTGAGGGAGAAAAAATTGTCATGTTTGGAAGAGCTCTCATAATTGCAATGTCTTCGAGAGAATGATGGGTCGATCCCATTGTTCCATAGGAAACGCCACTTCCAACTCCAACAAGTTTTACGTTTGCCCTATTATAACAAACATCAAGCTTGATCTGTTCGTAACATCTGGCTGTAATAAACGGAGTTATTGTATATACAAAGGGAATTTTTCCAGACATAGCAAGCCCAGCAGCTACTCCTACCATGTTAGCTTCAGCCGCCCCTAGATTAAGATAATTTGCAGGAAAGTCTTCAATATAACGTCGGAGCAGAAAAGAGCCGATATCACCAACAATACAAAGTACATTACTGTTGATTTTAGTTGCATTGTATATGGCACTTACATATGAGTCTCTCATAATTTTAATCCATTAAAATTCAAGCTTTGCTTATATTTCCAGCTGTTCTCTTAGCTTTTCAATATTGCTGTTTAACTCTCCTACTGCTACATCCATTTGTTCTTCGTCTGGAAGAACACTATACCACTCTTTTTTATTTTCCATAAAACTTACCCCTTTCCCCTTTATAGTATCAGCGATCATGACTATCGGCTTACCATTTTTAATTGGCGCTAGTTTGAATTTTTCGCTTAAATCAGAGAAATTATGCCCATTAACTTCGATCGTGTTCCATCCGAAGGCACGAAATTTTTCTTTAAGTGAAAAGGAATCTAAAATATCCTTCATAAAGCCACTTATCATAAGCTTGTTTTCATCAATTATTAACGATAGATTATCCAATTTGTGATGTGCTGCTATCTGGGCTGCTTCCCAATTACTTCCTTCATTTAATTCTTCATCGCCAACAAGACAGTAAACCCGATATTTAGAGTGATTCATTTTATTTGCCAGGGCAAATCCAACTGCTATAGAAAACCCATGACCCAAGGACCCGGTTGAAACTTCAACTCCTGGTATTTTTGATCTATCTGGATGTCCTCCCAGGATACTACCAAAAGAAGTAAATGTATTGAGGAGTTTTTTTGGGAAAAAACCAAGGTCAGCTAAAACAACGTACAGTGCGGCACAACCATGTCCTTTGCTTAGGACAAATTTATCTCTTTTTTCTTCATTTGGATTTTTTGGGTCAATACGTAAAACGTTCTTGTAAAGATACAGTACTAATTCAACTATTGAAAATGCACTGGCAATATGTGTTCCACGAGCTGTAACAATCATCTCTAAAATTTGCTTGCGCAGTTCTGTGGCTTTTAATTCTAACTGCAAAACCTCCCGATTTTGTTTACTTCTCATTTTTTTAAAAATTTTAACATGAAAATTCTACCAAGATTATGAAGCTTATGTAAAGCAAAAAGTAAACCGTTGTTGGTATATTTTTTTGTAATTTTATTGTCCACTTTTAACAGTTCCCTTGCTGAGGTAGAAGAAATATTGTCAGCAGTTAACCTAAAACTGGATAAAGTTTTTTTGATTATATAAGGCATCTTAGACTTTCCTATTTTCAGCCATAAATTATATTCCATTACATAATTTCTTGTACCTGTAAAAGGTCCAAATTGCAGATATGCTTTTCTGCTTAAAAATGTTGAAGGTTGAGTAATAAAATTCACAATAATAAGTAGGAAAAATTTATTAATATCAAGAAGGGTGTTTTTATAACTGGTCACAAATCGAGAAATAATTTTCCCATCCTTATCTATAATATCTCCATAGCCTGTCATCCAAAGAGTGCTTGTATTCTTCTGAAAATATCTGCCTATTTCTAACAACGAGCCATCTTTATAAACATCATCGGCATTAACGTACGTCAATATTTCACCGCTTGATTGTTCAAGTCCTTTATTTATTGCATCCAATTGGCCTTTATCCTTTTTTGAAGACCATCGAAAAATTTCTGGATACTTTTTCGCATATCGTTTTATTATCTCTACAGTCCCATCTACTGATCCCCCATCCTGAATAATAACTTCCAGATTTGGGTACCCTTGATTTATTATCGATCTCAAAGTAGCCTCTATATAAGAGGCTTTATTATAGGAGGGGATCACAATTGAAATCTTAGGTAGACTTTCTGTTTTTCTGTAGCTCATCCAAAGGTTTTAAAGATTCCTTTCTTACCAACTCTTCTATTTTCTTTTCTATTCTTTTTGTTCTGATATATGAAACATAAACAGTAGGAATAATCAATATAAATGCTCCAATCATAGCAAGGTCAAAGGCCCTGTTAATGGCAATTGTTGCAGAAAAAGCACGAAAAATTTCCGGGAATATAGCTATAAAAATAGCACTTATCCAGGCAATTAACCAAAGTAAAACTTCTAAACCATTAATTTCACCTCTCCTAAAATGTAAGTAGGCAAAATAGATCATTATTAATGAAAAAACTAAAGCTATGATCTGCAATCCTAAAATCATTTAAAAATCCTCCACCAAATTACATTTAGCAAAATACTAAAAGCATCCAAAATGGTAACACCTTTAAACTTATCATAGTATATTGTCTCAACAGGTATCTCGCAATATCTCAGTTTTAATTTTGCTGTCTCAATAACCATCTCTGTTTCAATTCCATAATCTGATGATTTTAGTTTCATTTCTTGATAAGCTTTTTTTGTTATAGCCCGGTATCCACAAATTAAATCAGATATATAAACTTTAAAAAGCAGCGATATTAAAACAGAGGCAAACTTATTTCCCATAAACCTGACTAAAGGAACACCCAAACTCATATTCCTTGAACCAAATATGATGTCAAATTCCCCACTTTGTATTTTTTCTACAAATTTGGGTAAATCCTTTGCTTTATGCTGCCCATCTGAATCCATCATTATTATTGCATCAGCCCCCATCAAAAAAGCAGCTTCACAACCAGTCTTAATTGCGGCACCCTTACCTAAATTGATTCTGTGTCTAAGTACTGTTGCGTTTGTTTTTTTTGCCTTTTCGAAAGTGGAATCTTTTGATCCATCATCAACAACAATAATTGGTAAATGAGAGTTTTGTATATCCTCCAACACTTCCTCAATTCTCCTGACTTCATTAAATGCGGGAATAACTATAAATATCTTCACAAGTTCTATTTTACTATTTTTTTGTAGGCAACAAAATAGTAATTTGCAAATGGCTGGAAAAAGTAAAGGCTTACATTAACTAAATAACTAAATCCATAAACTACTTTTCTAAATATATCATTATCAATCTTATGTACTAATCCATTTTCTCCCAATAATTCTTTTCTTCCAAATCTGATAATTTTATATCCCCTTTTTTCAAATTCTTCAGGATAAAAGTCTGATATGTGCAGTTGTAATTTATTATTATCCACTACAGGATGATACATCTTGCCTATGGGGGTAGCTATTATTATCTGTTTCTTTGCAATTTTTTCCATCTTTTCAACAACTTTCCATGCGTCTTTTTTATTAAGGTGCTCTAGAATCTGTAATGCTAGCACGACATCAAAACTTCTATTCTTAAATTTTAACTTTCTGATATCCGAAATAACATACTGATCATGAATTTTGAATTTTTTCCCGATTTCAATATAAGGTTTAAATAAATCAACACCAACACTTTTTTTAACTTTCATTCTATTTTTAATCATCTTCATGGGAAATCCCTGTCCACAACCTATATCTAATATACTCTGGGCTGACTTTTCTATTATCCAACAAACAGGATCCTCCAAAGAAAGAAAAAATATTTTTACTGGATTTATATAATTATCGAATTTAAAATAGAGTTTTTTTGTTATATAAATTAAACTGGAAAATACTCCCTTCCAATAACTAAACAATAAATCAATTCTTGCCGAAGACAATAGAATTATTGAGTGAATAATAGTGTATACAGGTAAAAAAATAAGAAGAAATAATAGTTTGTTAGAGAATGGAGCATACTTTACCATAAAGATTATTTTATTTCTGGCAATTCTGTATGATCGATCTGTGCTTCTGATACCAATATAATCAACTAATGGATTTATAAATGTTGACTTTACTCCTTTATGCCAGGCTAAAGCTTTGGGTACAAATAGAATCTTGAAACCAGCTTCTCTTGTCCTAAAGGAAAAATCAGTATCCTCCCAAGGAATAAAATATTCTTCATCATAATTTCCAATCTTATCTATAACCTCTCTTTTTACCATCCAAATACATCCTACGCTTTGAAGTTCCATTACTTTGTCATATTGACCGCTATCTTCCTCTCTAATTCCTAAGGCAGAAACTCCTCCTGTAAGCAGATTTACATCACACCCAATCCCTTGTAAAATATTTCTTTTTTCTGAGTCGTAAATCTTTGGATGGACAATTCCGATCATTGAGTTTGTTTGTATAACTTTTAATAATTCCGAAATCATAGCTTTATCTGCCTCAGCATCATCGTCCATAAAAAGTAAATAATTTCCCTTAGCAAATTTAATTCCCAAATTCCTCCCGCCTGCTGCCCCCAAATTTTTATCACTTCTGACAATTTTTACATTTGCAAATTTCCCTTTTATCCATGAAGCAACAGACGAATTTGAACCATTATCTACCACAATAATTTCGATTTTCTTATAATCTGATGTCCTCAAAGAATTCAGACATTTTATCAAATCCTTCTTACGGTCTAATGTTACAACAACGACAGAAATTAATACTTTTTTCATTCCAGCCACGTTAATTTTCGTTTTTAAAAAGAAGCATATTTATTATTCCCAATATAAATAAGCTGAGAGCTAGGCTACCAGTTATATAGAGAAAGTTACTAAATCCGAACACATTTTCAAGTACTGACAATATAAGAAATATAAAGGCAAAGTGCATATGACGAAGATTACTGCTCCTAAAAACGAAGCTAGTTACAAGTAGTGCTAAAAAAAATAAGTTAATCACAAGTTCCGGAGTAGCAAATTGATTCCTAATCTTAGTAATAAAAAACAAAATTAATGAGAATGTAATTATCGACCCTTCAATCAAGTTAATTTTATCACTGAAATATTTTTTAAACATTTGACATTCTTTTGTGATCTAAGTATAAAATAGTACCAATCATCAATAGTGCTGATATTATTGAGATGAGGATACCTCCAATTCTAGCATTTTGTAAGATGAATTTAACTTTAATTTTCTCCGGAAGAGGATTTTCGACCAGCCAGGCATTTGCATAACCGTTAATGCTGACATGTGGCAAATTTATAACAGTACCTGTAGAATCGGAAACTTGCCATAACGGGTGGAAGGTTTCTGAAAAAACTAATATATAAGGTGGTTTTTGACTGCTTATTGTAACTTCATAAGCTGTTGGGTCTATCTTTTTCCAAACTGTATCCGCCTTCTCCATTTTTTGGATAGACACATTATTTATTTTTTCCAAAACTAAATCATTAACAGAAGTCTTTGTTAATGTTATATTTCTAAATTTAATTTCTGTTGGAGGTGTTATGATTAAAGAAAATTTAGCCATAGTTGAATTCAATATGGGTAAGTAACCTATTTTTACATGTTTCCAACCATCAGGTAAGTCACTCGCATATAAAACCTGTCCTTTAACAGCTGGGATATAATTTCCTTGAGGATCTATTGGATCACTATCATGAGTAATTGTTACAAATGGTGGAACACCCTGATTTAAAAATAAATCAAAGTTCAATTCGTAATTTTGCTCAACGTCCAGATTAAGAAAATCAAACGCTAAATATCTAAATCCAGAGGAAACTTTTCCGGTAAATATATTTTTTTGTGTGGTTGGGTCAACTTCAGATGTAAATCCCAAGTCCGGATTAGACTTTTTGACCTTTAATTGTGTATCAAGTAGATTTTCATTAGGTTCTCTTTCAAGTTGAATCTCATGAAATCCTTGACTAAACTTATATGCGGAATCTGGGGCCAAATCTACTAACTGTCCGTCTATCGAAACAATCTTTGGAGGATTTTTCATTAGAGTTTGATCTGATCTCTGAAGTTTAATCTTGTAATTCCCTTCCTCAGTTACAGAGTAATTAAAAATAATACGCTGTTTAGTATTGTCCACTTTTTGAGAATCAAATCTGGGAGCAAGTCCTAAGTTGGATAGATATTCTATTAATTTAGTCTTTGCGTTTTCACCTTCTTTGATAATATGAATACTTTTAAACTCTGCATTTAATACTGCTTTTTGTTTTATTAGTTGTCCTAAAGTTAAATCCGCTAAATTACCTCCCATATAAGCAATGACAGTACCATTATTAATTTTTGAGCATTTACCTAACTGCTTTTCATAACTGATAAGGCTTTTATTTGTTTCTGTAAATTTGTTTTGTCTTGCAAGTAAAACAGCTTCCTTTAGTCGTTTGCCACTTAGAATGAAGCAATTAGTTACCGTGTCATCCTGATTTATGAATGATAAAATATTTTCTTTCAGAATCACCAAGGGATAAAATAAAGAATCCGGTAAAAAGCTCACTGTTGCCAAATTGTTTAGGGCAGTCTCTTCATTAATTGTAGGAAGGGGAGTATAAACACTACTTTTAGTTGGTATTATTATATTTTCACTTACAAACTTGTTTAATAGACTTTTATAATTATCTGGCGTTTCTGTAATAAAGCTATCATTTATTTCACTTACTTTATTCCATATGTTTAATGATGCTTGGGGTTTTAAATTGCTAACATTGATTAATTTATCGGTACTATAAAAATGTCCCAGACGATATTGATCCTTAACCCGAAAAATAGATAATGGGCCAAAGTCTATCACATATTCTAGGAAATCAGGCTTTGTAGAAAGCCAGGTATTGATCCTTTCCGGGGATTCTAAAATTCTCGGTCTCCAAACAGTCTCGTTATGAACTATCACCCAACCAACATTAAGCGATGCTATAGCTTTTTGCACACTTATAGAGTCTTGATTATG
>Ga0209542_10016838_pt1 | contig 12067 bp, 15 predicted proteins | sample RifCSPhighO2_01_FD_184028 | JGI IMG/M metagenome (GOLD analysis project Ga0209542, IMG submission 184028) | Soil microbial communities from Rifle, Colorado - Rifle CSP2_plank highO2_0.1 (SPAdes) (version 2) | ecosystem: Environmental > Terrestrial > Deep subsurface > Rock core/Sediment ...
CACTTATATTTGCTTTTGTGTTCTATATGTACTATAACTCGAATTCATTAGGTGGTTTAGTAGTATTCCAAACTAAAAATCAAAGTGATTTTGATGGTGGAACTTATTCGAATACAGAATGGAGCGGAAATTATGTTGGAATAAGCAGTGGACAAAAGTCTGGAACTTATACAAGCAAGGTTTTTGATGCAAGCTCAAGTGTTACTTGGATTAATTTTAGCTGGATAGATTCTAAACCTACTGAAAATAGGATAATTGTTGTTGATAAAGCTTCAGATGTTTGGAAATCTGCTAATGGTGGTGTTACTTGGAGCTTAGTTAAAGATGATTATAATGGAAATGAAGGAAATGATGTTGACTTTATGGCTAAGGACTCTAATAATAATTTGTATATATTAACTAAACAGAAAGTTTGGAAATCTACAGATTATGGATCTAGCTGGACTAAAGTAAGCGATGATTATAATGGGAATGATTCTCAAAATGGCTCTTTTATTTTAGTTGATCCTAATAATTATTTATATGTCTTCCAAAAAGATGAAGGTATATGGAAATCAACTGATTTAGGTGTTTCATGGAATCTAGCTAATGGAAGCGATTTTAACAATGGAAATGGTGGTGTAAAAGGAGTTGAAGCATTTAGCACTTATTTATTTGCTGTTGATGCAAATTCAGATGTTTGGAAATCTGAAAATCAAGGTATTGTTTGGAGCTTAGTTAAAGATGATTTTAATGCTGGAGAAAGCAATGGTGCTGATTCATTATCTGCTGACAGCAATAATAATTTATATATTGTAGAAGATGACGATGATGTTTGGAGATCTACAGACTCTGGAGTTTCATGGACTAAAGTAAATGATGATTATAATGTGGAATCTCAGCATATGAAAACATTTGGAATTGATAATAGTGATTATTTATATATAATTGAAAGTGATGAGGATGTCTGGAAATCAATTGATGATGGATCTAGCTGGACTAAAGTAAATGGAAGTGATTTTAATGGAGCTAATTCCTTTGTACAAGGATTTGCATTACTTCCTGTAAAAACAAATTTAAGTTATGAAATTAGGAAATGCGATCAAAGCAATTGTGGTGATGGAACATGGAGTTATGCTCCTCCTTCGGGAAATAGTTTAAGTTTAACTGCAAGATATTTACAATTTAGAATTAATTTTACATCAGATAGTTCTGATTTTACACCCAAAGTTTACAATGCAAGTGTGGAACACGCAGATGACAGTACAGGTCCTGTTGTTAAATTAATTTCTCCTTTGAATAATAGTGCTGATTATGATGGTGAAATTACATATGTGTTTAATGTTACTGATGCAAATACTATATCTAATTGCTCTTTGATAAAAGATGGGACTTTAGTACAAACAGATACAAGTATAACTAAAGATACAGCACAAACATTTTCATCTACTGGATTAAGTGATAGCCATACGTGGAGTGTAAAATGTTATGATTCAAGTAATAACCTTGGTGAAAGTGATACAAAAAAATTCAGCGTTGTGAAATTAAGTGAATTTACTTCAACTGTAAATTTAACTAATTTGGATGTTAAGAGTGTTTCTGGACTTACTTTAGAACATAACAGTGGAAAAATAACTTTCCTTGAAAATTTAGATTTAAGTTCAGGATTAGATGCTGATGCTAATGTAAATATTTCTAAAAACAGAATAGAGGTTACTTCCAATTTATTAAATAAATCTGCTACTTTAATATTATCTGGACTAAATTTTTCAGATCCTGAAGTTTTAATTAATGGTGTTTCTTGCAGTGCTTGTAAAATAAATAGTTATACTGGTGGAAGCTTAAGCTTTAATGTTACTCATTTTACAGTCTATTCTGCACAGGAAAAATCTTCAAATTCTAGTAATGGTACTAGTTCTGGAACAACAACTGCTGGTGTATCTGGAGCTGGTGGCGCAGGCGGAGCTGGTGGTGCTAGTACTTCTGAAACTGTAGCATCTACTGAAGAAGCAGTATCTCCTGAAAATGCTGCTGGTGCTGAAGCTGCTGCATCAAGCACTGAAGGCGGACAAACTGTTAATAGTGTATTATTTGATATTAAATTAGTTATAGATGAAACTACAAAACAAGTTTCAGGTGATGGAGAATTACTAACAACTGTAACTTTATTGAATTTTGGTGATCAAGGAAAAGTAAATGTTGACATAACTTATGTTGTTTCAAATGAAAATGGAACTTATTATAATGAAACTGAAACTGTTGAAGTTGAAGCTCAAAATGAATTTATTAAAGAAATCGATTTAAGTGGATTGGATAAGGGAGATTATAAATTAACTGCTGATTTGGTATATGGAGAAGGATTAACTGCTCATGCTGAAGATACATTTACTGTTATTAAAGCTGGAACAAAATGGTATATAAAAGCTGTTGTAGTATTATTGGTATTATTAATTGCTGCTGGTGTTGCTTATTATTACATACATAAACAACCTAAAGACAATGATGAGCTTTAACTCTTTAGAAATTATAGCATTGCTTTTTGCAGTTTTATCTATAATAAAATTAATTTTTATTTTGGTTAAGAAAAATGTATGGTTTAAGTATGTGGTAAAACCAATTTACAAAAATAAAACGATAACCATACCTGTTATGTTTATATTATGCTTAATAATTTTTTATTATTTAATTAGGCAGTTAAGTATTGTAGAAATATTTTCAGTAATATCATTTACAAGCCTATTAATTGCATTAGGGTTAATAAGCTATTCAGATGATTTAATTCCTTTATTTGAAAAAATTTATAAAAGAAAATTTAACTTGTGGCAGTGGATTTATATTATAATCTGGATTGCTTTACTTATATTTTTATCATATAATTTATTCTAATATCTTTACTGGACGTACCCCAAGCCCAACATCTGAGTACAGTGGACCATCACTACAATCGAGGATGACCCTAACGGAATTCGCCCTGAACCTCGCGACACGTCCTTCTCTTGGAAAATAATAATTTAGTTTTCCATTTGGATTATTTTTTGAAGGCAAACCTTGAGAATTAGTAGCATTAGCTAACCAATAGTCTAAATCTATTCCTGGTACTTTATTTTGCATTAAACAATCTTCTAATGGTTCTTTTTCTCTCTTTAAATTTCTATTTATTAAATGATGATAATTAATATGTATTTTACTATTAGCTGTATTAAATTCTGCATCTAACCATTCCGCCCTATAAGGATTTCTTTGAGCTAGAATATCCTCTAAAATTAATTCTGTTTCTTTATCTGAGATTTTATTTCTATTTTCGTCATAAACATTTCCAGATTTTAATAAATTTAAGAAATCAACAAATTGTCTTATTGTTAACATAAATGAATTTTCTTTAGCCAATTCTTCATGTGCTTGATGCCAATTCTTTCCTAAATATTTTCTTTCTTTTGAGACTAATAAATCGGGATGGTAACGGTAACCTAATGAATTTTGGTTATAATCACTTTCAGGAAGAAAAATATAACTTCCATTAGTTGATGTTAGTTCTATTTTTGGATATTTTATGCTTGGTCCTAATTGTGCTAAAGCATCATCGATTGGCATTTACAAATTCTTTGCTCCTTGATATTTTGATCCTGGGTAATACAGTATTATTTTAGCATTATTATCAATTCCTTTTAGATCATCTAAATTTGCATTCGAGAACTTACTTCTTAAATCTTGAATAATATTTTCTAATAAATTCTTTTCTATATTCAGCGAATTAATTAAGGGATTATCTAAATTTTGTGATAATTTCGTTATAGCTTCTTCATATTCTATAATTCTATTTTTTAATTTATAATCTTTTTTTAATTTATTCTCAAGTTTTTCATGTTCTTTATACTCTGTTCCTATACAAACCAACCTTGGTCCCATTCCTGGATATCCCCCCATTATCCATAAATTAGTTTTTACATCACATATTTGGCATTGGTAAATATCTATTGATCTCCATCTATCTCCTCTGTTAAACTTTCCTCTCCATTCATCTGATTCCATATTGTATAATTTATCTGAACTCATTTTTTCTCTCCCCATTCATTTCTTAATGTAAATGAGCCTGGACAGTATTCACTTCTACAATTACAGGCTGCACTATATCCTTCATGACCGAAATTATTGTAATTATAAGTTATTTCCTCTCCTGAATTTATCTCTTTTAGTGAGACTAGACTTAATTTCAATATTTCATCAATATTATTTACTAAAAGAATTGAATTTGGCTCGTAACTATGGTTTGTCCATCTTAATGGACTTTCGTTTTTTGGTTCGTATTTACCTCTAAATTCTTCATACCAAACTAAATCATGTTTCCTAATATCTGATTTTGCGAATAAACCTAATCCATGGATTTCTGATTTATGTGTTGCTAATTTTTCAATTAAATTTGTTCTAATTATAATTGGATTTATTGTTTGTATTATTTCCATTGATTTATTTTAATTAAATTAAATAATAAAATATCTTACGAAAAATTTTGTAAAATAGAATTGTTAAATGAATTTTGCTAGACGTACTCCTATGGTAACACATGACATTGTTAAATGATGATCACATCTTAAATCCCAGCCCAAGCACCAACCACGAAAGACAACATTCTCATTTGAAGTAGGGATACTGTAAAAATATTTCCTTATATTATCTTTATCCTTATGTGGAGAGGTATTGCTAATAATAAAAGGAAGTTTTGTATATCTTACCTTATTTGGATAACCAAATTCATTTAAATCTGTTATTTTGAATTTTCCATGTTGTTTTTTTGGCAAATTAATTACAGTTTCCATATTTCCGATTTTTAATTTTTCTTTATTTATTATTACATCGTCTAACCATTCACCTCTTCCAAGTTCTTGCAATATTGATTTAGCTTCTATATCTCCTTTCTCAAATAATTCTATAACAAATGGAATAAATAGAATATGCATTAAGGCACTTGTAGGTATTTTGTAACCTAAACCTTCCACAATTATTCTTGCATTTGTTTGATCGATTTTAACTAAACGATTGACTTCATCATCTTGTATTGCAATTGAATTATTTTGAGCTATCTCTCTAACATCATCATAAATTTTTAAACAATATTTAGTTATTAGTAATTCTCTTGCATTATCTAAATTTGGAGCATAGCCTGATTTTTTTAGAAAATTTAAATAATTTTGACCTAAATAATTCTTTACATATATTATAGGAAATCTTATAAATTCTTCAAAAGGTAATATGTATGGTTATTATTTGTCTTAAATATACTCGGCCCTAGTTGTGCTAATGCGTCGTCTATTGCCATGATATAAATTCTTCATATGGTGTCTCTTTATCTCTATCATTTTCAAATAATTTTTTCTCTATTATAATTGAATTATCGTAAATAATAAAATCCTGATTTATTTTGTATTCTTTTCTTGTTTTATTATAATCTATTAATCCTGATACTGAAAGATACCTTAAATGTCTTACATTAAAATTTACTGCTTCTTCGTCTTTATCTATAAGTGAATTAAAACTTTCTATAACATCATTTAATGTAAATTTGTTTGCTCCGAATTCATCTTTTATTTTTTCAAATAATACTAACGCTTTAGATTGGAATATTTTGTTTTTCATTTTAATCTCTCCTTGGATTTCTTATAAAAGGAGAAAAAATTATGAGTTATATAAAATATCTTGGAGAAAATTTTGTAAATTAGCAGAAATTTTGTATACAATCTGCAACTCCATCTCCGAATTTAAACTTAGATTTGTAATTAATTAAATTATTCTCTATTTTACTATTTCCTACTAAACAAGCTTTTCCTTTTGTTTTACTTGCGAATTCGAATAAAGGAATATCATTTTCACTATCTCCGATTGCTAGAACTACTGGATTTATTTCTTTGTATTTGCAAAATTTTTCCAATGCTTCATATTTTGTAATCAATACTGCACTTACTCCATTATTCCATTCTGAACAGAATACTCCATTGTAACTATTAATAATTACTTTCAATTCGTTTCTTAATTTATTATCTTTGGTGATTAGGCCTATAGAATATTTTGTATCTACAAATTTCCCGAATTTTGAATATTTAATGAATTCATCTTTTAGTTTACCCAAGATAGCTACTTTTTCTTCAGACACTAATAAATATTTTTTCTTATCTTCTGTTATCAAAGCTCCGTTAGAACTACCTATAAAGTCTATTGAATTCATTAAATTATTATTTATTTTGCTTATTATCGATTCTAATCCAGAACCCGAAACTATTCCAATTATTTTTCCTTGTTTATGTATTTTGTTTATTGCCTCGATAGCACTCTGACTAATTCCATTACTATGTAATGTGTCGTCAAAATCCATGACTACCATATTGATAGAGGCATTCCATATTTAATTATTGTAAAATGTTTATATTTAAAATATTTTAATTATATTTTTGTAAATTAGAAATATTCTGAAATAGTGCTGGGATAATCCTATTAGCATCAACTACAATTTTCATTTTTTAATTTATGTTTCTTAGCAATTTCTTCTTTTATTTTTTTCCCGATATCTAAAGAATCTTGTTCTGTTAAATTGCTTTTAGATAATATTTTATCCATAAGCTCTATTTTTCTTGCCTTTTCCCATATAGCTTGTCTTGCAACTTCACTCCACTTAATATCTTTGTGTTTTTCCATTATTTTGTATAGATCCTCTGGAACAGATAATGTCATATTTGTCATTTTTTCCTCCATAAGTATTTTATGTATATTAAGTAGAATTACTTATTTATAAAACTTCTTGAAATCTTTATTGTAAATAGCAAAAGAGTTATTTTCTCTTTTTGTAAAAAATTTTAATTATATTTTTGTAAATTAGAAATATTTATATATTTTATTATTAATTCTAAAGAAATGGTATTAGATGTTAAAGATTCGAAAATATTACAGGAATTGGACTTAGACCCAAATATCTCAACTTCTGCTTTGGCTAAAAAAGTAAGATTAAGCCAACAAGTAGTAGATTACAGATTAAAAAAATTAGAAGAGAATAAAGTAATAGTTAATTATGGAACTATACTGAATTTATCTAAAATTGGATATAAGCAGTACAGATTATTACTGCAAGTTGGGAAATCTTCAGATGAAGAAAAACATCAAGTGATAAATTACTTAAAAAATCATAAAAATGTTTATTGGGCAGCAATAATTGGAGGAAAATGGGATTTACATGCTGTTGTTTATGTTAAAAATTATTCTGAATTGGAAACTTTTTTAGATGAATTATTCAAGAAGTTTATAATTTTAAAAGATTTTGAAGCTTTATATGTTTTAAATCATGAATTTTATAAACATAAATATTTGCATGGTAATAAAATATTAGAACCTATAAAATTAGATTTTACAGATAATAATAAAATAAATCTAGATGAATTAGATATATGTATTTTAAATAATTTGAAATTAAATTCCAGATTATCTAGTCTAGAAATTAGCAAGAAATGCGATGTAACTTACAAAACTGTACAGAATAGAATAAAAATTTTAGAAGATAATAGCTTAATTTCTGGATACAGGCTATTTTTAAAATCTGAAGAATATAATTATAAACCATATTTACTATTGATATCGTTTAATAATTATGGTTTGGATATGGAAAAGAAAATATTTTCCTATGCTAAAAGCAATGTTTTAATTACTCAAGCAACTAAATTGTTTGGAAGATGGAGCTTAATGCTGCATTTAAGAGTTAAAGATGAAAAGCAATTGCAAAATTTAATTATAGAATTAAGAAATACTTATCCTATTATAGGCAATTATGAAATAATTCCTGTGTTTGAAGATATACTAATTAATCATTTTCCTATTTAATGTTATGAAGTAAATGCTAAATAGAAATCTTTATTACATATTATTAATTTTAACTATAATGGGGAAAAATACTAATCTGTGTGAATGTTTTGGAATTCTCAAAAATGATAAAGAATGGAAAGAAATTAAAACTGGATGGAAGAAGTTTAGTAAATTATATAGAAACTGATTTAAACTATTATTCTAATTAAAATTTAAGTGAAAAAACTATTAGTAGCTGGAATAGATCCTGGAACTGTCACTGCATATGCAATACTAGATTTAGATGGAAATATAATTTCTATTGGATCAGGAAGAGAATTATCACAAGGAGAAATTGTTCTTGAATTAACTAAATATGGAAAGGTTTTTGCTATAGGCAGCGATGTTTATCCGTGTCCAAATTTAACGTTGAAAATTGCCAGAAAAATAGGTGCTAAAGTTATAAGTCCAGACCATAATTTAAATTATTTAGAGAAAATAAAAATTGTTGATACTTTTTTAAAAACTAAAAAGGAAAGAATTGATATTCAGAATAAACATGAGAAAGATGCTTTAGCTGCTGCATTGTATGGTTTTAGAAGTCTGAAAACTTTAATGAAAAAAATTGATGATCATTTGAAGCAGAAAAACAAAGAATATTTATATGAGAAAGTTTTGAATAAGGTTTTAACTGAAGATATCCCAATTACCGATGCTGTAAAATCATTTATCTGATAAATTTATTAATTCTTCATATACTACAGGTAATTCCTTTATATTATCAGAACCACCGAAATGACCTTTATTATGTTCAACTACTACTGTAGCATTTAAATTTTCTTCAAATAATTTTTTATTTTCTAATGGTACATATTTATCATTATCTGAAAATACTGCTAAAAACTTTTTTGATTTATTTTTTACTTTTAGGAAATTAATTTTAGTTTCTAGCCAGGGTTTAGCTATTATTTCTTCTTCTTTATCTAAATTTGTTATTTTAAACCATCCTGCAACAAGTATACAACCACCTACTTCTGTATTTATTCTTTCCAAATATCTTAATATTGCCTGACAGCCTATACTATGCCCAACAAAAAAAGTTTCTTTATCTGGAGTGCCAATTGTTTTTAATAAATAATTTACCCATAAACTTATTTTTGGAGAGGAAGCATTTGGCATTGATGGTATTATAACCTTAAATCCTTTCTTTTCCAATTCTTTCTTTAACCAGGGGAACCATCCTTCTTCTGGATATCCACCCCAACCATGAATTATAAAAACTCTTCTCATAGTATCTCCACTATATCTCCAATTTTTTTCTTGAATGAATATAATTTTGCAGGTCTGTGAGAAACTTTTTCAGTTGTTTCTTTAGTTGATTCTATCAAACCTAATGATAATATTTTCTTTCTGAAATTTCTTTTGTCTAAATTTTTATGGAAAATTATTTCATAAACTTTTTGTAATTGAGTTAATGTAAACTTTCCTGGAAGTAATTTAAAACCTATTGTTGTATATTCCAATTTCCACCTTAATCTTTTCATTGCATATTCTAATATTTCTTTATGATCAAAAGCTAATTTAGGAACATCGAATGCTGAAAACCATTGTACATCTGAAACATCTGTTGATGCTTTTAATTTTAAATTTTCCCAACTTACCAATGCGAAATAAGCAACTGTAATTACTCTTGTTCTTGGATCTCTTTTTGGATTTCCGAAAGTGTATAATTGTTCTAAATAAACATCTTTAACTCCTGTTTCCTCGACTAATTCTCTTTTTGCAGCTTCTTCTAATGATTCTGTCATTTTCACAAAACCACCTGGCAAAGCCCAGAAATTTTCAAATGGAGGGACATTTCTTTTTACTAATAAAACTTTTAAGTCTTCATTTTTAACTGTAAAAATTATAATGTCTACTGTAACAGAAGGTTTTTCAAATTTTGAAGCATCATAATTTTTTTCCATCTTAATTTTCTAATTTTATCCTATATAAATTTATCTTACTATTATAACCTTGAGAGGCACACCTATTTTAATTTTTACTTTGGCTCCTCTGTTGAATTCATATTCTTCTAAACAGTCTAAACTTACTATTCCTCCTGAATCATTTAACGAAGCTACATTTATTGTTTCATTTTTATTTAATATTCCGTGTAATAATTTACTACCATTTAGCTTTCCCCTGTATGGTTCTGTTGCTATAAATTTTGCATATTCTGAATCTTTTGGAAATTTATCTCCATTTTCAAATAAATATCTGCATGAAGAATCGTACCATCCTGTCGAACCTGCTCCAGTCGCTATAATTAAACCTGAATTTTTCTGTTCTTCTGAATTATTATTAACTTTTATAATGTGTCTTGACATATTTTTCCTTTCGGATTCACCTATGAAAACTTCATCTATTGCCAAACCCATAACTTTATTATTTAAAATTACTTTTAATCTTGTCCAATTTTCTACTTTATAATTTCCTTTTTTAATTTCATTTAATTTTTCTTTGAAAGATTCTATTGTGAAATTATTTAAAACTCCTTCACTTGAAACTGGATCTGAATTTATTCCCAAAATTAATTTGCCGTTTAGAAAATGCGAGACGTACTGAAAATGATTATCTCCACCAAATGAAATTATTAAATCTGCTTTTTTTACTATTTCTTTTGTTAACCCCTCTCTTTGGATAAATTCTGCTTCTGGCAATAATTCTTTTAATTTATTCAATGCATCTTTCTGTCTTTGATGGCTGTTTATAATTCTTTTAATATTTATGCCTTCATTTTCATATTTTTCAATTAATTCTTTTTCTGATAAATTTAAGCATTTCATATCTAATTCGTACTTACTTAATTTTGGAATTACTATTATTTTTTTAATTTTCATATACCCTCGCAAAAACTTCATTTTTTATATCTAAATTAATGGATTTTACAATCTCCATATTATTTATTTTCTCGGTAATCAATATTGAAGGATCTTCTGCAGCAGCAACTGTAATTGGATCATATAGATAAAATACTTTGTAGATGCTGAACTTTGCCCAGTTTATTGCATTATTGTAGATTAAATCTGACCAAGGCAAATTTAACCTTTTTAATTTTTTCATTTCTTCTATTGTAAAATAATTTATTTTTCCTATTTCAGTTGTTATTAATGTTATTGGAATCCCTGATTCAAAAATTATTTTTGCTGCTTCTGGATCAACTTTTGTGTTGTGTGCCTTATGATCTAAAGAATAATCTACTAACAATCTATTCATTAAGTATATTCTTTCTATAAAATTTTTTACTTCTGGAAATTTAATCAATAAATTTGCAATATTTGAATATGGGCCTAAACAAATTAAATTTATTTTTTCATTTTTTATAATTAATTCTTTTAATGATTCTTCTAAATTGTAATTTTCTAATTTTATATCTTCTAGATTTATATTGTCTTCTTCATAACCTGTCCAGAAAATAGTTTCTGATTTAATTGGTTTTTTATAACCTGCAATTATTTTTATATTATTTTTCGGACGAATTAAATTACATAATTTTTTAGCTACTTTTGCTCTAAATTCGGTGTTTGCATGGACTGTTGTTATAGCTAAAATATCTAATTTTTTTGATTTTAAGGCGTAAATTAAAGCTAGAGAATCGTCGAGATCTGTTCCAATGTCTGTGTCTATAATTACTTTCTTCATTTTACTTATTGTAATACATACACTAACATTTATATAGTTTACGCTTTCTTAAATACTAAGATTGCGATAAGTTTTTAAGTAAATTTTTCTTAATTTTTGTCATGAAAGTGGTGTTTATGTTATTCATTTTATTTTGTGTTCTATTTTTTGGTTGCACACAAGTTGAAAATAAAAATAATTTAAATATTGTAAAAGAATATAATAAAGAATTAGTAAGCCTTGATAATCTTTGCTCTGGTGAAATGGAATGTAAAGAGTTCTGCAAAGAAAATATTTCTAAGTGCGAAGCATATTGCAGGGGCAAACATATAGGACTATGCAGGATGATTTTCCCTCCTAACTCAGACGATATTGGTCCGCAAGAGAATACTGGTTGTACTGGTACAGGCATAGTAAATTTTACTTCTTCACCAATGCGCATTGAAGATATAGAAACTATTCAACCTATAGGTCTTATGATTGGGGGACATGTTACACCAATAGATCACGGTTATTATAATGCAAGAACTTGGACGCCTGGAAGCAATAGAGAAGATACAACAGAATTCGTGGATATTATTGCACCAGCTAAAGGAGTAGTAACTAG
>Ga0209542_10016839_pt1 | contig 12066 bp, 13 predicted proteins | sample RifCSPhighO2_01_FD_184028 | JGI IMG/M metagenome (GOLD analysis project Ga0209542, IMG submission 184028) | Soil microbial communities from Rifle, Colorado - Rifle CSP2_plank highO2_0.1 (SPAdes) (version 2) | ecosystem: Environmental > Terrestrial > Deep subsurface > Rock core/Sediment ...
CGACATAATCTTTATCCAGAAAAAATAATGCCTGCGCCCGCAGAGCCTGTTCCAAATGATGCACATATTTTATCCCTTTTTCCGTATAAATATCTTTTACTCCCAGAATATTCTCAACTTTTTCAATCCCCTCTTCGGTAATGGAAACCGCTTTCATTTTTTCATCAACATTATAATCTGCGCCTTCATTCAGACGCGGGGCGATTTTCGCAAAAGTTTTATAAAGCTCGCCGGATTCGGTGTCAGGAGCCGAAATAATTAGAGGCGTACGCGCTTCGTCGATCAAAATGGAGTCTACCTCGTCGACAATCGCGAAATGATGGATTCCTTGTCTTTGTGAAAGCTGATTCGGAGCATAAACCATATTGTCCCGCAAATAATCAAAGCCGTATTCATTGTTAGTCCCGTAAGTAATGTCCGCGCTGTACGCTTCGCTTCTCGTGCATGGACGCAAAAATTCATGGACGACTTTAAAGGCGCCGAGGACATCTTCCTTTTTGTCGTCCGCGACGGATATTGCAGATGCGTCATATAGATAGCTCACCTCGTGGTTTAACGCACCAACTGAAAGCCCAAGCGCGTTATAAATTTGCCCCATCCAGGTAGCGTCTCTCCGCGCCAAATAATCGTTGACAGTTATCAGATGCGCGCCGTCCCCTGAAAGCGCGTTCAAATACATCGGCAAGGTTGCGACCAAAGTTTTTCCTTCTCCGGTTTTCATCTCCGCTATCTGCCCGCGATGCATCACCATTCCTCCTATCAATTGCGAATCGTAATGCCTTTGGCCCAAAGTTCTTTTAGAAGCTTCTCGGACCGCGGCAAAAGCTTCGGGAAGAATGTCGTCGAGGGTTTCTCCCTCTCCCAATCTTTTCCTAAATTCCAAAGTTTTTGCTTTCAGTTTTTCATCTGAAAGTTTTTCAAATTCAGGCTCAAACGCGTTAATTTGCTCCACGATCGGCTTTAGTTCCTCGATAACCCCTTCATTTGAACCCAACCCTCCGAAAATTTTTCCTAAAAATGACATGATGACCATTTTAGCTTAAAAATAGCTTTTTGTCGAACAAAAAAACGGCGTTATGCCGTTTTGTATTTCTTTAAAAACCAAGAACAATTAATTCCGAAACATTCATAAATTACGCACAAAGTTTCATCTAGTTTCCCAAAGTAGTTCGGATAATTCATGCACAAATAAACATGATATAATTCGTGCTTAAGTGTACACCTATTAGCTTCGTGTGGCTTTAAAATAATTTCCGCAGACCGATTTGTGATGTTTATAGCCGCGTAAGACGCGTGTCTCACAAGATCATCCTCGCTATCTCTTATTTCAATACTGATTGGAATTTCGTCCAAACCTAATTTATTTTTTTCAATCTTCAAAAGATCGCTTAATCTTTTATGCAAGATTATCTTTTCTGTCAATACGGTGCATCGCACAAAAATTATTATAATTACGCCAGCGAAACCAAGTATGGCCCCAAAAAATAAAACAAGCGCGTTTTCCACATTGAACCTCCTCGAATAATCTGATCAAAAATCTAACATAGTTGCTGTATTTTATACATACTCTCTCCCTACATTAGGATTTCTCCGATTCGCGCGAATCGGAGAGTAATAGAAAAACAAAAAGACTGCCGAAATGGCAGTCAGGCGCCGAAACGCTTAGATGAACAAATGTACTATGGCCAAAATGACACATACAGCAGCAAACTTATAATTTTTGACCAGGACAGCCACTAAAGCCAGTACCGACAGATATCCGGAAACTGCTAGTGCTGGCAAAACAACCAAACCGGTAAGCTTTGCCACTACCAATACCAAAAAGCCAACCAGTAAAACGGACAAGAGTTTTTTCATTTAACCTCCCAAGCCAAAATAAATCTACTAGAAGAGTAGCATCTATAATTTAGTCTGTCAAGGCCGCTATCTACCTTTCACCTTCCTCGCCCCTTTCAGCATTTGAGTTCTTCTTTTTTCTTTGAATTTTTTTATTTCGCCGATTAATTCTTCTTCGACTTGATCTATGGCATCATTCAATGCTTCTGCGGTCGCTTCAGCTCTCAAAGAGACATTACCCATTCTCAAATTTGCTTCCGCGCGGAAAACTTCGCCTTTTTTGTGGTGATTGGTGGTTTTTTCAACTTCCACCGCCAGGCTCACGGCGTCGTCTCCGTCCTTTAAATATTTTTCCGCAACTTTGACCAACTTCTTATCCACATATTCGCGGGTGGATTCCAATATTTGTATATTCGTGCCTTTTAATGATATTTGCATATATTTAATATTAAATTATTCTTATCTCTTCTTCCATTAAGATCCCGTTAACTTTTTTTACTTCATCTTTTATAACCCTGATCAGTTCTTTAACGTCACGCGCCGTAGCGCCGCCGGTGTTCACAATATAATCAGCATGTTTTCCTGAAACCGCAGCGCCGCCAATTTTGGCGCCTTTTAAACCGGCCTTATCGATCAGGTAGCCGGCAGCAAGATCCGGCTTTGGGTTTTTAAAAATACACCCCGCGCACTTTTCACCGATATCCTGCGACGCGGTCCTTTTTTTCGTATATTCCAAAACCTTGGCGCGCGATTCCTCCTTGTCGCCCGGAAAAAATTTCAAAGTCGCGCCCAAAATTATCCATTCTGAATGCCTTTTGAAAACCGAGTGGCGATAGGCGAATTCACAAGCGTCGTTTGGTAACTCGAAAATTTCCCGCTCTAAAATCGACACGCTTTCCACCACGTCTTTCATCTCACCCCCGAAACATCCCGCGTTTCCAAATACGGATCCGCCTATTGTTCCCGGGATGCCGACCCCCCACTCAAAACCGCCCAAACCTTTCTCTATCGCGAAATTAACCGCTCTCGCCATAGACACCCCCGCGGCCGCAAAAATTTTATTTTCACCTAAAAGATCAATCTTCTGCGAATTCATTTTGATCGCAAGCCCGCGAAACCCCTCATCCGAAACCAATAAATTTGACCCAGCGCCCATAATGAAAAACGGGCTTTTGTTGCCTCGCGCCCAATCCAAAACTTCAACAAGCTCCTCCTTATTTTTTACTTCGCAAAAAAAATCGGCAGGACCTCCGATATTAAAAACCGTATAAGGAGCGAGGATGATGTTTTCCGTGATATTCATAACTTTTGCGCTCACAGGGCTATAGAGGGTTTATACTCCAATTTATGTCTTTATGTGAGTGCCAGCTCTATAGCCCTGAAAAAGCAAAAGTTTTTATGGGGTGAAAGTGCCGGCAATTTATAGTATATAACTTCTCCGCAAAAATACAAAACCCTGGCTTACGCCGGGGCTTTGTACAGACATAGATCGTACTATCCCGATTACTCAGGATAAAACACTCACAAACACATGCTAGCAAAACGTGGATAAAAAGTCAAATATACTATAAAATCTATATATCATGAAAATTCTATTCGTTATCACGAAATCAAACTGGGGCGGAGCGCAACGCTATGTATATGATTTGGCAACGGCGTTGCCACGCGAAAATTATGAAGTTGTCGTAGCCGTCGGCGGCCAAGGACTTCTGGCCGAAAAACTTAAATCAACCGGAATAAGAATCATCGGCATACCGCATCTTGAACGCAATATTAACTTTTTTAAAGAACTTTTCTCAACCCTTTATCTCTGGAAAATATTCAGAGATGAAAGACCTGATATCATACATTTAAATAGCTCGAAAGTTGGCGGCTTGGGAGCGCTTGCGGCAAAGGCACTAAAACTATGGGATCGCTGGGACAGAAAAGGTACCGAGAGAACAGAGTGGAATCCTCGGGTAATTTTCACGGTTCACGGATGGGCTTTTAATGAACGGCGGAATTTCATATTTCAGGGAGTGATCTATTTTCTCCAGTGGCTTACGGCTTTCCTTTCCGACAAAATAATTATCTTATCCCGCCACGATTACAGACAGGCAATAGAAATGCCGCTTATTAAAAATGAAAAATTTGTCCTTTTGCCTCTTGGAATTAAAGTTCCGAATTTTTTACCGGCGGAGACCGCGAAAGAATTTTTTCAGTCAAAGGATGACCCCCGCCTTCGCCCGGCTTCGGACGGGCAGGCGCCTCTGGCGGGAAAAATATTCCGCAAAAAGATAATCGTAGGCACTATCACTGAATTTACAAAAAATAAGGGTTTGGAATATTTGATCGATGGGATCGAAAAACTAAAAGCTAAATACCTGCCTGATCGGCAGGCAGGCTATAAACTAAAAACTATTATCATCGGCAACGGCGAAGATTTTGAAAAAATAAAAAAAGAAATAGAGGATAAAAAATTACAGGACGATATAATTCTCGCTGGCTTCGTAATGGGTGCCTCAAAATACCTTAAAGCTTTTGATATTTTTATTTTGCCTTCATTAAAAGAAGGGCTACCATATGTGGTCCTAGAAGCGATGAACGCCGGATTGCCTATTGTCGCTTCTTCCGTCGGAGGACTTACTGATCTGATCGAAAATGAAAAGAGCGGAATTTTGATCCCCCCGAAAAATCCCGGTGAGATCGCAAAGGCGCTCGATCTTTTGATAAAAAACAAATCGATGCGCGAAAAAATGGGCACACGCTCCCTGGAACTCGCCACCCAAAAATTCTCATTCGATAAGATGCTTTCCGGAACTATTGACATTTATAATAAATAATGTAAGAATCAAGGCAGAAGGAGGGCCACAAATGCCTGAAGCAAAATATGCATATTTTCATCTGGCTGTTATGTGTTCCGATAGAATATACTCAGGAAACGGCGGCCGCTGCGAATGCGGAGTATATCCAAAGAGTCATGAGACTCGATATGGATTAGTTTGTACTCAATGCGATTCAATCTTAGGTAAAAACATGAAGTGTCCTAAATGCGGCCAAATGTTTAAAAAGCCGAGCCACTCACCAGAATGTGAATTGTATATACCCGAGGGATAAAGTAGATGGCCTGCTCGCAAGAGTAAGGGCTTTTTTTATTTTTTAGCATATAACACTGCCTGAATTTATTTATCAAAAAAATACTGGAGGTATGTATCAATCTCGCGCTGGTCCACGTCGTAGAAATTTTTGCCTTGCGCGAAAAGGTCGGAGGCAAGCTGTTTTCCCACAAAGCGCCAGTGCCATGGTTCGTAAATATAATATGAGTTCCCTTTCGGATAAGAGAGTATAAAACCGTATTTATACGCATTATTTTTCAGCCACTCATAGGCGGGAGTTTTATCGAAACCGGAAAATTGCTCTCCGTTGGTCGAAGTAAAATCAACTGTCGTTCCCAACTGATGTTCGGAATACCCCTGGTCGGCGGAAAATTGGTTTGAAGAGCCCGCGCCGTAAGTTACCGAGTAAGCGGACTTGACTCCCGCCTGCTCGTAAAACGACCTGAACGCGGAAAGCAGTGAAAGATTTATTTCTTCCGCTTTTGCAGTATCGAGCATTTCTTTTAAATGCTCTGACACGCCGGAATGAATCTGCAACTTTTTCTTTGAATTAAAAATATATTGCACGTCTATCGCGATAAGCCCCGACGGAACATAGTTTTCGTTCAAAAAATAAACTTTTGAATATTTTTTGAGAAGTTCGGTATCCGTCTGCTTGATCTTTTCCAAAATTCCCACTGTTCCTTTGATCGATTCAACCTGCGCCGCAAGAAACGCGATTTTAGAGACCTCCGCATTGTACCGCTCTTCCCAGCCGTCCCGCTCGATCTTTGTGGTTTCCAGCTCTTTTTGAAGGCCCAATATCACAGATTCAAGTCCGGTTTTTTTATCCGCAAATTCTTTTTTTATTGAGGCAATTTCATTCATGAGCAGAGAATTTTGATACGCAGAATATCCAATGCTAAATAACAGTGTCGCCGGTACCAGTACCATTATTAAAATTTTATTTTCCGGGCGCATGTTCCTCTATAATGCCTTTAATGCCCGAAAAAAGCGATGAAGGATTGCTCTTTTCTATATCAGCCTTCGCCCAATCGAATTTTCCCCTAACAACCCTCCGCATGTCTTCGCCAGCGAAAATTTCCTCATTTTCCATACCGATCTCATCTCCATAATAGATTATATGCGCGCCATGGGCTTCAAAAAGCATACGAAACGCCGCAATAATCTTTTTTTTGTCGCCCTTAAACATTGAGGCAAGCCTCATTGCGGTGTAAGCCTCAAAACGATACTTTCCCTGCGGATCAAAGCGTGCGATTATCTCATTTTTTTCGGAGTCAACAAGGCCTGAGAGCGAAATTTCGTCGTGGCTACGCAAAAAATTTGCCCATGCAGAGTTTGGTGGTATTTCTTCGCAATCTTTGACGGCATTATCAAAAATAGACCGGTCATCCCTGACGAAAGAAAGGAATGTCCTTTCGTTTAGAAAAAAATTGTAAGTAAGGTGGCATTCCGCGCCCCGGTCGAAATAATCTTTCGTTTTTTGGATGCCGTCATGCACTTCGGCAAGTAGAACAACGTCCGGATAATTTTTATCGATATGCGCGCGCAATTTCATCAGTATCGCATGCGCTTCGGGCAGGCCCTTGCAATTCGTCCAATCTTTTTTTGCGATATGCGAAGCTGCGTCTATTCTGAAACCGTCCGTACCATTATTCACCCAAAAATCCATAATATCAATAAAAAAATCAAAAACATTCGGCTCTCCCCAGTTAAAATCCGCCTGTTCCGGATAAAAAGTTGAAAAATAATACTCTCCGGACGCGGGATGCCATATCCAATTTTTCTGTTTTATTTTTGAGAAAGCATTAACGGCTTCCGGAAACTCTTTGCCCGTTTTGCTCCATAAAAACATATTCCGCGCGGAATTTTCCTTGTTTGAGGCCTCAAGAAATAAAGGATGCGTTATGGAGGCGTGATTTAACACCAGATCTACGATTATTTTAATTCCCATCGCGTGCGCGCGCTCTGTAAGCTTTTTAAAATCTTCCAGCGTTCCCAATTCGGGCCGGACGCCCTTATAATCCGACACATCATAGCCGTCATCCACCATCGGCGACGGGTAATGAGGAAGAATATGGATGCAATTTATGCCAAAATCTTTCAGATAATTCAATTTATCCGCGAGGCCGACGAAGTCCCCGGCAAATTTATCCACGTATAGTTCGTATATGACCGCCTCTTTCCACCACATTGATTTATTATACAGCCTGTGCTATTATTTTAATAGAAGGAGGATGAGAATGTTTTATAAATATGAATTGGTTTTTGGGATATTTTTTGCGATAGTGGGTGGGGTTTTGGGAGCTTTTTCTCAGCTCTATTCGCTGGTTATGGTAACGGCGGCAATTTTTTTCCTTTTGTTTTTGGCTGTCATTATCGATAATCGTCCGGAAATAAAATCGAGCGGATTAAGTTTTTTACTCCCTAGTGTATGCATTGCACTTTGTATTTTAGTGCCCATGTTGATCGTTTATTTGGTTAGATTATTATAGATTAGATTATCATAAAGAGGCCTTCAGGTCTCTTTTTTATTTCCACTTCTCACACTTGGAAGCTAAGCTTCAAGACACATTCAAAACCCGCCACATTGATTTATTATATCCATATTATTCAAAATTTAAAAATGTTTCATCTTTTCCAAATCTTATGCTAAGGTTTAGTTAGGGTTCTGAATAAAAATGATCTTCCAAAAAACTACTTACCCGATAGGAACATGTACCCACCAATGCCAGTGCGCGTGTCATTCGACAAATCCCCAAATCTGCCATGTTAGCGGAAAATGCTGCATTTATTGTACGCTTTGCGGTCAATATATCGCATTAAACTTATACGAAATACACATGGGCGAATGCCATAAAAAACCAAAAAGCATTCTTCATCGACCCGTTTAATTGCGGGTCATTTTTTCTACCCACTTGGAAGCTAAGCTTCCAAGTGCTATACTAGCTCACAATGAGGAAGGAGATATTCGCAAATAATGAATTTTATCATATTTTTAATCGTGGAAACGATAAACGGAATGTTTTTAACGACAAATTTGATTTTTACCGCTTTTTGCAAAGCATGCATGAATTTAATTTACTGGAACCGATAGGTAGCATTTATGAATATTCATTCATCAAGGACGAGGTTAAAGATCGGGCTTCTAAAAAAGGCAACTTGGTAAATTTTGTTGCTTATTGTTTAAATCCAAACCACTTTCACCTTATTCTTCAACAAATAGCCGACAAAGGAATAGAAAAATTCATGCAAAGATTGGGGACTGGCTATTCAAAATATTTTAATAAAAAATATAAGAAAAGTGGGTCATTGTTCCAAGGTACATTCAAAGCGCGGCACATCGATTCAAATGAATATTTATTGCACCTAAGCGCCTATGTAAATTTAAATAACCGGGTCCACCGACTTGGAAGCTTAGCTTCCAAGTCGAGTTGGGATGAATATCTGAACAAGCAAAAAGGATTTTGCAGGAAAAAGATAATATTAGACCAATTTAGCAATATTTCTGAATATAAAAATTTTGCCGAGAGTTCACTCAAAGATATCTTAGCCCGCAAAGAGCGCTATAAAAAAATGGAAAACTTGTTTTTGGACTAACTCGGAAGCTTAGCTTCCAAGTAGCTAATTAAGCCTCACCCGCCTCTGCCTTGAAACTAGCGTGGCGGTAATTGCAGTAGTCACATTCAGGGTCTGCGCTTGGAATCTCTCTTGCCATAAGGCATTTCTTGATTTTTTTCAGGGCATGCTCTATCCATTCGGTTTTGCCTTCGTATGCGATAAGATTTACGGCAAATTCCAGCTTTCCATCGAAAGCTTTTGCGTCGGTTTTACCGGTGCAATAAACAAAATATCCGATCGGAGAAATTTTGTAGCCTTTTTCTTTCAATAGCCACTGATAAATTTCCATCTGGCGCTTATATCCGTCGTGCCATTCTTTGTCGAGCGCGACAACCGGCTCCGCTTTCGCCGTCGCCTTGTAGTCGACAATAATATATTCTTTTTTTGAATTTAACCAAAGATCATCGATGGCTCCCGTTACCAATAAATTTGTCGGCTCGTGATGAAACTGAATTCCCTTAAAATTTTCCCGCCAAATATCAAGTTCTTCATGCACCGCCGGCATCGCGTCTATCCCGTAACGCTTCTGAAGCGGGTGCTTGGTGCCGTTTGCGCGGTGAATATCAAATTCCCGCTTTAAAAGCTTATCTACCGCGGAATTGAGCGTGAAAGGAAACCCCGGCGGACGCCCGATCCCCAAAACCCGGTCCAAATAAAAACATCTAGGACACTCGATAAATAAGTCTATCTTTGATCTCGAAATCTTAAATGGTGCGTCAGAATCGAGATCAAATGTTTTCTTCATCCGGTTATTATAGGCTCAAATCAGAAGCGCCGCAATGAGAATAAGTAGCGCCGAAAAAGCATACCAGAATTTGTCACTTCTTGTATGTATCGGCTCCGGATATTTAACTTTTGGATCAAAAATGTGCTTCAATAATGGGCTTTTGATGGTATCTGAAATATGCGCCATGTTCTCGCCCCAGTAAATATTACAGCTTACGCAAAAAACCAAATCCAGGCCGTCTTTTGAGACCGTTCCGGCTTCGTATTTGCAAAACGGGCATAAAAATATTTCCACATTGACAATATATCAAAAATATGATACAATGTCAACTGAAAGTTTCGACAAAATGGAGGAACAAAAATGGAGTATAGAGACATAGTAAGGCGTTCGTTTCGCTTCGCGTCTATTGCTTTGGTGATTTTTATCGGAGCCGGAACATATTTTTTTCTAAATTACCCGGCGCAATCAAAGACTGTGGCAAAAAACACGACTGCGGTTGCCACGCAAAAAAGCGCCACGGTAAAACAGTCGGTAAAAAAAATTACAGCTTCCGAGTCCGATGCGTGCGACAAGTTTAAAACCGCGATAAATGCGGCCTCGAAAACGGAACGAGTCGCGCCAAGTATTATCCGCGCGGTAATAAAAATTGAGTCCGGCTGTAAGGCCAACGCAAAAGGAAAAAGTGGAGAAATCGGCCTGATGCAAATAAAACCGAGAACAGCCAAGGGACTCGGAGCTGACCCCGCAAAACTTTTTCAACCGGCCTATAATATAAAGACCGGAGCGAAACTTTTAAGCCAGCTAAACAGCCGATTCGATTCATGGGAAAGTACGGTACTTGCCTACAACCGCGGCCCCAATGAAGCTAAAAAGCTTATGGAAAATGGTTTGAGGCCGCATGAAGACTGGCACGTAAAAAAATACGTGCGACAGCACAAAATAGAGCTCGGCTTAAAACGCTGAGCTTTTTTATTTATCTTCAACATTCACGCTTTTGATGGCCGGAGGAAATAGCGGCCTGTCTTGCGCGTTTGTTTGCAACAATCCTATTTTATCAACAACTTCTTGGCCGCGAATAACTTTCCCGAATATCGTGTAATTTCTCTGCAAAGGATAATCAGCGAGCATTATGAAAAATTGGCTTCCGTTTGTATTCGGCCCGGCATTCGCCATGGCCATCACCCCCTTTTTGTACCCGGCCTGATATGAAAGCGCGGAGGGATTCAATTCATCCGCAAAAGTATAGCCAGGCCCGCCCGTGCCATTGCCTAGCGGATCGCCGCCCTGTATCATAAAGCCTTTTATTACGCGGTGGAATATCACGTTGTTATAAAAACCTTTTTTCGAGAGCGTTATAAAATTATTCACGGCCTTCGGAGCGTCCGCGTCATAGGTCTCAAAAGAAATATCGCCGAGACCGGTATTTAAGGTAACAACGTGCATTCCGTTTTTTACCACTGCCGCCGGAACAACCTCAGAAGCGTCCGGTAAAAGATTTGCCGCACCCTTGTTTGCAACATCGTCGCTTTTTGAAATATTATCGTTCGTGGCCATATTACTCTTATAGTACCAAAAAACCCCTACCCCGGCACCCAGGCACAAAATAACGAAAAATAAAGCTAATATTCTTGAAAATCCGCTCATTTATTTACTATAACACGCTTATAGTTTATAGACCACATCTTTCCTCTCAACCACCACTTCCCAGCCGGCACGCTTGGCATATTTGTAGAGATGACCGATTGAACCCTTGAGCGACAGATTTTCTTTCTCTACTGCGCGCTTAAGCATTTTTGATTTGTCGTCTATCAAATCGGTATATAAAATTTTTCCGGCACCCGCGGAGAATGTGATATGGCGAGCAAATAATAATTTTTCTTTTTAGAATTAAGTTTATACAATACAGCGCAAATTTAAAACCCCTCCGTGAGGAAGGGTGCTTAAGTCTAACCTAAAAGCTCATTTGCCATTTCGGCATGTCGCCCTCTGAATATCTTCTTTTGCAACAAAAGGTGGGCAAATTCTTCCTGCCCTTTATAGCGGTCTATCAACCATACAAAACCATTCGACTTCGCATCCATATGGGCCTTTGCAATCTGGTCAGGATCTCCGGTTAAAACCAACTTAGCCGCTCCTGCAGGGCGCGATGCGATCTTTTTCATATCCTCTTGCTTGAAATTTTGCGGTTCATCCACTATGACGAACTGATCGCGCAAATTGCAGCCTTGAAGATGGTTAATCGGAGACATTTTCAATTGGCCCGCGCTTACAAGATCCTGAACATGCCTGTTAACTCTTTCTTCCCTGCTGTTTATTCCAACTTTCCCGCTATCTTTAATATCCTCTTTCTTAAAATTACAAATTGTGTCAAACGCATCATATATGGGCGTGGTCCAGGGCTCGAACTTTTTTGTAAGAGTTCCAGGCAAGTAACCCTGCTTCTCGCCTAGTTCCTGCGTTGGCCGAAAAATATGCATCAGTTCATAATGCTTGGGTACCGATTTATAACCGGCATCGATCGCAAGAGTAGTTTTCCCGGTACCTGCCGGTCCCGAAAGCGCAACTGTTATAATTTTTGGATCCATCAGCATATAATGAGCAAATATCTGTTCTGCGTTTTTCGGAATAAAATTAGCCTTAGCTTTTGTCTTTTCGTCGAATCCGCGAACTAAACGAAATAGACCGTCTCCTTTTTTAAAAATAGCCAAGGCGCTCTGCTGGCCGAAGCTTAAATAACAACCTAGATTCGGAATCAATAATTCTTCTTTTATTCCGGATGCGAGAATG
>Ga0209542_10016841_pt1 | contig 12065 bp, 8 predicted proteins | sample RifCSPhighO2_01_FD_184028 | JGI IMG/M metagenome (GOLD analysis project Ga0209542, IMG submission 184028) | Soil microbial communities from Rifle, Colorado - Rifle CSP2_plank highO2_0.1 (SPAdes) (version 2) | ecosystem: Environmental > Terrestrial > Deep subsurface > Rock core/Sediment ...
AGAAAAAAGTTTCTATGAGTTCAAAAACTACGATAGGATTTGCTTCGCAAATCTTGTTTGCCGCAGGCACAATTCACTCCGTGAATAATCAAATCTTCGATTTGATATGCAGGAGGGAGGATTCGAAATACAAACTTTTTAGAAAAAAGTTTCTATGAGTTCAAAAACTACGATAGGATTTGCTTCGCAAATCTTGTTTGCCGCAGGCACAATTCACTCCGTGAATAATCAAATCTTCGATTTGATATGCAGGAGGGAGGATTCGAACCTCCGAACCTACTAAAGGAACAGCTCTTGAGGCTGTCGCGTTTGACCGCTTCGCTACCCCTGCATGCTAAAATTATAAAGAGAGAGTATTTTAAAGTTTGTTATCTTATAATCTGAAAGGAAATATTTAAAACTCCTTTCTTAATGTCTCTAATGAGCGTGGATAGTTCAGTGGTTAGAATCCCTGCCTTCCAAGCAGGTGACCCGAGTTCGAATCTCGGTCCGCGCATATAAAAGTCTTCATAAAACAGATACGATTTTAAGAAAAGTTTAAAAAGAATTGATATTATGAGATAGGAGAAAAAGAGAACAATGGACAGAAAAAATTGGATTTGGATTTTAGTTGTGGTTTTAGTATTGGTCATATTTTATGTATTTGGATGGTTTGGCAATGAGCCCTTGCTTGCGCCGTTTGATGCGACGGTGAGTTTGAGTAATGCACCACCGATTATTTTTTCGATTGTAGAGGTGGCTGATGAAGTTGGTGCTTCTCCTCGTACTGGAATTGTGGATCCAGTTTCGGGTATTACTGTTAGTACGGATATTAGTTTTATTGCTGATGATCCAAATGGACAAGGCGACATTGCAAGTGCGACAGTTCAGTATACTGGACCGGCTCCAGGAAATACCTTGAGACCTGCCGCGCCTGTTGCTTGTGGAGTAGTTGCGGGGTGTCCTGCAGGATGCACAGCTAATCAAAGGCAATACAGGTGCACGATTACATTAAATTATTATGATGATTTTAGTCTTGCGGCTGATGATTGGGACGTTTCAATAGTTGTTACAGATCAAGGAGCATTGAGTGCAACGTGTTCTCGTTCAGTAACTACAGGATGTGGTGCGAGTATTGATGTAACTGAGGAGGGTGGTTCTCCAGATACACAAGTAGAATTCGTTTATAATCAATTGAAGAGTCTCGATATTAATGCCAATTGCCCTCCAGATACATCCTGTTCTGCGAGTTGGATTGGAGTGAGTTTGATTACAACAGATCAGATTGCAGATGGGCATATGCTAATGTTGAACCTTGGTAATGTTTTGTTAAATAATATGCAAATATTAGCAAAGAATCTTGATGGAGTGACAAACCCTACAGTATTCATTCCATCCGATAGCTTTGGAGTCAGCTCTCTGACTGGAGGAGGGGGATGTACAGAAGGGACTCCAGGAACTTGTCTTGAGTGTAATTGGAATGGAGCAGAGCCCCCTGTCAATGCCTTTAGAGTTCCGGCAGAGGGAGCTCCTGCAGTGTCTATCGGCTTCAGTACAAATCCAACATACGGATTGCAAGTTCCTGTAGGAGCTTCTGGAAGTAATCAAGAGCAAACATACTTCTGTATATCTGAGAGTTTGAGTGGATTAGAACCTCAAAGTTATGCAGCGACTGGTGCAAATCAATGGCTAATCAATGTGGTGTAAAATGAATAATAAAATAAAATCAAATATTGTAAAGAGAGAAGTTATGTTTTTAACATTAATGTTAATCGTTGTTTTGATAAGTCCTATAGTATTAAGTTATGGTGTTCTTACTGAGTTTACTGAAGATAAACCAATGCATATTCTTCCAGGAGAAAGTGGTGAAACCTATATGAAGATTCAGAATACCGGACCACAGGCTAAAAATGACATAAGCGTAAGCGTTAAACTAATAGACGATGGGGGCATAGCAAGTATTGATAGATCAATTTATAATGTTCCTGCTGGTGAACAGCTTATCATTCCAATAAATGTAAAAATTCCAACTGATGCTGATGTAGGAAAAGAATATGTAATAATATATGGTGTTACCCCTGCGTCGCCTGAAGAAGGAGATGGGACTGTTACATTTGGAATTGGATACGAAGGCGATTTTAAAATAAAGATTGTTGATCAAATTATTTCAGTTGGTGGATCAGATATTGGAACAGAGAAAACAGCATCCAGCAATCTAATCATCTGGATCATCGTCATCGTCGTCATATTGCTGCTCTTCTGGTTTTTATTTGGCAGAAAGAAGAACCGTGTTGTGAAATCCGGCAAGAGCAGTGAGAAAGGAAAGAAGAAATAATTTTAAATATGCGGCTTGTTTTCAGTTAAGATGAAAAGAGGATTAGTTGTTTTGTTATTATTTGTTTTTTTAATAAGTGTTATCAATGCACAAGAAGAAAGAAACCCAGAGTATGCTCCTTTTGATGCGACAGTGATGATAGGCGCAAATAATAACCCCCCTCAATTAGGGCAGATAGATTCAGAATATTTTGTTTGCGAAGGAAATTTAACTAAGATTATTTTCAATGCGACTGATGTAGACGGAGATGATCCCATAATCTTTAATTTTCCAGGTTTGTTAAATCCTTTCTTTTTTGACCAGTTTCAGTCTCAATTTCTCACAATCATTCTTTCCGGCGGAGAAAGTTTCAGGGAAGTCCTATTATTTACGGCAATTCCTTTAAACAAGATGCATTTAGGGAAACATGATATAATCATCGAAGTAACTGACCAAGTATTAGTTGACAGGAATTTTACCAATATTACGGTTATTGAAATAAATAATCCTCCGAACTTACTGCCGTTCGAGCAGGCAAATATAACTTTGAATGAAACCAATCGTGAACTTTATCTCGAGCTGAATGTTTCAGATATCGAAGATGGAAACAGGACAGATGGTAATTTGTCTTTTAATGTTACATTCTTAGAAGGGAATAGTATTTTTAATGTTAGTAAAGAAGGAGTTATTAATTTCACGATAGGAGACAATCATGTTGGAGAGTATGAGGTTTTGATTTGCGTTAGTGATAAGGCATTTGATCCAACGAGGATCCATTTGAATATTAGCGAATGCGGCGGGATTGGCGTTGTGACAAATCAAAGCGATTGTGAACAGTTTAATCTTAAGATAAAGAGCAATACAGTTATAATTCAGCCTTCTTCCAGCGGTGGAGGCGGCGGGGGAGGCGGCGGAATAAGCAGTGAATTTTGTCAAGTAAAATGGGCGTGTGTGCCTTGGATTGAATGCAAGAGAGCAGAAGATGCTTTAGGACAAGGAATTTTATCCGGCTTCCAATATAGAAATATTAAAGATGGATGTTTAAGCGAAGGAATTGGAGACGAAGATTGCGGTTATCATACGAGAGATTGCAGGGACGCTGCTTTTTGCAACAGAACCGTTGAAGAGCCTCCTAAATTAGAGTATTGTGAATATACCATAGATGCATCTTGCTTTGACGGAATAAGGAATTGCCACGACGGAGGATGCGAGTTTCTGATTGATTGCGGCGGAGGCATTTGTGATTTGTGTCCGACATGTTCAGACGGAATTAAAAATCAGGGTGAGCATGAAATTGATTGCGGAGGACCCTGCCCAAAAATTTGCTCCGGAGAATTTCCCTTTGGATCTAAAAATCTAATCAGCTCATTGTTAGAGGGCAATATTTTAGTTGTTGGATTTATTTTGTTTACGATATTTATTATTGTATTAGTCATTGTCTTAGTTAAGAAATATTATAATGTTCGGGATTTGGGAGAAGAATTTTAATTTTTAGTATACAACTTAACTTCGCCACATATAGTCAACCAATTTAGTCTTTCGGTTCCAGTCGTTCGATTGGTTCACTACCTCAAGAATGCAACCGTCAGCATTCTTGAGGTAGTGAACCAACACGAAAAACCTAAGAACTTAGCTGGTTCATTATAGACAGCTTTGAATAACCTCATTTTGCCTGAAAACCAAGAAGAAACAAAAGAAAAATTATCTAATCAAATCTTAATTTTGTCGTCGTCATTACATGACTTTAAAGAGATTATTAAGACTCTATGCAACTTACAAGTTAACTAAAAAACAGGGTTTTTCAAAACCCTCTATATTAATAAATGTGGCTCACAACAATAGGATTTCAACATAACATCTAAACAAAACAATGGCATCAACTAATCAGTAGCGGTTTGTATGTTTTTCGTAATTACACAACAAACTAACAACCACAAACTAAATATACTCTTTATCCCTCTAAATAACATGTCAGAACAAGAAGATAATCTTTATGAAGAACGAGGAAGAAAAATCCACCCAGAAGTCGGGAGAACCATTGGGGAATTAGAAGTAGCTGTCGTAGGAAAAGACTACAAATGGACAGAACCAAAACCAGCAACATACTTTATTCACCCAATAGAAACAGCCGTTAACGAAATTGCTCAATCCGCCAAAGATCCATCAGAAACAACGAGAGTATTAGTCCCCCGAATAGAAACCTACGTAAACGATATACAACATGTTGCAGGACCTAATTACCGATGTGATCTTCTCGATGAACCAAGAGTAGACATGTGGAGAAGGCGTTCTCTTTTAGCCGCAGGCATTGCCGGAGCAGGATTGCTAACACTGGCCGCAAATGGACTTGCCAATTTTTCTTATTATCTACAAATGGGAACCCCTCTTCCGCCTAATGAACTGGGGTTAATGTTAGATGGTAACTTACTTGATAAAATACCAAATTTCTTCAGCTCCATCGGAAGAGAAGAGCCCCCATTAGACTTATCACATCCGCTTCTTGGAAAAACAATGGCTTATGCCGCGACAAATGCAGCAGCTGTTCTAACAATTCCATTAACAGCATCAATATTAATTAGAAAGAAATACCGTGAATATGTAAGAGATAAACTTGACGAAAGAAGACAAACAGTAAGAGGAATAGAAATCCCAATTATGACAGATACGCTAAGCGCGGAAATATCGAGCAGATTTTTTCCAGAAGAAACATAGAATGAATAGTTAATAGAGAGTCCTAAAAAACTTTCAGTTTTTTGGGCACAGAAATTTAGAAATTAAATAAAAATTTCTGTGTTTGAAAAACCCTACTTTTCAATTGCAAGTTACAGTAAATCTTAATAATCTCTTTAAAGTCATGTAATGAAGACGACAAAATTAAAGTTTGCTCAAATAATTTTTCTTTTGTTTCTTCTTGGTTTTCAAGCAAAATGAGGTTATTCAAAGTCCTCTATAGTAATTTATAGGTATTTCTTGGTTACTCCACCAACCACTCACCAATAACCACTAACTAAATCGGTGGTCCGCAGGCATTCTCACAAGCTACTTTAATTGTCATATATCTTCCACCAACACCCGTGCATACATCAGGATTAACAACATATTCGCCATCAGGCATAATACACACGCCATCAACATCGTTCTCAAAAAACTTTTTACAACATCCATAACACGCTGTTCTTTGCGATTCATCAGTCCCGCAAGTTATAGAACATTGCTTAACACCTCTAGTTGAAGCGGAAAAACATCCAGCGGGTTTCCAAGCAGTGCATTCGTTTCCTCCTATAACGGGAACAATACCAAACATAACTAATGCAAACATTATAAAAGCTAAAATAAAATATATTCTTTTCATTATATCTCCCACATTTGATATTGCCCTGAATTCATCTCGCTCCCACCGTTATTGCCCCCGTTCAAATTATTATCCGTATCCACAAAATCATTTCCTCCAGAAGGCCAAATGCAATAAGAGAGCCCTGTATCAGAATAAGGTTGAATCATTTGTCCGGGTTGGCTCACTTCATAATACCACTCGAACGCGCAATCCATTTCTTTCTTTATATCGCTCCAATCAGACTCATATTCATCGTCATGGACAGCCATATAATTAGCTATGGTCATCAATTCACTAATAGTCCGCTTATCATCATGAACATCGTAGCCTGCATTCTCCAAGTCACGAGCAACAGCATCTTTTTCTGAAAAACTCAAATGCCCTTCCTCTAAAAGCACTTCCTCAAAAGTCCACTTATTAACATAAACATAAGCAGATGCAACAACACTCGCCACGACTAACAAAACTCCTGACAACACTAAAACTTTCTTTCCTTCCATCTTATTTATATCATTTCAAAATATTTAAGTGTTTGGTATTCGTATTTTTCACTACTGATGATTAACAAATTTTCAAGATTAATAATCCTAATGGGTCACTAAAGAATAAACTGTCAAATTTAGCCAGAGATGAAAAGTAATTATCATATCAAGTGTTTATTTTTCTCATCGAGAAAAATTAGAGATTTCCGAACTAAAATCTAATCTAATCATCGGAAATCTCTATATAACAAGTGAAGCGCTAAATAATATGGTGAAAGACGCAAATAATTCCTCAAGATTGTACGTCTTCCCTTGATAGCAAAGGCGCAAACGAGGAAAAATCAGAGTCCTTTGCTATATTAAGGTATCTTATTTTGGGGCAAGCCCTAAGATATTTATATCGTTCAAAGCTCCTACATAGATGATTGACCCCATTATTCTCAAGTTAGGAAACTTCCAAGTCGGCTATTATTCTTTAATCTATATTTTAGGTTTTTTAGCAGGGCTGTTTATTCTGCTAATAGCTTCAAAGAAAAAAGAAATCGGCCTCAAAGAAGAGCAAATTTATGATTTGATTGTCTTGCTAATTTTCGGAATAATAATGGGGGCAAGATTATTCCATATTTTGTTCTGGGATTTTAATTATTTCCTTTCATATCCCATAAAAATTCTTTATATCTGGGAAGGAGGATTTAGTTTCCATGGCGGACTGTTAGGCGCATCTTTAATTGTAATAATTTTTTCAAGATGGAATAAAATAAATGTATGGAAACTCGCAGACATTTTAATCATTCCGGCAATTTTATTCCTTGCCTTTGGAAGATTAGCAAATTTCATAAATCAGGAAATCGTAGGAACAATTACTAATGTAGCATGGTGTGTTAATTTCGAAGACTACTTCGGCTGCAGGCATCCTGTCCAACTTTACGGAGCATTCGGAAGATTCGCACTCTTCACACTCTTGCTTTTCATAAAAGAAAACTTCAAGTCCAAACAAGGATTTTTATTCTGGATCTCAATCCTCCTCATAGGAGTCGGAAGATTCTTCACAGACTTCCTCCGCGAAGATTTAGCTTACTACGGACTAAACCCGGGCCAATGGATCAGTTTAATAATGATAATAATCAGCTGTTTGTTTCTCTGGAATTTTAAGCGTTAAGGAAATTAAAGTTCTGCTCGTCTCCATTACGGATAAAACCGTTGATTATAACACCGAGCGAATGGTTTTATCCGTTGGAGAAAACCGAACTAAATGTATTATAATTATCGGTTTTCTCTATACTAATGGAAATTGATACGTTTCCCTTAGGGGGAAAGATTTATAAATATTATACCCCCATAGAAAACATGGAGAAGAACACAATTTTAAAATACCTTATTGATAAGAAAGAAAACATAAAAACATCAAAAGTTTTTTCAAGAACAACCGCTTTTAAGTTTAGAGAATTTTGCAAAATTCTCTAACGAGAAGTTTGAACGAGCGAAATCTTTCTATTTTTGAAGCTGAAAGTTTCGCAAATAGATTTATTCAAACTTCTCTTTACAGAAAATTTTGTAAATGTTTTAATAGGACCAAGAAGAGCAGGAAAAACATATTTTTCATATGATTTAATTTTAAACAAACTGAAACTGAAAGATGAAGAATTTATTTTTATGGATTTTGAGGACGCGGTGTTGAGTGATATAAAATTAAATGAGATTGTAGAAACAGTGAATCTTCACGAGGAGCATTATAAAAAAAAGCCAAGATATTTGTTTTTTGATGAGATACAGAATGTTGACAACTGGGATAAAGCCATAAGAACACTATTTGAAACAAAAAAATATGTTGTTTTTCTATCAGGTTCTTCATCTAAAATTTTAAGCAAGGAAATTGCCACATCTTTAAGAGGAAGAGCGCTTTCACATTCCATTCTGCCATTTTCATTTAAGGAATTTCTTGGTTTTAGGAAGTTTGAACTTAAGAATTTTTATTCTTCTTCTGAAGAAAATAAGATTAAAAATTATCTGAAAGAGTATTTGAAATATGGCGGATTCCCGAACATTGTCATTGAGAAAGAAATTGCTGAAAGGTTTTTCAAAGAATATCTTGATTTGATTGTATTTAGGGACGTTATAGAAAGGCATAAAATTAAAAATGTCTTTATAATAAAGTTTTTAATGAAAAAGATGATTTCTTCATTTGCAAAAGAATTTTCCATACACAATATTTTTAATACACTAAAATCTCAAAATATAAAAGTGAGCAAAAAAACTTTGTATGAATATGCCTTATATTTAGAAGATGCTTTTTTTTCATTTTTCTTAAAAAAATTTTCTTATTCAATAAAAAAAACAGAGCTTTCTATTCCAAAAGTTTTTATAAATGACACTGGGCTTGTAAATTTTTCTTCTATGAATTTTTCAGAGAATTTTGGAAAGATTATGGAAAACGCAGTTTTTTTAGAGCTTTTAAGAAGAAAGAAGGAAATATTCTATTTTAAGTCGGTAACAAAAGAAGAAGCTGATTTTGTTATTAAAGAAGGAAAAAGAATAAAGCAGGTTTTCCAGGTTTGTTATGATCTTTCTGAACTCGAGGTCAGGAAAAGGGAAATTAATTCTTTGATTAGAGCTGGCAGAGAACTAAAATGTAATAATTTGTTTATAATAACTTGGGATTACGAAGCAGAAGAGAAAGTAAAAAATAAAAAAATAGAATTTATTCCGTTTTGGAAATGGCTGTTGAACAATTAATTTTATATACATTCCTTTTCTCCAATTATAGAGGTGTTAATGAAAACAAAAAGTGTTTCTCTAATTGCGTTGTTTATTTTCTTAGTAATCTTGTTAATAACAACTAATGCTATCAGCCCGTTCAACGAACTCGGAGTTAAACTCGCCCCTCAAATTTTTCCGGTAGGAGATGGAACGACAGAAGCACCGTCAGGATATTCGGAGGGCTCATTAGGAGGAGCTGGTTCTTGCACCGGCTCGATATGGACGGGAGAGCCGAGATGTGGCACTAACGGCAATTTAGAAAAGAAATTAACAAAGCACTCGTTAAGTTGTCCGCCGGTAGATGTCGCTCCAGATTACATTGGGGATTCTATAACAGGCGCAATCACCGCTCCTGATGAAGACGGCTGTTGGTGCAGAGCTTCAACATCATGGGAAGAATGGCAAGTTTGCGAGAACGGGTGTGAAGATATAGATGGCGAGGGTGTTTGCAGTCCGGGAGGAGATGACCATTACAAGGTCTTCGTAACTTCACGAGCATATAATGGAGAATTTTATGGTTTAGTTAGCACAGGCATTACTGCGGGAGATGAATTGTGTTTTATTCACGCAGGCAATGCAGGGCTGTACGAATTTGATGAATTTAATGGTGGTCCAAATTCTAATTGGAAAGCATGGCTAAGTGATTCAACAATAAGTGCATCAGATAGATTATATCATTCACAAATTCCTTACAAAAAATTGGACGGGGTAAAAATAGCTGATGATTGGAATGATTTGATAGATGGAAGTTTAGATGCCCCGATAAACGTTGATGAGAACGGAAATCTTCACCAAGCCGAAGTATGGACAGGAACAGATCCTCGAGGATTCACTACAAATTATAATTGTAATGATTGGCAAGAACCAAATGGAATGTCTGGATCAGTTGGAGATTCGAGTTCAACTAATGATGGTTGGACAGTAGTATCAGATCACGTTTGTAGTAATCTTAATGCTATTTATTGTTTCGAACAACCTTTAGGGGGAGATGAATGCGTCGCTCCTCCGGAAGGATTAGTGAGTTGGTGGGCTGACGATAAAATAGATGTCTGGGATGGTAATGATGGATCTGCATTAGGTGGCGTTGGTTACACGCGAGGAAAAGTCGGAGAAGCCATTTCCTTCGACGGCATAGATGATTACATTCAAGTTCCTGACAATGATAATTTAGATTTTGGATCTGATGATTTGTTTACAGTAGAATTATGGATTAAAACATCCTCGGCAAGTAATGAAAAATATATTTTTGAGAATGGAGCTGATTGCTCTGATTGTGATGGATACTCTTTGAAAATTCAGAGCGAAAATGATGGAGGCAATTTAATTTTTACTATTGATGATTCTGATGGAAATCATCCGTATGTGGAGGGTTATTCTTTGAATGGCAATACCGAATGGCGCCATGTTGTAGTCGGTAGAATGGTAAACGAGCTTGTTCTTTTTGTTGATGGCGAACATATTGACAGTCAAGTTGATACAACTACCAGCGATTTAGAAAATGGACAGGAACTAACTATTGGGGCTTTATTTGATGGCGTTGGAACAAGTAATCATTTCTCCGGTCTCCTCGACGAGCTCTCCATCTACAACCGCGCCCTAACAGAAGAAGAAATTCAATCAATCTATCAAGCGGGAAGTGCTGGGAAATGTTATGCTCCCCATTGCGAGGAAAAATGGGTTTGCATAGATGAAGACACAAGCGGATACCAACTCGCTAATTGCAGAATTTCTAGGGACTCTGAAACTGAATGTCCGAACGGCTGTAATGATGAAACTGGATTATGTTTTGGGTTAGAATGCGCGCCAAAGCTGGTAAGCGACGGAGATCCTTTCACAGAAGGAGACGATAATTGGGTCTGGATTTTAAGAAATCTGGATGCATATGACCCAACAATGATAAATTCGCCGACATCAATATCAGGTCCAACAATAGGCATCGCAAATAATTTCAACGCACAAAACTTAAACGAGAACGTGCTTCGTCAGCCTGAGTATCCAGATTATGAAAGAGATTATTGGGAACTGCCAAATAATTATATCTCATTATATTTTGATTCTCTCTTCCCACAAGAAAATTCTCCATTTTTTAGAGGCGCACTGAAAGTAACTGCAAAAATTGAGCAGTTAAACACACAGCAAGCAATTGGCGTTCCAGAAAGTTTTGAGCAATACCTAAAATCAAACGCAAATGTCGTATCAATAATGATTGCTTCTCCAGACTTAGCTCCATTTGAGCCAAATTCAATTCACCCAAATTGGCAACTTAGACACAAGGGAACAGGCGAGGGACATTGGATAAATAATGACGATGACGGTGACGATTACTCCTATTATAATGTTATTCCAATAGATATAAAATCAGATCATTCTGTAGATTTTAAAATATATACGACTATCTGTCCGCCTGAATCTTACTATTGCGATTGGGAAAATCTAAACGAAGATTTCACTCTCGCAGAAGGCGAGGAAATTCTTTTCCATGGCACTTACATCAAAAATATTGATAGCGGATATTATACAGGAGATGATGAACACAAGGAATGGGTAACTTTAAGATCCTACTACTCAGAACATTCAGAAGAATCAAACATCAAGCCAACTTCGAAGATTATTTTCCAGACATTTTATGCTAACGAAATTTATTATCTAATGACTTTCTACATAGACCCCGATACAAATGAATTAATCTATCTAGGCACTTATGAATTTAACGATGAATATCAGATTTATCCCGCACATATAGACTATTTTTATAATAATAACTATATTTCGTTCATAAAGGTCTTTGAGCAGGGTGATAATTTCTTAGGATTAAACTTTAATTCTTGGATAGGCGAATGGCCTGGCTCAAATATAGATGAAGAGAATTTGTTCGCTAAATTTAAGTTGAACAGCAACGGAGAAACTATAAGCCTTGGAAAAACAAGCAGCATGGCTGAAGATGACGAACTCAATTATTACTACAATGATTATCCGGGAATTTATTGGACTCATATAGGAACATTGAATAACGACTTGAAGACGGCATACGGCTCAAAAATCATAAATCCGAACTCAAACTCGCTAAATGATAAAATTCAATTTTCGCTCTTTCATCAAACTACTAATAGTATTATGAGTCTAATCAAAACTTCTGAAAGTTCTTATCATCGTGATGGATCTAACGTTCCACTCGGAAGAAACATTTTCATAAACGATT
>Ga0209542_10016842_pt1 | contig 12064 bp, 15 predicted proteins | sample RifCSPhighO2_01_FD_184028 | JGI IMG/M metagenome (GOLD analysis project Ga0209542, IMG submission 184028) | Soil microbial communities from Rifle, Colorado - Rifle CSP2_plank highO2_0.1 (SPAdes) (version 2) | ecosystem: Environmental > Terrestrial > Deep subsurface > Rock core/Sediment ...
TGAATAAGATAGGATACCACGAGAGAGTTTTTTTCGTGGTTGTCTGCGATGATAATTGGCTTTTCTTGTTTTGCTTTTGTTTCTAGGGGCTTTTTGGAGAAGATGTTGAAGAAGGGCATTTTATTTTAGTCTTTTAAACAGTTCCTCTTTTACTAAATCTTTTTTTACTTCTGATACATGAAATAATAATTTTTCTATCATTAGCTCTGAGATGGTGAATATATAATTTAATTTTATTACACTCTCTTTTATTGCTCCTTCTTTTTTGGATAAAGAAATGCCTTGCATTTTTAGATTGCTTGTTATTCCTGCAACGATAACATTTCCCTGTTCCTGAAATAATACCATTGCTGGCCTTTTCTTAGTTTCAAAGGAGTCTATGAATTGCATTTCTGCTAATATTATGTCTCCGAATTTGTACATTTTTAAGATCTTTCCCAGTCTTCATCCTCTTTATTATCCCATAATTCCTTCATTTTTGGCTGTTGTATTTTGTGCAAGAATTCGTCATACTGATTTCTTTTTCTAAGCATGATAAACAACTTTGCCATCTTTTCCAATAGCTCATTGTAAGTCTGCCTCTCATATTCTTTTGCTTTTTTTAGAGTTTCTATTACTTTTTTTTCCAATAGAATTGTAGATGTTTCTGCCATATATAGTCAATTATACATTGATATATAAATGTTCCTATCTGAAGTCTAATAGGGACTTTTCTTTATTTTTGTTGTTTTCCATCTCATCCCTAATCGTGTCCAGAGTTTTATACATTTTCTTTTCTCGGGCGATAGAGGCGTAGTGATGCGCCTGATCTCTGGTGTCTTTCGTTATTAAGATGAACAGCTTGCCTGGGGCAAGCCTTGCTGTTCTTCCTGTGCGCTGTATTTTTCTGATTTCAGATGGGATTGGCTCGTAGAAAAATACGGCATTAACTTCCGGGATATCTAGCCCCTCCTCGCCAATTGAGGTAGCCGCAAGAATATTAATTTTTCCTTCTCGGAATTCCTGGATAATTCTTTTTTGATCTTTTTGGGATAATCCTTGACTGGCTTTTGATTTTGTTGCCTGGCCTATAAAAATTGAGGGCCTTGATCCCGGAATTGATTTAAGGGTTTCTATAATTCTCTGAACGGTTTCTCGGAATTGCGCAAATACAATAATTTTTGAGTTAGGGTTATTGGTGAATTCGTTTTCTATTAGAACTTTTAATTCTTCAAGTTTTGGATGTTCTATTTGTTTTTCTTTTAGTTGCTTTAGCGACAGAAGAGTGGCTTGAAATTCTGGACTATTGACGAGAGTTTGGACACCTTTAGTTTTCTTTTGCTCGGCTTGCTGTTTTAAGTTTTCTAGGTAGAGTGATAAGCCTGAAAGAGTTTGAGTTTCTAATAGTTCTAGGGCGTGGGATATTTTTATTGCTTGGGCGGTGAGGGACATACCTGCAAGGGCGTTGAAATTTCTTGCGCTCGCTTGCCTTGCTAGATTGGCTTGTGTTTTTAACAGGGTTATTTTGTTAATTGGAGGAAAAATAAGATTCCTATTTTTTAGCTGGTTTATTTTGTTATCATAGATTGTTTTGAGAAGTGTTTTTATTTCTATGAATTCTTGTGGAAATGGAACTTCTATTTTTTTAAAGTCTAACTCTTGGAGATAGGGCTTGACATCATCTGAAGAACGGGAGCGGATTTCTACGTTTTCTATTGAAAGATGATTACAGATTTCTTTTACTTTAATTGAATCGTGTCCCGGAGAGGCGGTTAGGCCCAAGATTAGAGTATTTTGAGATTGGATTTTGTAGAAGTTTACGACAGAAGTATAATCATAATTTTTTAAACAGCGGTGTGCTTCGTCCATTACTAATAGAGAGACTTCGTTTAGATTGTATAGTGAATGATTTAAATCGTTTGCAATGCATTGAGGGGTTGAGAAAATTATTTCTGCTGTCTGCCAGATCTTTTTTCTTTTTTCTGCGGGGATTTCGCCTGTGAACAGTTGCAGGTCCGCAAAAAGCTCTGGAAGAGCTTTTTGGAAAGATTGAAAGTGCTGCTCTACTAGCGGCTTTGTGGGGGCGAGCATTAAAATTTTGGATGTTGGAAATTTATTTATTCTTTCAATTGCGAGCATAATTGCGATAAGGGTTTTTCCTATCCCCGTTGGCAAGACGACTAACGTATTCTTGGTTTTAGCGGTTTCAAATATTGCTTTTTGATAGTCTCTTGGACGGATGGAGGGGTTTAGCATGATTTGGAAAGAATGTTTGATGATAAAAGGTTTTTGGTGTCGGCAGTTATGTCAAGATTCTTGACATCTTGCTAGGCCCTAGATAAGGATTAGAGCGAAATAGGCGAATAGAAGAGTTATGATTGAAAGAGTTGCCCATAATATTTTTGATCCGAAGAAGATTTGTGTGCCGTCTAGTTTTGAGATTGGGATGAGATTAAACATGGCGTAGTAGGCCGCGTATTTTGGAAGGCCTGCTAGAAAAGGGATGAAGTATGAAATAAATGAGAGGATTAATAGGGCGGATATTCCTGCGGCACCGATTAGGCCGTTATGCCAGTCAGTCATTTCTGTGTAAGAATAAAATCCAAAACGCTTTGCTGCTCTGCGTTTTAGGGCAGAGGTTTCGTATGTTAAGAGAGTCATAGGTTTAAAGATGCCGAGAGTTATGACATTTAGGAAAAGGGGCAGAATGACTCCTGCGGGAATTGGTTTTTTAAGATGGCTTTCCGGGCGGAATCCAAATCTCTGCCATTGCCAAATTTCGTGTTCCACGTCCGAGTCAAGAGATCTTGCAGTTAGTTTTTTTGCTGCGATGTTTACGCTTATTATTAGTATTGCAAAAAAGAGGGCCTGTGCGATGAATCTCCAATTATTATTTATTACTTTTTCTAGAGAAATAATTATTGTTAAAGTGACTATTGCGATACCTATGTGCGTAAATTCGGATTGTTTCATCTAAATTGTAATGGGGGAGGCATATAAATATTCTTTCATGCCCTTAACGATGTATGTATTGAAAAAACATAAAGTATAAATACTCGCTAGAGTAATATTTTTCATGTTAAAGATAAAAAAGATAAGTGAGACAGTTGGAAAGACGGTTTATACTTCCGAAGGAGATTATTTTGGGCAGATAGAAGAGGTTTTGCTTGTCGATAATAAAGTTGATGGATGGAGAATAAGAGTCGGCTCGGGATTTATGAGCATGCTTGGAGGCGCTCGCGGAGTTATAATTCCACAGCAGTTTGTTAAGGCGATAGGAGACGTTTTTATAGTTAATAGGGCGTCGTTGCCAGTAAGGAATGAGCCTGAAGCAGAGTTTGCCCCGATAAACATGGAACAGGCTTAGTTTTATGAGCAAAGTTTAAATAGATAATTATACAGAATAAATAATGGTGCTAACGATTTTGCAAAGTGAGTTTGTTGTTTATGGCATATTGCCTTTCTTGCTTGTGTTCACTTTGGTCTTTGCAGTTTTGCAGAAGACTAAAATATTAGGGGACGGGAAGAAGCAGATTGATGCGATTGTTTCTTTAGTTATCGGGCTGATTGTCATATCTTTTGCTTATGCGACGGATTTTATTGTTAATCTTGTTCCTTTTCTTGCTGTTGCACTTGTGGTGATATTAGTTTTTATGATTCTTTATGGAATGGTTTTTGCACAGGGCGAGTTTAGAATGAGTTTTGGCTTACAGATTGCGTTTGGGATTCTTGCAGGAATTGCTTTGATAATTGCGGTTTTGGTTTTCAGCGGAACTTGGGATAATGTGCTAGATTGGTTTAGTGGAGGAGACAGCTCTACGATATGGAGCACGGTTGCAATTGTTGCAGTAATAATTGCTGTTGTTTGGATTGTTTTAGGAACTAAGAGTTCTGATTCTTCGTCTAAGCCTGTGAAGTCGGGATAATAATACGATCTGACGAAACATATATAAATTAGATTTTTATAATTAAGGTATGGCAATTGATATAAGAGAGGTATTTTTTAGGCTAGAGGCATTTGGCTTGTACGACTTTTTGCTTCCTTTTCTTTTGATGTTCGCGGTTGTTTTTGGGATACTTTCTTTTATAGGAGTATTCAAGGAGCAGAAGGGGCTTAACGCAGTTATTGCGATTGTTCTCGGTTTGCTTGCAGTAAGATATTCTTTTTTTACTGATTTCTTGAATGAGATTTCTCCTAGACTTGGAGTTGGACTAGTTATACTGCTTGCGTTGATGATACTGATTGGGTTGTTTGTGCCGTCTGAGCATATGGCGATTATAGGATGGGTTATGGTTGGAATTGCATTGATTATCGCGCTTGTTATTTTTGGGCAGGTTTATGATCTGTTTGGGCCAGGAGGATTGGGAGCGAGCAGTGATCTTATTGCAGGGTTAATTTTAGTTGGATTATTGATAGGAATTATTGTTGCGGTCGTTAGCTCTGGGGGAAAAGATAATCAGACGAATCCTGTTGCCGCGGCTGCCAAGGCTTTGGGCTTGAGGTATTAAAATGCCTGTAGATGTTTCGGGGTTTAGTTATTTCTTGCCGTTGATGGCTTTTTTTATAGTTTTTATTATACTTTATGCACTCCTTGTAAAGACGAAAATTTTAGGGGATAATTCTTTTACTCATCTTTTTGTTTCTTTTATCTTAGCTATTGTTTTTGTGACTGCGATTGGAGTTAGGCAGTATGTTTTGACTGTGATTCCTTGGTTTGCCGTTCTTATTGTTTGCCTGTTTTTGATATTTATGATTATAGGATTTGTAGGCAAGCCTATTGAGGGGATGAATAAGACTGTTGGAGTTGTGTTTGTTGTTTTGCTTGTGATTGTTTTCTTAGTTTCGGCTATTCAGGTTTTTGGAAATACCCTCGGGCCTTACTTGCCAGGAGGAGGGACTAGTTTTGCTGATTGGGTTTATTCGGGGCAGGTTGTTGGAGCTTTGATATTACTAGTTATCGCAGGAATTGTGAGTTGGGTTTTGGTAAAGACTGCGAAGAGTTGATAGATTATAAATCTTGCCGGGATGACTGGGCGGGCTTCTTTGCGATTAGGGATTTGAAAGATTTTTGTGTCTCTACCAGCTCGTTTTTCATGTCTTCAATATTTGTTACATATGCACCTACTTTTTGGAGAATTGAAAGCTGAAGCCGGTCTATCATCTGCTCAATTCTTTTTAATCGTTCATCTAGGTATGAGACTTTTGCGTCTACGCTTGTTTTAAAGTCAAGAATTTTTTCTAAGGCTTTTCTTATTTCCGATATCTTTTCTGTGGCTACCTGCTCGGCGATTTCCGTTATTGTGTCTGCGCTTATTGAGGGTGCGGATTCGTAGTTTTGCTGATATTGTTGGGGGGCGTATTGCTGAGGGTATTCTTGTACTTCTTGAGAGTTTTCAGGAGTTGGCGCGTACTGTGGGGGTTGCGGATATTGCGGCTGATATGGCCTAGGCTGATTAGATTGCTGAGGTTGTGGAAGAGCAGAGTAAGGAGAGGGCGTTTCTGAAGCCATCAAAGAAGGCTGAAGCTCTTCTTCTCCGGGCAACTCTTGTGTTGATGATTCCAAATTTTCAGACTCGCCAACCGCTGCTTTTATTTTTGCTTGATTTAGTGAATCTGAAATTTCTTTGGCTGAAAGGCCTTTATTTTTTAGAGTTTCAATTATTTCTCTATCTTGCTTGCCTTGATCCCGCATCTGCTTTATGTCTTCTGTTGTTCCCATTTTATTTTCTGAAAAGGTCAAATTGCCTTTGGAGTATCATCAGCTCTTCTTTTCTTGCCATGTTTTGTATTTGCTCGGTTATTCTTTGTATGAATTGCTTTACTCTTAAGTTATCTTCTTTTAGCGTGATAAGGTCTTTTTTCATTGCTTGAATTTGTGAGAATATTGACTCTTTTTCCAAAACTAGATTTCTTCCTATTAAAATAATTCTATCTTTTGTTAAGTTCTGCTTCTCTTCCATATCTCTTATTTTAGTGTATATCTCCGCAGAATATTGCCCAGAATAACCCTCTTCTTCCATAGAGAATATGGGCTTTTGGGGTTTAAAATACTTACCATAGAAATGTATTTTAATTTGATTTTACTTATGGTTGAATGTCTGATGAGATCATCATGAAGAAAGATTTAGAAAATATCGCCTTACTGGCAGTGATTGTTAAAGAGTTTCCTGGCATATGGGATGCTAATTTAAGGAAGAATTATTCTTTAGGGATTATTGAGTGCTATGATTTCTTGAGAGAGAGGGTTCCTAGAGCGTATTCAAATGAGTTTCTGATTAGATGTGCTTGCGGTGAATTTGGTACAGAAACATATAAAACATAGAAGATATTAAAAATTTAAAGATGGTGTTTAAGATTGGAAGCGCGTTATACGCGACAGAAGTTGAAAGAGAGGACGGAGAGGATATTTTATATGTTAACTATCTTGGAGCGCCTTATGTTCCGAGCATTGAAGATAAAGCGGGAGTAATGAGCAGGACTGTTGACTCTTTTGTAGATAATCCAAATGTTTCTAAAGTTGTCTTTGTACAGCAAAGAAATTATGTTTATTCTTTTGCACAGATAAAAGGATTGATTGAGATTGCGCAGCTTTATAATTATCTTATTAAACAAGAAAGATTGCTGTCTGCAGAAAAACTTAGTTTAGTTGCTGGTGTTGAGAGTGCGGGAGGAGAGATAAGTTATTTGCTTGCGTTGCTTAAGCAGGATCCGATAGGGTGTTATTTGGAGTTGAGAAGAAGAGTCAGGGAGACGCGAGGCGTAATAGAGTCCGGGAAGTCAATGAATAAGATGGGTTTTCTTGCATATTTGCGATTGCTTGAAAGGTTTTTTGGATTAATGGAAAGCATGAGCATGATTAAATCTGTTCTTGGAGTTATTGAAGGTTACGCCTTCGGCGATAGAACGATTTATAAATCTATTTTTAGGCCGGATATATTGCCTAATTTTACTTTTACTAGATTAATTGCAAGGCTTCCTGACAATGCCGAGTTAGTTGATCAGTATGAAATTGACAGTGATTTGGAGAAGATTCCAGTTACGATTTTAAAAGTTAAGAATGAGTCAAAATATTTTTATCATATCATGCCTCCGGAATATACTTTAAGCGAGGAGCAGCATGTTCTTTTGAATCTTGCCAGAAATGTTTTGCTTGAGCATAGACCGAAGGCTGAAGAGTTTACTGATCCAGAAAGAACGAGAAATGTTTTTTTTAATGTTGCTAGAGATTTACTTGAGGAGCTTTCTAGAAATAGAAAAGTTGGGTTGAATTATAGAGAGCTGAATAAGATGGCAGGGATTTTGGTTAGACATACTATCGGGTTTGGATTGATTGAGGTGCTTTTAATGGACGATAAATTGCAGGATATTGTTTTGAACGCGCCGATTGCGCAGAATCCTATTTTTGTCAGGCATGCGATTTATGATAATTGCTTTACGAATGTTATTCCCAGCCACGAGGATGCTGATTCGTGGGCTGCGAAATTGAGATTGCAGAGCGGAAGGCCGCTTGACGAAGCAAATCCTGTTTTGGACACGGATTTAGTTTTTGGAAAAGTTAGAGCGAGAGTTGCGGCTGTGCAGCAGCCGTTATCTCCAAATGGATTGGCTTACGCTTTAAGAAGACATAGAGATGATCCTTGGACATTGCCTTTATTTATTCATAACAAGATGATGAATTCTTTTACTGCGGGATTGCTTAGCTTTTTGATTGACGGGGCAAGAACAATTCTAGTTGCGGGAACTAGAAGCTCTGGAAAGACTAGTTTGCTTGGTGCATTGATGCTTGAGATTATGCCGAATTACAGGATTGTTGTAGTTGAAGATACACTAGAACTTCCTATTGATTCTTTAAGAAAATTGAATTATGATATTTTAAGAATGAAAGTTAGGAGTGCTTTGATTGAGGGTAGCACAGAAGTTGAGGCGGCGGAGGGAATAAGGACTAGCTTGAGACTTGGAGATTCGGCCTTGATTCTTGGAGAGGTAAGAAGTTCTGAAGCTAAGGCTCTTTATGAGGCAATGAGAGTAGGCGCGTTGGCAAATGTTGTTGCTGGAACTATACACGGTGCTTCGCCTTATGGGGTTTTTGACAGAGTTGTTAATGATCTTGGAGTGCCAGTTACTAGTTTTAAAGCGACCGACCTTATATTAGTAGCAAATCCTGTAAGAAGCCCAGACGGGCTTCATAGTGCGAAAAGAGTTGTTGGACTGACGGAAGTTAGAAAACATTGGACGAAAGACCCTTTGGCTGAAAGGGCGTTTGTTGATTTGTTGAGATATGATGTTGAGAAAGATGAATTAATTCCTGGAGATGAATTGATTAATGGAAATTCTGAGATTATTAAAGCGGTTGCTTCTGGAGTTAAAGGATGGGCTGGAAATTGGGACGCAATTTATGATAACATTCTTCTTAGAGGAAAAATTAAGCAGGAGATTGTTGATTCTGCTGTTAGATTTAATAGAATGGACTTGATGGAGGCGAAGTGGAATAGTCTAGCAAATGAAGCGTTTCACAGAATAAGCGACGAAGTAACTAAAGAGACTGGACTGCCTAAAAGTGAGAGCGTTTTTCCGAGGTGGAAGAGATGGTGGCTTGAGATGATTAGAGAAGTTTAGGATATAAATTTATTTAAATCATTGCCATTTATTGAGGTTATGAGTTTGTTAGAAGATTTTCGTGAGTTTTTAATATCTTACCAAGATGATGTTGGAAATTACGGATCTCGTCGCATTCAAAAAGATTTAGTAAGAATGGATAATTTACTAAATGAGAGAAATTATCTTGAGCTAACTTTATCTAAGAAGGAGCAATATTGGATGTTAAGAACATCCCTTTCAGAGAGGATTGCCGAGAATTTAATTAAACAATTTCAAAAATCAAAGCGTAAAGCTGCCAAGCTTACAACAGAAGGTTATTACCATCTTTTGGATTTATTTTATGAGATTGAAGACGAGGTTAGAGATAGACAAGTAGGCAAAGAGTTTGCTAAAGAAAGTTCATGTTGGTGCGCAGAAAAACGCCCTCGGATTATCCTGCAAGACCACCCAGCGCTACATTTGCCAAGAATGAGAGTGAGATTATTGAGACTAAAGAGGTTATTAAGTACAATATCATTCCCGCGCGGAGATTTTTATACAAGTCGTTTTTTTCTTTTAATGGATCTTTCCCTGAATCTACGGTAACTAATGCGGAGGTGAGGATGAAAATTATTTCTATTAGATAGATGCCTATTACTAGCTGTATGAAAAATGGAGGAATCATTTTTGTAACATCAAAAATGTCTACTATGTTTGTTATTGAGCCTAATCCTCCTATCTCTTGACTGCCAGTGCCTTGTACGACTAAAACTTGAAGCCTTGATAAAATTGAAGTAATCATGGCCGTCAATCCGACAACAATTCCAGCAAGAAGAGGGGCAAGGAAGGTCATGTTTGATTTCATGTCAGAAACTATTTCTGCTAATAAATCTCTTAGTCGTTGATTGATTTTTTCTATGTTTTTTACATATTCTGAAATTGACATTAATGATCTTGCGGCGACTTGGAGGCCTTTCTTTACTGATTCTACTAGGATTTTCATGCTTGTTGCGATTAGTGAAGATGGGAAATATATTATCGCCCCTCTTCTTTTGTCAAATATCGCTTTTTCAACAGACATTCCCTGCTGTTGAACATTTTGATTTATTAAATAGAAAAATTGCTGGGTTTGCTGGCCTTGAGTTGCTTCTGCAACTTTGCCGATTGCTATTTCGGCAGGGATGCCGTCGCCTAATCTATTTCCGAGTATGAATAATGAATTTGTGAATTCCTCTTCTAAGAATTTAGTGTCTTTTCTTGCTTTAATTAAATCCTTGGTTTTCTTTTTGTAGGCGATTGAGAAGAATAGAGCAATTGATAGAGGTATTAGAAGGCTTAGGAGAATTCCTCCTGTTCCGAATGGGCCGACTTTTGATGAGCCTTTTTTTGTGCAAGGCAGGGTGTCTGAAGGATCTGTGCATTTGAAGTCAAAGATTATTTCTTTTTCAAAGAATGGAAGGCCTAACTCTCCGAATGTGTAATCGCTTTTTAGGCCGAGAATTGCTTGAGTGTCTGTGAGATTTGCTACATTGTATGAAAGGTAATCTATTTGCAGGATGAAAGGCATAAAGCCAATTATCAAGATAGGAAGAGCGATTATGGCTGCAGTAATCCAGGGTTTTCTTGATTTGAATTTGTAGTAATCAGGATTTAATTCTAGAACTGAAGTTTCTCCGTATCCTCCCGGCCTTTTTAGAAGTATCTCTGAAACCATGTAGAAGACGAAGAAAGGAATTATGATGTTGAACATTACAAAAACGTGCTGCCATTGCAGAAAGCCTTGAAGAAGTGTTGAGGCTAGTGGAAGCAAGGCAAGACCTAGAGTTGGAAGAATAATTCCAAGCATGTAAACATTTGTTAATGGAGAGCGAATTTCTCTGGAGTATTTTAACATTTTTTCGTATATACCCTCCAGAATTGTTTGCAATGCTTTTTCTAGAATTTGGATTCTTCGCGCTTCTGACGGCTCAAATAATGAAGATTCTATTAAGTGGAATGATTCTATAAATTCTGGCGCGTAGTCGCGCCAGGTTTCTAAGTAAGTGTCAAGAGATTGTTTTATCGTTGAGTATTTGCTTACTTCTACATCATAGAATATTTTTTTAAAGTCTAAGGCCAGCGGCCCTTCAAGATGATCTGCTGCGAATGAAATTGCTCTTTCTAAATTAGAGGTGTGTTTCATGTAAACTACTACATATAGCGCTGCTGGAACCATTTGCGCTGATGCTCTTAGCCGCCATGAGTTTGCTAATCTCTGGGGCATACTGTATGTATAGTAGAAAATAAACATTGAGGCGATTACTCCAAGGAAAGCGAATAGAATAGGAAATATATCGCTGTTTATAAAAATGGCAACGCTGATTATTAGTGTTGCAAAAAATACCATAAGCATGGAGAAAATTGATAGAGTTATTACTTGGCTTGGCGTAACATCTAGATGGCCGATGTCCAGGTATTTTTGGACTTTTATTTTGTCTTTATCGGAGACTTTTAATTTTAGCAGATTGCCTAGGGAGTTGCACCATTTTTCGTATTTTCCTATTTCGGGAACCATGTCTTTCTTGAATTGCATATATTCTTGTGAATAGTTTTGAGGCGTGGAAGATGTGTCTATCTGCTCTTCTATTTTTGCACCGTATTTTTTCAGTATTTCTTGGGTTGATAGTGGTGGCATTTTATCTCTCTTTGCTTATTTTGATCATAGTTTAAATTTAACTAAGGATTTTAAGTTTTCTATTATTTCTTTAATCGTTTGCTCATTTTGCGATATGAACTCAGGGTTTGGCTTGATGCCATAATATGCACTGTTGTTTCTTTTTATCCGCATTTCGTCTAGTACGAATAGATTGTGTTCAGAGAATTCTTTATATGTTTTCAAGTAATTAATTAATTCTTTGTGTGAGCCTTCTCCAGATGTCTTGAAGCCATCTAGATACATTATTGAGATTATCAGTTCCCTTGCTATTTCGTAATAGTTTTCTAGAATAATTGTTGGAAAACTCTCCAGTCCTTCTTTTTTGATTTTTTTCAGATATACTTCTCTTTCTGCCGATAAGGCTAGAATAGATTTTGCTCTTTCCTTGTCCGGCTCGATTTTTATTATCATTTGAATATTTTTATATATCCTCTTAGGATTTTTCCGTTTATTAAGTTGTTCTTCAGCTCTTTTGGAAGTCTATCAAATTCTTTTGCGAATTCCAAGTGGGGCTTTTTATTTAGCAGTTTTTCGTATTTTTCTATATTTATTGGTTTTTCTTTTCCTATTATAAAGAGGTCTATATCTGAAGATTCTATGGCTTCTCCCTTTGCATGGCTTCCATATAGTATTATAACTTCCGGCGATAGTTGATCCCATAAATATTCAATAAGACCGGAATAGTGCAAGTCAAAAATTGCCGCTTGCTGCTGCCAGAATGAAAATTTTGGGTTTTCGCGATTTGCTTGATAGAGATACAGCTCGTAATTTTTTTCTTTTACTTTTTTCACTAGCCCGTCTTTTTCTAGGGC
>Ga0209542_10016844_pt1 | contig 12064 bp, 11 predicted proteins | sample RifCSPhighO2_01_FD_184028 | JGI IMG/M metagenome (GOLD analysis project Ga0209542, IMG submission 184028) | Soil microbial communities from Rifle, Colorado - Rifle CSP2_plank highO2_0.1 (SPAdes) (version 2) | ecosystem: Environmental > Terrestrial > Deep subsurface > Rock core/Sediment ...
TCGCCGTAACCGTTTCGGGTTGGGATTTGTTCAATATCACTTTTGCCGATTTTATTATTTAGTTGCATCATTCATGCTCGTTTTTAATCCCCCAAAAAAACCTAATTTTTTTCATTAACTTTTAAAAATTCCGTTATTTTATCTTTATTTTTTTGATAAACGAAGGATACGCCTAAAAGGATTACGCCTAAAACTATAAATGAGACAACCCGGTAGCCGAGCTCCAAAGCCTGCACATCGTACAAAAAAACCTTAAGGATGCTGGCGCCAAACAACGCGATAGCCAACTTCCTAAATATGGAATTTGTGGGCAAAGCGCCGATTATTAAAAGCAAAACCGCGAACACAATCCACCACAGGCTTAACAGCAGATTCTTGCTGTTTTGGGAAGCGATGCCGCTATACTTCATTATTATTTCCCAAGATACGGCTATCCAAAACAGCATCGCGCCTATGACCTTGGCAACTTCGTCCGCGTTTTTTTCAGCATCCGCCAAATGAAGTTTTTGGTAGAGCCAGCCGGAAAATATAAACCCCGCGCTTATAAAAAACATCAAGCCAAATTTATCATTTAGCAAAAATACATAAGCCGATTTATTGTAAGGCAAGGCCAAAGCCAGGATGGCGGCCAAAACCAATTCTGCCATGGCCAAAAACCTGAGTTCCATCCGCCCAAGCAAAGCGCCGGCAATCGCGGACAAAATCCCCAATGAGGCTATTAGGAAAATTTGGGTTGACGCGCCAAAATCCCTCCAAAATATCGCTAAGGTAATTAAGCCCAAACCCACAAAAGACAAAGCTAAATTTACATTTTTATTTTCCAGCCTATCTACTATGGAATAAGCGATTAACGAGATTACGCCGCCTAACAGGCCCGTCCACGGCAGGATATCCCTAAAATTATGCCCCAATAAAAAATACATTGCGACAGCGTAAAACAAACCCCAGGCTGCGGACAAAAACCCAAAACCATGGACAGGCAAGCTTAAAGCAGTTGCCCCGTTTTGCGATTGTTTCCTAAAAAATATGTGCGCCCCAAGAATCATAAACGCAAAATTTAAAAGCAAAAACACCAAACTGGCGTAGGTATTGCTTGTATCTGAGTACGTCGCCGCCCAAACAGAATAATTTACAATCGTCCCGAAAAAAGAAAAATATAATAATTCCAGCCAAAACCCTTTAAACACCACGGCCAACCCGGCCAGATTCAACAAGGTTATATAAGCAAAAAGCCCTAAGTGCTGGTCAACGTTTGAATGCAAAAGCAAAGGAGCCAAATAAGATCCGCAAATTCCCAAGCCGGCCAAAATTTGAGTCTTATCTTTATAGGCAAAATAAACAGTTAAGATGCTCACAAAAAGCATGCAAGCTAATGCTACTGTTTGCGGGATAAGACTGTAAAACTGGTTAGCCGCAAAAAAGCTAAAATAAACCAAAGCCGAGCCGCCCCCGCTTAAAGCAGGCGCGTATTTCGGGTATTTTTCCCGCCACATTTGCCCCAAAATCATAAACAAACCGCCTACGCAAATACCAATAATAATCCTGGTCCACTGGCTAATCCAGCCTTGGTCAATCGCGTATTTAAAGAAAAAAGCAACGCCAAACAATAATGCAACCACACCTATTTTAGACAAATATGAGGCTGTGTTTTCTTCATGTGATGCGGCGGGCTCAAGGGTTAGCTTGCCTGCGGCAGGAGCAAACTGGGCTTCCGGCTGGTTTTGGAATATTTTTGCCGGCTCCGGTGTTTTGGCCTGCGGCATAGCGCCGCCTTGGTTTGCGAGCCTCGTTTGTTTTATGGAACGCTCTAAGGAACCAAGCCTGTTATTAATGCTAACTACCCAAAAAAAGATGATTATACCGCCTAAAAACAAAAGTATTTCCATATATAAAAATTAATTATTGATGCTCGCTTTTAATTTTCCCGCCCAAAGTCCTTAATTCCTCCAAAGCCTTTGCCGCCTGTTCCTTGTTCGGCGGCGTGCCGTGCCATTTGTAATCGCCTTCCATAAAATCCACGCCCTTGCCGGCTATGGTATGAGCGATTATCAGCGTAGGCTTTTCGTAAATGGCTTTGGCTTCCATACAGGCGTCAATTATTTTTTGGATGTTATGCCCGTCCACTTCCAAAACATGCCAGTTAAACGCTTCGTACTTCCCCTTTAAATTTTCCAAAGACATAATATTTTCCGTATAGCCGTCGATTTGGATGTTATTCCTGTCCATAATTGCCGTAAGGTTGTGCAGTTTGTATTTGCCGGCGAACATCACGGCTTCCCACACCTGTCCCTCCTGCTGCTCCCCGTCAGACATTACCAAATAAACCTGGTTATGCTTATGGTCCATAGTAAGGCCGTATGCGATGCCCACAGCCTGGCTTACGCCTTGCGCTAATGGTCCGCTTGAGGTTTCAAGTCCGGGCAAATCTAAATTATGCGGATGCCCTTGCAGGCGTGAGTTGATTTTGCGCAAAGTCTTAAGTTCCTCTTTGGGAAAATATCCGGCCTCGGCCAGAGTGGCGTACAAAACAGGATTAATATGCCCGCAAGACAAAATCAAATAATCACGGCCGTCCCACTTGGGATTTTCCGGGTTATGGTTCATGACATTAAAATACAGCGCGGTAAACACATCTGCCATATCCAAAGGCCCGGCGCTATGCCCGCTGCCGGCTTCCAAAAGCATATTGATAATATCCTCGCGGATATCATTGGCTTTATATTTTAATTCGTTGATGGATAATTTTTGCATTTTTGTCTTGTCTGTCATTCCGGTCTTTAGAGCCGGAATCCAGATTTATATGATTGTATCCTTAGGGGAATTATCATCCATTCCTGGATCCCGGATAGCCTTTCGGATGCACTCAAGGCTTCCGGGATGACAATGATTAGGATAACTTTCTATATTTCCACCACCTGATTAAAATCAAAATAACAACACTTACTAAAACCCAAAATAATAAATGTAGTATATATAAATGCAATTGAAGACCGTAAAAACCACCTGAAAGTATCTCTATCGGCCAACCACCGCGATGGCAATATGATTTCATCCCAAGTGACATTCCTTGAAGAACATAATCTCTATTATTACAGATATATTCTGAGGACTTATAATATACTAAAAGATGAATAACATATCCCAAAACCACACTCCACCCAAATAAATGATTTTTTGTTTCTAAAGAAAATATTTTCATCAGTATGTAATTAATTACGAAACCTGTGCCATAAGCTTTCCATATGCTTGATTAACATCCACAGCCTTAACTAAAGCCGAACCTGCGCAAATCAAATCCGCTCCGGCTTCTTTTAAGCTTTTTATGTTGGTTTCATTCACCCCGCCGTCTACCTCTATTATAGCACTTGGCAGGAGTTTCCTTAATTCCCTAATTTTATCTAAAGTAGATGGGATAAAGGCCTGCCCCTGCTTGCCGGGTACTACGCTCATTATTAAATATTCATCTGCCTGGACATCCTTTAGGACGTTTACAGATGTTGAAGGGTTAATTGCCACGCCTGTCTTAAAGCCCATTGTTTTAATTTCTACTAAAGTCTTTTTTAATTCATCGGCTGATGGAAAAGCTTCGTAGTGCACTATTAAAGTTTTAAATCCGCAAATCTGATAATCCAAAAAATCCTTAGGCTCCTTAACCATCAAATGCGCTTCCCAGGTAAACGCTGGATTCAAAGTATCCATATCGCCGGCATCTAAAAGTTTATTGTCGATGAAAGAGCCGTCGCCAAAATCCACCTGGATCCTTTCCAGGCCCGGCAGCTTAATAACGCGCGCAACCGCGTCATTAAACGCTTCCTTAGTTTTTTCCAATATCGCCGGCACAATTAGCGCCATCTTTAAACTTCATAAAGTAAAAAACTTCGATACTCTGTAGTATGATAGTTTTTTACTCATTAATGATTTTAAGGTCTTGTTTTAATAATGATTCCAACTCTTTATAGGTCTCGATCTTTTTATCTACCTTTTGTAAAATATTCCGCATTTCTTGTTTTTCTTTTTGAGTAGAATTTTTTATCCAATTTTCTAAAAGTATTTGTGGCCAAAAGTATAGCGGATACTTCTTTTTTATCCCCCGAAGCTGAAAAGATCCCTCATTTTTCTTTCTTTGCTTCCTGTGGGATTTGGTTCTATCTATAGCCATTCTATAGCCTTCGCCTGAATTTTGTAGCCACGTTTGCACTCGGGCAATAGTGCTTGGGCTGGTTTTTAGTTCTTGCGCAATATCCTCATATTTATAATCTTCTAAAAGTAATTCTGCAACCCTTAATCTTTTTGCTATCATCTCAAGTTCTTGCTTTCCTAAAAGGTCGGTAAGCAATCTTGCGGCTTCCTGGCTATTGCGGGTGGAAGCAATCGCTTCGCACAAATCTACTATGATTTCCTGTACTGCTTCTTTTGAAAGCTTGGGATAGCGGGGAAATTTTGCCATAAATCATCTTAGTAAAAAACTTCGATACTCTGTAGTATGATAGTTTTTTAATCATGTTCTAATTGAGAGACTTTATCTATTCGGCGCTGATGGCGGCCGGCCTCAAATTCTGTCGCAAGCCACAAATCCACGGCTTGTTTAGCTTCGTCAACTGATAAAAACCCGGCGCCTAAAGACAGCACATTAGCGTCATTATGCTTACGGCCTAATTTGATTATTTCCATATTTCCACCGTAGTAAACTGTTGTACGGATACCTTTTACTTTATTGGCAACAAGCCCTTCCCCTTGCCCGCTGTAGCCTATTACAATGCCCAGATTTTCACTTTGCGACGCAACTTTTTGCGCACAAGGATAAATCAAATCCGGATAGTCATCGTCTTTATCATAAGCAGCTGGGCCACAATCCTCCACTTCCAAACCCTTGGATTTTAAATATCCGACAAGCTGGTTTTTAAGTTCAAATCCCGCGTGGTCAGAAGCAATGTAGATCATAGTTAGATATTAATGATTGAATTAAACTGGCTTGCTATTAAACTTGCTCCCCCTACAAGTAAACCATCTACATTCTGCTGATCCAAAAACCCTTTAGCATTGGACGGGTTTGCGCTTCCACCATACAAAACTTTTTCCACGCCAAATTTAGATTTAATGAAGATAGAAATTTTTTCCGCATGGTCAGGCGTGGCAATTTTTTTAGTCGCGTAAGGATCGCCCGAAGAAATCGCCCAAACCGGTTCATACGCCACCACTACTTCAGATGCATCGACTCCGGCCAAATCAATATCCAGCTGTTGTTTTAATACATCGGTAACTTCCAAGTCGTCCTGCTCCACGGTAGTACCAAACCCTATGCACAAAACCGGGATGATTTTATTTTCAAGGCACGCCTTAACTTTCGCGTTCACCATTTCGTCTGTATCCCCCACTTCCCGCTTTTCGCTATGCCCGACCAGGCAATATTTAACCTTTAAATCTTTAAGCTGGGCCGCTGATGTCTGTCCGGTGTGCGGGCCTTTCTCCGCCCAAAAACAATCCTGCGCGCCAAGGTTTGGATAATCAATCTGCGATAAATAAACTGTAGGCGGGCACAAAACCACTGTGTTCTTCTTAGCGCGCTCAATAGAAGCCGCGAGCTTCTGCGCGTCTTTTAAAGTTGTAGGATTTAATTTCCAGTTAGCGATAATTAATTTTTTCATTTGAGCTTATTTTTTTGAAAATAATTTTTTAACTTATTTAAAAGAAAAGTAATAGGGTATAGTACAAATACAATCACAATCAGCCAATTTACTAAGACTTGCAAAAGATTCATACAAACGACAGACAAACAATTATAGCCTTCCGGACAAGGAGGACAAAAGAATTCCTTAATTAGATGCACATCAAATAGTAATGAAGCTAAAAAACCGTTCCAAACAAACCATAGTACTATTAAAATCAATTCGGTAATAATAAATTTTTTATTTTAAACATTTTTAAATGGGTTTAATGGGACAAAAAGGAATAATGGGATAAGAGACTACTCCTCCCCCTTCAAAAACTTCGCTGTCACCTCGGGCAGCATGGGGTTTACCGGAATGCCCGTGGCGTATTCAAAGCCAGCCCAAATGGTAATGCGCGGGAAAATGGTTAAGTGCCAGCGGTAAGCTTTTTCATTATAGGTTTTGCTTTCCTTGAGTAGCGGCATAGTGTGGATATAAAAATTCAAAGGCGGGTCGGAAAGTTTGGTGTAAAGCTGCCCAAGCATCACTTTTAAAACAAAGGATAAATGATGGATCTCCTCTTCCGTAGCTTCTTCAAAGCGCGCGCACTGCCTTTTGGGCATAATCCAGGTTTCAAAGGGCTTACGGGAAGCGTATGCGCTAAACACCACAAAATGCTCATTCTCGTGCACAATGCGCGTTTTGACCGCGAGCTCCTCTTTTATTATATCACCATAAATATCACTCCTGTGGGCTTCGTAGTAATGTTGCGCTCCCATAATTTCGCCGTGGATGTGCGGAGGCACTATGGGTGTGGCGAGTAATTGGTAATGGGGATGAATAACGCTCGCGCCCGCGTCCCGGCCATGGTTATGGAAAATTTGCACGTAAGCGGTTTCGGGATGTTTAGAGAGTTCATTTATGCGCTGGATAAATGACCTAAGAGATAATTCCACGGTAGCAATAGACTGCAAAGCCACAGGCTCGTTATGCTTGCGGGTGATAATTACTTCGTGGTCCCCGGCTCCGGCTGATGACACATAGAATTCCTTATGTCGGTAGAGCGTAGAGTGGTCAAGGGATGGAAACTTGTTTGGGATTACCCGCAGTTCCCAGTCGCTACCCTGCTGGCCCTTTTTTAATTCCGGAACAAACGCCCGGCCGCCCAAATGCTTTTGGTGCTGGTTGGAAATCTCCTGGTAAATGTTTTGAGCGTACCTGCCGATTTCCGGATTCAAATGCTCGTTACCCACGCAAAACACGCAAGCCTTGTCTTCCTCGGGCACGCCGTGCATAACCGAATAAGTCTTATACTCATCCGGACGTTTGTTCCTGGCAGGCGCCATCAAGACCCAGGCTTTAGTTATAGGATTCTGTCGAAACTCACTCATAAAATTTTATAGCGTGAAGATCCGCCGTAGCTTTCTTGCCCGACGAAGCTTCAGCGAAGGCGGGAGCGAAGGCGGAGCGGAATTCGCTCATTTAAATTTTTGTTTATCCAAGTAATTTTGCAATATAATTTGCGCGGCCAAACTATCCACATCTTGATGCCCGCCCGGAAGATGACCTGCCATTTGGGATGATAATCGTTCATCGATAACTTCCACCGGCAAGCCTGTCTTACTTTCAACTTTTAACTTGAAACTTTCCACTTCCTCGGTCTTCTCAGTTTTTTCCCCGCTCATATTCAAAGGCCAGCCGAGGACAATTTTGCTGATTTGCTGACTGCTGATAAGCTGGTTTATTTGCTCCCAAAATTCTTTAGGCGATAAAATAACAAGTTCCCTCGCAAGAGTCTGTGATTCATCGCTAATCGCGAGGCCAATCCGCTTCTCTCCGTAATCGATACCAAGTGCTCTCATTAGTAATTAGAAATTAGTAATTAGAAATTTACTTAGCTTCGCTAAGTGTTACCCTCACCGTCTTTTCCTCGCCCTTGCTCAAAACTTTCAAAGTGATGGTTTCACCAACGTCAAAGTTCCTTAAAAGACCGGCGAAAGTCACATCGCCTTTAAGCTCTTTACCATTGACTTCAAAAATTATATCGTTTTCAACAAGTCCCGCCTTTTCCGCGGGACTCCCGGGAGACACGGCAAAATCGGTCACCGTTTCCCCGCGGACCAAAAGCGCTCCAAAATCTTTGGGCAAATTTTCCCGCTCGGCCAACGCTTTGCTTAACATAATATAACGCACGCCAATAAAAGGCTGGATGATTTTGCCGTTTTTGCGGAAACTTTCAAGGGCTTTTTTCGCGTCGCCGGATGGAATCGCAAAACCCACGAGCTGCCCCTGCATGTCAACTGCGGTGTTGATGCCGATCACCTGTCCTGCGGTATTTAAAAGCGGGCCGCCGCTGTTCCCCGGATTGATTGCGGCATCGGTTTGGATTACGCCTTCCAACCTTTCTGATTCCCCGGTGGAACCCGCGGTAATGCTTCTGCCTATCCCCGAAACTACTCCCGTGGTAACCGTGTTCTGGTATTGGCCCAGGGAATTGCCGATTGCTACCACCCTCTGGCCGATTTGGATTAGCCCAGAGTCTGACAATTCCAAAAACTTTACGTTTTCAATTTCAATTTTAATTATTGCCAAATCATTGCGCGGATCCACAGCCGAAACCTTAGCCTCGTATTCTTTTCCGTCATTTGTAATTACAGTATAAGCGGCATCGGGGTCGGAAACTACGTGCTTGTTGGTTAAAATTAAACCGTCGGCCGAAACAAAAAACCCGCTGCCTGCGCCGACTTTCTGGATGTTAGGCGCTGCCGGGGTGCTGGGAGCCTCAAAAAACGGGAAAAAAGGATTAAACTGGGGTAGCTTGCTTAAATCTTTGGTGATAACTATGGAGACAACGGCATCTTTAGCCTTATTTACTACATCGATCACAGCTGATTCTTCCGAAAGCACTATGGTCTGGCTCTGGGGAGCCTGGACTTCGGCTTTAAGGCCCAATATTTGCCGCAAACCAGGGCTTTTTAGCGCGTACACGCCCCCAAATGCCCCGCCCACAGCCCCAAAAAGGAGCGCCACAATAATTACCAAAACAAACCGTTTTGGGCCGGTTTGGTTGGCGTGGGTATAGAGTTCTTCAGTTAAGGCTTTTGGTTTGAATTCGTTTGTTTCCGGCATAGTTTATTTTCTTCCTCTCTAAAGCTTCGCTTGATTTATTATAACAAAAAAGCCGTGTTTTGCCCAATTTGGGAAAGGCACGGCTGACTCAAAGGTACTATTAAGGATTTTCAGGCTCTGTAACAGGATTATTCGGCAAAACCGTGCAACCCCGAGGGTACTTCGCGCATTCCTGTTCCAGTAATTCTTCCTGCGTGGGCGGCTGGTTAGGCGCCACATATTGGATCGCCTCTACCGGCAAAACCGGCGAAAGCTGGGCCGCCGCCAGGCAGGTACTTTGCTCTTTTAACACACCCAAAGCGCCGCCATTGGCAATCACGCCCTTGAATACGAACTTATTAAGCAAATTCTGGGTTAGCTGGGAGACAAACCCGCTTATAAAACTTTTCGCGTTGCTGATCCCTAAATTCATTATGGCATTCAAACTTGCCTGGGACGCGCTGGTGATGTTATTTATGGAAATCGCGATGGCGCTATTAACCGTATCCCTCGGCGTTTTCAGCCCGGGGCTCGTTAATTCCCTGTCAGCCGCCTTTTCGGCTTCCGATTGCGCCTGCTCGGCAATGCTTTCATAATACTTTTCCCAGGAAGACGCAAAAGATAACGGATCGCCAATCCTATTTAATTTTTCGTAAAATTGCGGGTCAGAAGGCCTTAAAGATTCTATGTCAAAACCTAAATACTCCTGCGCCTTGGCCTGGAAGAAAGGCGCCAAATCGGCTGTGCCCGCCCCGCAACTGAACTGCGGGATAAAGCGCTTGATAATCTGCCTATCCAGTCCGTCCTGGACATATTTTTCCAAGTAATCGTCCGTGTATTGGCCGGCGACCAGCGCGTCGGTGTAATAAAGGAAATTCGCGATCAGATAATTGCTTTCAATTTTCGCGATTAATTTATTCAACATCGAACCCATAAAATTCGCAAAAGAGGTAGTGAGCCCCTCTTCCACGGCTTCCTTAATAATCCTAGGGATGTCGCCGACGGTTATGGACACATCACCCACGCCAAAAAGAGCGTGAGCTTCTTTTATTAGCCTAAAATGATTTTGGTCTTCCCCAAATGCGTAAGCAGGGGTGATTTGCAAAGAAGCAATTTGATATTTTTTAGATAAGCCGGCCACTTCCCCGGCCACGGCTTTAAACTGTTCGTTTATAGCAGAGTATTGGTTATATAAATCAGGCCACGGCTTGTCGGTTTCGCCCTTGGCATAAGCCATAGCAACGCTGATGAGTTCGCCATAAGAAGAATAAGCTTTGGCCACAGCGGCCTGAAGTTTTAAAGTTTCCGTAGGCGACGGCAGGGCATAAATTTCCGCCAACATTTTCTCCTGTTCACCTTTAAGGCTTGCCAAAGTATTTATATCTGCGGAAAACATAGCCGCGGATTCCGCTTTGGCGTTGGTATTAAAATTCAAAGCGCTGCCTGTGAGCTTTGATAAATAATCCACCACAGCCTGCTCTCCGCTGCCTTCCGATTTTGCAAGCTTAGACGCTTCCAAAGTCGCTTCTTTAACCGTCTGTCCGACCTGCAGTTCGTTCTCCACCTCTTTTTTTATATCTTCCTGGGTAAGGATTTGCTGGAAAAGCGCCCGGCTGGCCTGAGGGTCAATTTTTAAATTTTCAACATAGCGCAAATAAGCCTGCGCTTCCATAAGGCTAAGGCTTGGTTTTTCAGGCAGGGGCGGCTCCTGATAGCGGAAATTTGGACTGCTTGTGAAAGTAACAATCCCCAAAATCAAAACCAAAACACCCGAACCCAAAAGTATTTGTTTTTGCTGCGTATTCAAATTAAGCATTTTTGTGTCAATTACGCATGCTTCCTTTAAGCGTATGATAGCATATCCAAAATTGTTATTCTATCAACTCTCCTCCAAAAACCTTTAAGGCATCGGCGAGGCCTCCTCCGGCCGGGACTTTTTCCGGCTCCGGGTGGGCGGAAACCTCAGCTCCAACCGCCAAATTTTGCCCATAAATTTCCTTTAAAATCCCGGATATGGTTTCCTGGTTTTTGGAATGCTCCAAACTCTGCTTATGGAATTTATACCTTACGCTTACAATGATCCGCGCGCCGTCAATTCTCTCGACCGGTGAAGATTTTAAAAGGTGCGCTAACGGCCCGTTAATGTCTTTTAATTTTTCTATTACCTGTGACCACCTGGCGACTATATCAGGCAGTAATATCCCAGCCACTGTCGGCGGAAAATCTTCCGTGGCCATCGCCTGCGCCGGCGGATTGTCCAGGGCCTTTGCTGTGCTGTCCGAAATTTCTATCTTTGGAGGAGGAGCGGAAGGTTTAACCTGTGATGGGGCTACGGCATTATTTTGGCTTAGGCTTCCTGCATTTTTCCGCGCAGCCGCTTCAACCGAGGCAAGCAAAACAGGCAAATCCGCGCTTGGCGCCGAGGTTTGTTCCTTAAGTGATCTTAAAAACAACCTCATTATATGGATAATTTCATTCTCTGATAAAACAGCCGCAATATCCTTTGCCTTATCTAAATAGGCCTCAGACAACGTTATGCCCCCCTGTCCGGTAATCTTAATAACCAAAATTTTGCGCAAGTATTCCAAAAAATCGCGGTTGAAAACTACAAAATCAACGCCCTTTTCCAAAAGCCCGTCCATAAACCCCGGGATTTCACCCGCGCGGTTTTCCGCGATTAAACCCAAAAGCTTTTCCGAAAGCACAATGTCTGTTACGCCAATTAACTGCAGAACTTCCTCTAAAACGGGTTCACTGCCCAGGGTAAAAATTTTATCAAGAAGAGAGAGCGCGTCCCTAAGCCCGCCCTGGCTGTGCTCGGCTATAAGCCTTAAAGCTTCCTTTGGCAGTTTGATATTTTCTTTGGCGCTAATTTCCGACAAATGGTTTTCAATCTCGTCCAGGGCGTACCTTTTAAAATCAAACCTCTGCGTGCGCGAAATAATAGTAGCAGGCACTTTACCGATTTCCGTAGTGGCAAGGATAAAAATCGCGTGCTTTGGCGGCTCTTCCAAAGTCTTGAGTAGCGCGTTAAAAGCGCCTTTACTCAGCATGTGCACTTCGTCAATAATAAAAACTTTATATTTGCCGACTCCGGGACTGAACCTTACGTGTTCGATTAATTCCCTTACGTTATCAACGCCGGTATTCGATGCCGCGTCAATTTCTATAAGATCAATAAAATTTCCGTTCTGGATGGCTTGGCACACGTCGCACTCACCGCAAGCGTCTCCTGTCATGGTTTTGGATTTCGGATTTCGGATTTCGGATTTTTTACAGTTGACTGCCTTAGCAAAAATTCTCGCGAC
>Ga0209542_10016845_pt1 | contig 12063 bp, 14 predicted proteins | sample RifCSPhighO2_01_FD_184028 | JGI IMG/M metagenome (GOLD analysis project Ga0209542, IMG submission 184028) | Soil microbial communities from Rifle, Colorado - Rifle CSP2_plank highO2_0.1 (SPAdes) (version 2) | ecosystem: Environmental > Terrestrial > Deep subsurface > Rock core/Sediment ...
ATGGCATGCTTTATGTTACAACAAGTAATAAGGATGGGAGAGGTAGTCCCGGAAGTACCGATGATAAAATAATACAGGTTAATCCTCAAAAGCTATAATACTTACTTCTTCCCCGCAAAAAATAAAGTTAACCCCGATTCAATCGGGGTCAACAAGAGGCAAAAAGATTTAATTTTGATATAATCTTCTGATATGAGTCTATCGGTCGGCACAATCAACGAAAAAACCAATATTTAGAATTTCACTTCAGTTTCCACCCTCCCAATCCTAGAAAGGAGAGGATTATAGTAGAGAGAGATGTACTCGGCAGGATAATCCATTCCCAGCCACCCCAGTTTAAGTTTTAAGTTATATTAGGACATAAGGTTATAGGGTTGTTCTTATAGATTTGATACAATATCATTATGAAACTTGCCATTATTCTTTCAACGAACAATATAGAAACCAATTGGAATGCTTTTAGGTTAGCAAACTTAGCTTTTGCAAAAGGTGATACTGTTTCTGTTTTTCTTCTGGGTGAAGGCGTGGAGTACCAACAGACAAGTTCTTCTAAGTTTAATATCAAAGAACAGATTAAAAAGTTTTTGTCATCAGATAAAACACAGATTATCGCCTGTGGTACATGTCTTGCAATCCGCAAACAAGGGAGCAGTAAAGAATGTCCAGAAGGCGGAATTGAGGACTTATACAATTTAATTGCAGAAAACGATAAGGTTTTAACTTTTTAGAGAAAGTTCTTATGAATTTTGATTACACAGTTATAACAACAAAATCATTTGAAGAAGCGGTAAAAGCGGTTGAGCAGGAAACAAAGACTGCAGGATTTAAAGTCCTTTACGTGCACGATGTCACAACCACTTTGAAGGAGAAGAGTTTTGAAATTGAACCCTTCAAAATAATCGAAATATGCAACGCCAAGAGTGCCTACACAGTTCTACAGGCAGATATAAAAATAGGTTTGTGTCTTCCCTGTAAAATCAATGTTTACAAGAAAGATGGTCGAACCTATATTTCAGGGATGAGACCAGTTATTTTGTCTCAATTTTTTCCTGACGCAAATCTTGGTAATTTACCGATAGAAGTTGATGAAATTATCAGAGGAATTATCGATAAAAGTAAATAATCTTATGAAAAAGCTATTCCTGACTGCCATTTTTTTATTCACTTTGTTACTAACTCCATCTGCAACCTTTGCTCAAGGTATGATGGGTAACTGGACTAGCTCACCATCATCTGTGACCTCTGATGACCACACCGCTCGCGAAGAACTGGAAGGCAAAGAAACTTGGGAGAAACTGCAGTCAAAACAAATTGAGTGTAAAAATCTTACCGACGGGCAATATGGTGCTCTGGGAGAGTATTTTATGGGTCAATCTATCGGAAATACCCAAAGACACGCTCTGATGAACCAGATGATGACCAATATGATGGATGAAGAAGGCGAAGAACAGGCGCATATTGCTATGGGCAAAAGGTTAAGCGGTTGTGAGCCCAATGTTCAAGTTCCTTCAAATGGAGTTGGTTTTATGCCGATGATGTGGATGATGGGAGGAGGTGGAAATTCTATGATGGGAACAGGTTGGGGAAACATGATGGGTGGTTGGAATGGGTTTGGTCTTTTGGGGTGGATACCCATGCTTCTTTTCTGGATACTTCTTATTCTTGGCGTGGTTGCCTTACTCCGTTATCTTGGAAGGTCAGGGCAACAGCAGGAGAATAAAACACCACTGGAAATATTGAAAAAAAGATATGCTGGTGGAGAAATAAATAAAAAAGAGTTTGAGGAAATGAAAAAAGACTTGGCTTAATGTATAAAAAAATTTGTTGCTATAATTTGTAAATATGGGGTTTCAACTTAAAGCTGGAATTGTGGGGCTTCCGAACGTTGGGAAGTCGACTTTATTTAATGCTCTTTTTGAGAATTTTGCTCGGATTTTTGCTATAATAGAGTCATGTATAACTGGAATACCGACACGACGCAATTAAAAAAGAATCCTGAAAAATATACTGTGTGGAAGCTCGAACAATTAATTAATTATGGTCTTGATGGTGAAAAGCTTGATAGAAAAGACATCAAGCGTTTTTGGCCACAAATTAAGGACAGAATAGATCCATATAAAAAAAGAGCTCTTGAATTTTTGTTATGGGGAAAACTATACTTACTTCCAAACAATCTCACTTTTTGGAATGCGTCCAAAACGAGTCACAGATAACGAAGCGATTTTATCTGACCGGCGGTACTGCTTTGTCTGAGTTTTACCTTCAGCATAGACTTTCGTATGATATTGACTTGTTTACTGAGCAAGAAGAAATTAATCAGAGAGTAACAGAATCATTTCTTAAGAAAGTCTCACCTGTTCTTTCAGTTGTTCACATAAAGAGAAGCCAATTTTTAGGGCTTTTTAGCTACGTATTGGTTTATAGCGACAAAGAAGAACTCAAAGTTGATTTTAATTATTATCCATTTCCCCGCATACGGAAAGGAACACATTATAAAAATTTAGTTGTAGATAGCGTATATGACATTGCAGCAAATAAACTTCATACTATTTTTATGCATCCTCGAAGCCGTGATTATCTTGATCTTTATTTTATTATGCAACGATACAATTATTCATTAGACAAGCTCATCCTTGATGCAAAGGCAAAATTTGACTGGGATATTGACCGGATAACCCTTGCGAGTCAATTTCTTCGAGTGCGAGATATAGATGAAAGCGCTATAGTAATTGTTCCTTTTGATAAGAAAGAAATGGATGTTTTTTTTCTCAAACTAGCAAAGGAACTTGAGAAGAAGATTTTTAAGTAATCTGACCACACAAGAACATTGTTTTGGCTTGAAACTCTCTGACACGATTGATTTTAATTTTTAACTTTATCTTGATATAATCTTCTGATATGAGTCTATCGGTCGGAATTGTGGGGTTGCCGAATAGTGGCAAGAGCACGCTTTTTAATGCTCTTTTAAAGCGGCAGATTGCCAAGGTTGCGGAATATCCTTATACGACAATTGAGCCAAATGTTGGGGCGGTTGAGGTGCCGGATGAAAGACTTGATAAAATTACCTCAATCGCAAATATTAATAAAAAAGTACCGGCCTCTGTAAAATTTATCGACATAGCGGGCCTTATCAAAAACGCTCATAAAGGAGAGGGACTTGGGAATCAATTCTTAGGACATATTCGGGAAGCAGATGCAGTTGTTCATATTCTACGCGCATTTCAAAATGAAAAAGTTTCCCATGTTAATAACAAAATCGACCCAATTAAAGACGTGGAGGATATAAATTTTGAGCTTGAAATGGCGGGAATTAAGAAACCAACGATTTATGTTTTGAATGTATCGGAAAGCGATCTGAAACAAGATTTCAATTTGCCTTTTAAACATGTCAAAGTCAGCGCAAAACTAGAAGCAGAGCTTTCAGACCTTTCAGGTTCAGAGCAGAAGGATTTTCTGCGGGAGCTAGACATAGAAAAGTCAGGCTTGGATCAAGTTATTTTAGAATCATATAAACTTTTGGATCTAATAACATTTTTCACAATAGCAGGCGGTAAGCAAGCTCAGGCTTGGCCAATTAAAAACGGCGCAAACATTATCGATGCGGCGAATTTAGTGCATACTGATTTTGCTAAAAAATTTATCAAGGCAGAAGTAATACCAGTTAATGAGTTATTAGTTTATGGTTCCCGCCAAGGCGGCGGGCAGGCATGGCAGAGGGCGAAAGAAAAAGGGAAAGTAAGACTTGAGGGAAGAGATTATATTGTAAAAGACGGAGATGTGGTTGAGCTTAAGGTTGGAAGTTAGGGCTTGCATTTTTAATTTTAAATTGCTAGGATTAGTGGACTATGCGGGTTTACGAATTGGTTTTAGTACTTAAGACGTCTTTGTCTGAGGCAAACAGAAAAAAACTTTTAGAAACTATCAAAAGTTTTTTACCCGAGCTAAAAATTGTAAAAGAAGATGAATGGGGGCAAAAGCCTCTGTCATATTCTATTAAGAAAGAAATCGCAGGGTATTATCTCAATTGGATTTTTGAATTAAAAGCAGAGCTTCCAAAAGATTTTGAGAAAAAACTTATTACAAATGACAATATACTAAGACACTTACTTCTTAGAAAGAAGTAACGGCTTTCAGTCTACAGTCTACAGCTGTAGTCGGTAGTCGGAGAGCAGAAAGCTTATTAAAATGGCTAAGAGTTTAAACAGAGCACAGCTTATCGGAAATTTAACCAGAGATCCGGAGTTAAGATATACTCCAAATGGAACCGCTGTTTGTTCTTTTAGTATTGCGACAAACCGGAGTTGGACAACAGACACTGGAGAGAAAAAAGATGAAGCGGAGTTTCATAGAATTGTAGCGTGGAATAAGCTGGCAGAAATCTGCTCACAATTTTTAGTAAAGGGCAGAAAAGTTTATGTGGAAGGAAGACTCGTCACAAGGTCTTGGAACGCACAAGACGGAACTTCGAGAAACACAACCGAGATAGTTATTTCCGATATGATCTTACTTGACAGTCGAAGACTTGAGGAAGTAAAAATGGAAGAGGAGCCGGAGAAAATTTCTAAAGAAAAATCAACCCCGCCAAAGGCGGGGCAAAAGCCAAAGTCACAATCTAAAGCCCTTCGGCAAGCTCAGGGCAAGCAAAAAACTAAATCCTCTGAAGAGCCCGACAAACCCTTGGATGAAGAAATCGCTCCGGACGATATCCCTTTCTAACAATTAACAAAGTAACATTTAACAATTAACAACTCAAAAACTCAAACAATCAATTAACAGTTGTCAAACCCCAGAGAAATTGTTAAAATTGTATTTTAGTCTAGCAACTAGTCACCGCTAGCTACTAACAATTAGTTTTATGGCAAAAAAAAGAATAAAAATTCGTAAACCTAAAACAAAAGAAGCATGTTATTTCTGCAAGGAAAAAAAGGAGCCGTCTTTTAAAGACATACAGGTTCTTAAAAGATATTTAACCGAGCGAAACAAAATTATTCCAAGATCCCGGACAGGTATTTGTGCAGGACATCAGAAAGATCTCTCAAAAAATATAAAACAGGCAAGGCATCTGGCTCTTTTGCCGTTTACCACGCACCATTTACAATAATATGTGATTAAATAAGGGATTTTTGGATATGGTGCGCGGTTTATTGCCCGGGAAATGTAATCGAGTTGAGAATTGAGAATGGAAAATTGAAAATTAACTTTCAACTATCAATTGTCAATTTTAAATTATTTTGATGAGCTCTCTGTCTATACTTCTAAATGATTTTGTTCCAAAGGTTAAAACAGGTGATGACGTAGTTTCGGGGCAGGTTATTGCGACAAAAAAGCCCGCCAGCCTCGCAAGCCAGCCCGCTTGCCAAGCAGAGCAAGGCGGTCAGGGCGAGAGCGTTGCGGGCGGGGAAAGAGGAAAAGACATAGAAGTTGATGTTGCGGAAGTTCTGGATATTAAACCCGGGGAAGCCGTAAAATTTATTTTGAAAAGACCGGGAGACAGGATTGAAGAAGGCGGATTGATAGCGGCTAAAAAAGGTGTATTGGGTATCGGAGGCAAGGGAATTAGAAGTAAAGTCTCAGGCACAGTTTTTAAAATAGATGAAGACTTGGGGATTCTTTATATTCGGGTAAATCAGTCCCGCCTTGACCCGCTTCAACCCGCTTCGCCGAATCGAGGCGAGCGTAGGGGCAGCTCGGACAGGAAGAAATACAAGGAAGAAGACATATTTTCACCTGTTGATGGCGTCGTTGAGTTGTGCGATAATAAAAAAATTGCAATAAAAACCGATAAGGATGCAATCTTAGCAGATAAAGTTTCGGGCAAAGGGATTGTTTGGGCAGAGACAATTTTATTAGGAAAAGATGGGGTTGATCCCGACTCAATCGGTGTTGACCCTTCGGATCTTAACGAAAAAATTAGAGGGAAAATAATCTTGGGAAGGTTCTTTCAAAGAGAGGCAATTTCAAAGGCACTTGGCATTGGCGCATTGGGAATTATATCACAAAATATTTCAGACGAAGAATTAGAGGATTTGCGGAAAAAGAATATTGACACACCGATTTTTATTATAAATGAGGAAAACTTTGAAGAACTTGTAAAATATAATGGTAAAAAAATTTATGCCGACGCAGAAAAAAGCGTAATCATTCCATTATTTAAATGATGGGCAAAGTCGAACCAACTTGTGGTGAGCAAAGCCGAACCATATGAAAGATAGAGTAAAAAGGCTTCAATTTATAATTCTTATTCTGATAGCATTTTTCGGAGGATACTATTTTGGAGTTAATAAAATTTCCTTAGACTGGAAGAACTATAAACCCGTCTTGTCAATATCAAGCAAAGAGCCTCCGCCCTCTCTATCTAATCTGGATTTTTCCAACTTTTGGACGGTATGGCAAAGTCTTGAAAACAATTACTATGACAAATCTAAATTGGATCCAGCAAAAATGCTAAACGGCGCGATATCGGGATTAGTTGAGAGCGTCGGAGATCCGTATACAATTTATCTTCCTCCGGTGTCAAATAATGATTTTAAGCAAGGGCTGGCAGGACAGTTTCAGGGAATCGGAGCAGAGCTTGGAATAAAGGATAACAAAATTATTATCATTTCGCCCCTTTCCGACAGTCCGGCACAAAGGGCGGGGATAAAAGCAGGGGATACCATATTAAAAGTGGATGGCGTATCTATAGAAGGCTGGACACTTTCTCAAACAGTCTCAAAAATAAGAGGCCCTAAGGGAACCATCGTTACGCTTTCGGTTCTCCATAAAGACCCGCCTGCCGGACGGGCAGGTTCAAAAAACCCGCAGGATATAAAAATTACAAGAGATGTAATTGTGGTAAAAAGCATAGACGGTTTTATAAAGAAAGTTATGGATTTTGAAAATATTAAGTTAACCTCAATACTTAAGGCTCACGAAAATGAGGAAGTTATCTATCTTAGGCTTTCCCAATTTGGAGATAACACAAATAAAGATTGGCTTGCCCTTGTTAATAATCTCAATCTGAAAGTACAAAACAACCCGAATTTTAAAGGAATAGTTCTGGATGTCAGGAATAATCCGGGAGGATATTTAACAGACGCCGCTTTTATAGCATCGGAATTCCTAAAGGAGGGAACGCCGGTTGTAATACAAGAGACCGGAGCAGGAGAAAGGACGATCCTTCGAGCTTCAAGAAGAGGGTTGTTTATAAATACACCGATTGTAATTTTAATAAATAAAGGAAGCGCTTCTGCCTCCGAAATTGTCTCAGGCGCCCTAAAAGATAATGGAAGAACAAAGCTTGTGGGAGAGACATCTTTTGGAAAAGGGACCATACAGCAGGCAGAAGATTTGGGCAACGGAGCAGGTTTTCATATAACGATTGCAAAATGGCTTACCCCCAACGGCACTTGGGTAAACGAAAAAGGACTAATTCCGGATATAAAGGTATCGCTTGATTCAAAAGACCAAACTCGCGATTCTCAACTTGAGAAAGCAATAGAAGAATTAGTAAAATAAAATTCTTATGAGACGCTTGATTGTCTTAACCGCTATTTTAATCGCTATTTTGTTTGGAATAAATGCTTTTGTCAGCTATCTTCCAAATTTTTCAATAGTTAATCCAAAAAGCCCTTCAGCAATTCAGCCAGAGAAAGTTAAAGTAGTAAGCGAGGAATCCGTAGTTATAAATGCCGTAAAAAAAGTCGGACCATCGGTTGTAACCGTCGTAGAAGAGATTTCGGCGCAGCAATCTATTGACTTTGGTCCTTTTTCGTTTTTTGTTCCTCCTTCTTCTTCCTCTCCCCAGTCTCAAAATATCGGTTCAGGATTTATTGTATCTCAAGACGGACTCATTGTTACCAATAAGCATGTGGTTTCAGATACCAATGTCAAATACCAGATAATTACAGAAAATGATAAAAAATATACGGTCCAAAAAATCTACAGAGACCCTCTAAATGATATTGCAATTTTAAAGATTGATCTTTCGGAAAATCCCGGACAGAAACTTATTCCAGTTGAGATGGGAGATTCATCCCGTCTTTCGGTCGGACAGTTCGCAATTGCCATCGGGACTGCTCTTGGGGAATTTAGAAATACAGTTACAACAGGCGTTGTTTCGGGGCTCGGACGCGGAATTACGGCAGGCTCCCAGTTTGAAGGATATGTGGAAAAGCTTGATAATGTAATACAAACATCTGCGGCGATAAATCCGGGAAACTCAGGCGGACCTCTTTTAAATTCCTCGTCTCAGGTAATAGGAGTTAATACCGCTATTGCGCAGGAAGGGCAGAATATCGGTTTTGCACTTCCCATAAATACTGTTAAAGATTCGATTAAAAATTTTAACGAAAGCGGCCAGTTTAACAGGCCGTATTTAGGGATTGCCTATAAAATAATAGGAAAAGACGTGGCTCTTTTAAATAATGTCCCGCAGGGCGCTTTTGTTGTGGAAGTTATTTCCGATTCCTCGGCAGAAAAGGCAGGAATTGAAAAAGGAGATATAATTACAAAAATCGATGGTAAAAGGATTGAGGGCAAAACAGATGTTGCCGGTATAATCGCGAGTAAAAAAGTAGGAAATACCATAAGCATTACTGTTTGGAGGGATGGGAAAAATATCGATATAAAAGCAACTTTAGAACCTGCCCCAAGCGAGTAGATTATGCTTTCTATTCAAAAAGACGTTTCTTTAAAAAATTATAGTAATTATAAAATCGGAGGACCTGCTAAGTATCTTCTCAAGATCTCAAATATCGATGAACTAATCAAGGGTCTTGAGGAATGGAAAAAAATTCAGCAGAAAGATTCATCTTCAAAGCCAGCCTTGCCCCGCCAAGGCGGAGTTTTTATTCTCGGGCAAGGGACAAATGTCTTAATAAGTGATAAAGGTTTTGAAGGACTGGTTATTCATAATAAGATAAAAGATATTAAGATATTAAGACATAAGGATACTAAGAGTCAAAGAGTCAGAGAGTCAGACCTGCCTGCCGGCAGGCAGGGAGTCAGAGTCAGAGTTGGGGCAGGGGTTTTGATGGAGGACTTACTCAATTTTTGTATTCAAAACTGCCTGTCCGGTCTTGAATGGGCAGGGGGTTTGCCCGGAACATTGGGAGGAGCAATCCGGGGGAATGCCGGAGCATTCGGCGGGGAAGTAAAAGATAACATAACTGAAGTTGAAAGCTTAAATACTCAAACTTTAGAAATTAAAAAAAGAATAAACAAAGATTGCGATTTCGATTATCGTACAAGCATCTTTAAGATTGGAGAAGGGGAGAAAGACATAATAATTTCGGCAGTGCTAAAACTTAAGAATGGTGATAAAAATCTTATCAAGAAGAATATAGAAGAAAAAATAAAGTACAGAAAAAACCGCCACCCACTTAAATATCCAAACATAGGAAGTATCTTCAAAAACATTCCGATTGGAAAAGTTCCTCAAAAACTATTAGAACAACTGAAAGGATCAATAAAAAATGATCCTTTTCCAATTCTGCCGACTGCAAAACTTTTAGCCCTTGCAGGGTTGAAGGGAAAACAGGCAGGCGGAGCAATGGTATCCCGAAAGCACCCCAATTTTATTGTCAATTTGGGTCGCGCAAAATCGCAGGATGTTCAAAAATTAATTAAGGAAATAAAAAAGATTATAAAAAATAAATACGGGGTAGAGCTTGAAGAGGAAATAACAATTATTTGATTATAGACAATAGAGACTCGAAGATAGATCTTGAAATTGGATGGTAGAAGATAGATAATTTTTATAATGATTAAATCTTTTCGAGATCTGGAAGTTTATCAAGAAGCCTATCATTTAATGATTGCTATTCATAAGGCGGTTAAAAATCTACCTGTTTTCGAACGAAATGATCTTGCTTCTCAAATGAGAAGAGCTTCAAAATCTTGTCCTGCAAATATTGCTGAGGGATGGGCAAAAAGGATATTCGAAAAAGAATTTAAAAAACATTTAAATTCAGCAATTGGATCGGCAAATGAAATGGAAGTTCATTTAGAAACTGCCAAGGACCTTAATTATTTGGGAAAGGATTTTTGTGAAGAACTTCTACTAGGCTACAGGAGACTAGGTGGTAAATTAACCAATCTTCAAAGAAACTGGAAAACTTTCTAACTTCTATTTTCTAACATCAAAATCTAGCATCCAGTTTCTAGTTTCTATCATCAAATATTTTATGGTGCTACTTCCCGGTAGGTTGTATTTTGATATTTTATAATATCCGGAGCATTTAGTATAAAATCGGGTCTTTCCTGTATCGAAAATACAGGACAGGTTGCGTTTCCTGCGCCCAAATCTCTTTGGAGCTGAAAAGTTCCTGGCAGAGTCGGCAGACTCGGTTTTGCGGCATTGACGACCACCGATCCTGCAATATTTAATCGAAGATTGCCGGTCCCTGTTCTAAAACTCTTATCTGTACTGTAGAAACCCTCAATGTCCGTCGTTGTAGAGGTCGTAACAGATTCCCCGACAGTTGAGTCAACAATAATATCCCCAGAGACTATAAATGTGGCAGTAGATCCTTTTGGTACGTGGATTTCCGCTTTGATTATTAAATCACCGTCTACAAGAATTACATAATTACCCGCAGGAAAAGTATATGATTTTGGAGTTCCTGTACCCGAAAAAGTCATATTTCCATTGGCGATATAAAGTCCATGATTAAAGGGTTGTCCACTTCCTAAAACACAGTTAGCCTTTTTCCCGATCCCGCAGTATGCTGTAATATCAACGAGCGCAAGTCCTGCCTGTTTTATTTGCGTAGATATATAATTATACGAGGTTCGAATTACATTTCCTTTTGAGGGAGTGAAAAGTTCGGGATAACTTGTTCCGCCTACGACCCAGTTTTTAGATGATACGGATCCGTAGTATCCCGGTTGACCAAGGTATTGAGGATTGTTTTCTCCTGAGAATATGATTCCGGGCGTTGTGCAAGTAGCTGCTGGAATAGATGCATATGCTCCTCCGGCTCCGCAATCTGCAGTTGATGGTATTGGGTAATTGAAGCCACTATCAAATCTTATATCCGTACAGGTTGATTGTATCCACGGCCCAACAGGCGCTATGGCAAAATTAAGATTGGAGATATTACCTGCGGGTGGTGAGGTTGAGCAAACTGCACTGTTTGAGCCTCCAACAGAACAAGAAGATCCCACTGTAACCGTAAATCGAGGCGGAGGACCGGTAGTAGGGTATATTATTTGATATCCAGACGGGAGAGAAACAGAGGGATAACATACAAAATAATTTCCAGCGGGTATACCGCTCACACTATACGTTCCTGTCCCCGTCGTTGAAGGACTCGTCCCGACATCTGTCCCTGAGCATCCTCCGCTTCTTACCCGTACTATTGATGTGCCAGAAGTATAATTCTCCTCAGTGCCGTTTAAGAGTCCATCTTTATCATTATCCACAAAAACATTCCCCGAAATGGTATAAGTCGGGGTTGGGGTTGGGGTTGGAGTTGGGGTACGGGTTGGAGTTGGGGTTGGAGTTCGGGTTGGAGTTGGGGTTGGAGTTCGGGTTGGAGTTGGGGTAGAGGTTGGAGCTACAATGATGCCGAAATTGTTATTGACGGCATTTGCACCTGAAACTACTACGGTTCTGGGATTAAAATTGGGGCTTGCTCCACCATTGCTTATTATATAGCCTGATGGAACAGTAAGTGTTATGACGTAAGATCCATTAGCTAAACCTGTAAATGAATAATTACCCGTACCGGTGTTTGTAGTTGTAGTTCCTGTTCCGGTTCTTGTAAGAGTTACAGTAGTTGCGGTATAAGATTTTTCATCTCCCGCCCCATTATTGCACGCGCCACTGCAATTTTGTACGCCGTTGTTATTATTGTCTATAAAAATTCTCCCCGAAATGGTATAAGTCGGCACAGGGGTTGGAGTCGGAGTTCGGGTTGGAATAGAGGTTGGAGTTCGGGTTGGAGTGGGAGTCGGAGTTCGGGTAGGAGTGGGAGTTGGAGTTGGGGTTGGGGTTGGAGTTCGGGTTGGAGTTGGAGTTGGAACTAGCTGTATTCCCCAACCCTGACTAACACTTGCTCCCGATATAATCCTTGTAAC
>Ga0209542_10016847_pt1 | contig 12062 bp, 8 predicted proteins | sample RifCSPhighO2_01_FD_184028 | JGI IMG/M metagenome (GOLD analysis project Ga0209542, IMG submission 184028) | Soil microbial communities from Rifle, Colorado - Rifle CSP2_plank highO2_0.1 (SPAdes) (version 2) | ecosystem: Environmental > Terrestrial > Deep subsurface > Rock core/Sediment ...
GGGGTCGGGGAAAACGTAGTTTTCCCCGTGGAGGAGAGCAGAGAGCCTGTAATCAGGCGAACGTTGAGAACCGAGTGGTTCTCAAAATAAAATACCGCGACAGCTTGGCTGCGCGGTAGTTTATTAATGTAGCCCCAGTGAATGTTTATGGAACATCACTAGTAATCGTTTATAAAACAGCACTAGTAAGTGTTAATAAAACAGCCACAGTAAGGGAACAGAAGAACAGTATATGGAGAAGAAAAGTATAGTAGTGGAAATGGCGAAACGCTATGTCTTTTTCATGAAGCGCTCAATATCTTCTACTGTTCCACCGACCTTTTTGCCGGGGTTAAAGATGTCGAGAGGGTCAAAGATATCCTTAATCTCGGCGAAGATCTCAAGCATGCGCGATGAGAACATGAGGTGAAGATAAGGCGTGCGTATAATGCCATCACCGTGCTCTCCTGTAATGGACCCATTGTACTTTGCCACTAGCTCGTACACTTTTGGCGTGAGCTCGAGGATGATCTTATGATGCTCTGCTCGTTTCAGATCCACAAGAGGAATGATGTGAAAATTGCCGTCTCCTATGTGACCTGCAATGGTGTACGAAATATCGTACTGAGAGAGAAGTGAATTCAGTTCGGGCAGAAAGCGCGGATAGTCGTCCGGGTGCACTACGATGTCATCAATGAAAGGGGCCGCGGCGAGGTCATGAATATGTTTTCGAAGCAGAGCAAAGCTTTCCCGTCGTATTTTCCAGTATTTTTCTTCCATCATTCCGAACGCCAGTCGAGATTTGACCGGAAGGTCTTTGACAGCGAGTCGCGCTTCGCGCGCTTTGTCACGCGCGGTAAAATCGGAATCCTCTGCAAATTCCGCGAGCAATACGAGCTTCGGGACGCCTCCTGTTACCATGAGCCATACTTCAGGCAAAAAGGCGAACGCGAGGCGAATGGCATCACGCCACCCCATCTGTTGCAAAAAATCACCCGCGAATCGAGCGGCAAGTTTAAACGTATGGTCGTCATAGGATTCAAATGATTCAGGATAAAACGCGCGTACGCGCCGCACGACCTCCGGAAGCGCGGTCAAATCCGAGAGAAAGACGACAAGCATCGCCTTATGGGCTTCGGGTTTCTTCAGCGCCATGCGTGCGTGTGTTATTAGCGAAAGCGTACCCTGCGAACCAACGATGAGTTGGGTCAAATCGAATATTCGATTTTTCTTGTCCCACACATCCCAGAGCGCATAACCGGCGGAATTTTTCGAGACAGTGGGCTTTGCCGCAGTAATCTCCACCTCATTTTCTTTAATAAGCTTGTGGACACGCCGATATATTTCACCCTCAAACGTTTGTTCTTTTTTCTTGATTTCCAGTTCATCTTCAGAGATCGGGCCAAAAGTCGCGTGAGAGCCGTCGGAGAGAACGACGCCAAGCTCGCGTACCCAGTCGTTCATTTTGCCGTATTGCAAGGTAAGCTCGCCGCCGCAGTTATTCGCGAGCATGCCACCCAAAGCACACAATCCGCGCGAGGCGGGGTAGGGGGGAATAATCATCCCGTTCAGTTTAAGCGTTGCTTTCTCAAGAACGCGATAGTATATGCCGGACTCGGCCGTACATGTATCGTATCCGATCGCAAGGATGCGATTCATATGTTTTGTGAAAGAGACGACAATGGAATCTGTCAGAGGGCCGCCAGACATATCAGTGCCTGCAGTTCGAGCGGTGAGAGAAATGTTTTCTCCATGCTCTTTTGCAGCGCGCGCAAACTTCACGAGTGCCGACACATCGTCTGCGTCGTTAGGGAAGGCAACGAGTTTCGGCACTCGCTCAAATATACTTGCGTCGCGACTACATTTTTTCAGAATTTCCGGGTCGTCGGAAACATCTCCTTTGATGACGCGCACGATATCATCTCGAAGACTCATGCGTGAAGTATATCCTAAAAAAGAAACAGGCCGCCCGAAGAAGGCGACCTGCTGAGGGAGTGGAGAGACGAGCCGCGACTCAAGCCGCGTGCCGCAGTTCCTGTGCCGCGGCGTAGACCTCGTCTACGGACAAGGTCGAGAAGCGCAAGTGCCGTCGCAGAAAATATTCGACCGTCGGCCATACGCCGCCGAGCGGGTAGCTCTTCATCAGAGATGCCCACACGTCCTTGTTCAGTGTCTCGAACAAGGCGGGATCGCGCTCCGAGATGTTGCGGTGCCCGTGATTCACCTCGATTCCGCGACTATTTTTTCCGGACGCCTCGGCAGTCGAGACGATCAACAGCAGTGCCTCGGTCATGCGAGCCGACGTGATTTGATTCGGCCCCGATATGACCAGAGCTGCGAAAGCAATCTGGGCCTCTTTGGCCCGTTGAACTGGATTCCTCATGAGTTTCTCTCCCATCTTCGTGGCTCCGATGTGGCCACCCACCCCCACAATTCATCGGGATTCCGCTGGTGTCAAGTGCACGTGAAAATATCCTAAAAATACGTGAGGCCGTCCGTGGGACGGCCTCATCTCTTGTTGGGTGTCATAAGAGCCCCATCCTGTCGAAGAGCTCTTCGCATTCGACGAGCACATTTAGCGGGCTCGTGCGACGTTCGCCATTGCTGGCAACGACGCACAAGACGCTCTCCCTCACCTGTTCGACGTCTTTGTCGGTCCCAGCGACAAGGAACGTCGTCCATTTGTCGATGGCGGCGAGGACGGAACCATCATCCACGCCCCATGCCTCGATGAGCGCCGCCTCGTACTCATTGAAGGGCGGTAACGGGTCAAACAAGCTTCGGCCCTCTATAGCCGACAGAAAACTCGTCATGGCACATTCCTCCATGATGTAGACACGCGCCAATCACGGTCTATCCTCTTTGTCTATATCACTCTTTTCGGAGCTCGGCAATAATCGAGGCGTACACGTTTACATTTACATTCGGTTGATTTTTCCTTCAGTAAAGCCGTTTGCTAAAGGACACATTAAAGGACAACAATGTCCTTTAGATGGTATTGCTTACCTAGAATCTCGTACTGGTGCGGAAAATGGTCATCACATCATATATAAGGAGTGTCAAGTTTTTTCGCAGTTCAAGTTTTCATTGACGCTACATTCGGAGAGAAAAATGTCAGTATGTTTTCGACATAGTGGAAGATGTACAGAAAATCAATTGGGGAAGCTGTCAAGTGTTCGCAAAAATTTATGCACGATGTGTCAGACTATTGACCCCAGTTAGAGACTGCGGTCGCAAACATTGAAATAGTACAGCAGACATGTCGAACCCAATCGATAGAACGATTTTCCATAACAGGCCGAAGGCGCGACTTTCTCTAACGCAGGTTGACATCGCGTAGGATGCGCATATTGTGGAGTCCGGAAACAACTTATTAATAGGTTCAAAAAACGTATGACGTTGTTACGAGCAACTCATGCGGGAAGCATTCTCTTAATAACACTTCTCGCACTGGGTGTGGCCTTCTGGGGAAACCAGCGTCAAGTTCAAGCTTTGGGTCTGCCATTTGATGGACCTGCCAGTGGCAGTCAGATTCTTTGTTATCTCAATGGTCTCGAAGAAATAAACGGCTTTGCGGTAACGCATCCTCCGATTCCGATTTTTGATAACGTGGGATTGTGCAGTGGCCCCTCTGTGACCCAGTGTTCCAATGGTGTAGACGATGATGACGATGGGTTAATTGATCTCGCAGACCAAGGGTGCTCCAGCCCTACCGATGATGACGAATCGAATCCTCCTCCAGTTTCTGCGCCCGCATGCTCCAACGGTACAGACGACGACGGAGACGGATTTGTTGATTCTAATGATCCGAATTGCCACACTGACGGCGATCCGAACAACCTCTCATCATATAATCCAAATGGCGTAAGCGAGACGGGAGCGCTTCCAACATGTTGGAACGGTGTGGATGATGATGGAGACGGCAAAACCGATTTCCCGCTTGACCAGGGGTGTTCGAGTGCTACAGATACCGACGAAACAGATCCTTCTGACGGCGGAGGCGGAGGAGTAGAAAATACACTGCAACTCTGCTCAGACGGATTGGACAATGACAATGATGCAAAAGTAGATCTCGCTGACTCCGATTGTGCGAGTTTCAGGCCAACACTCACTGTCACTCTCGTTGTGGTGAACAATGACAACGGGACGAGCACGGTATCGGATTTCTCTCTTCATGTTGCGACATCATCTCTGGGCTCTGCGGATGCGATAGGCATTTCATCGGGTGTTGCAGTTACGTTGCCATTTGGCGGTACATGGGTAGTAGGCGAGGAACAGAATTCTGGCTATACAACAACGTTTGGCGGTGATTGTAATTCTCTAGGCCAAGTGACGCTCGCTGCCGGAGAGACAAAAAACTGCACTATTACAAGCGACGACGTCGCGTCGAATGCAACGGCATGCTCGGACGGCATAGATAATGACAGAGACGGTTTAATAGACAGCATTGATCCGGGATGTTCCGACGCATCTGATGACGATGAAGCAGATTCGCCAAGTGACGGTTCCTCGAGCGCGCCGCCACCTTCAGGAGGTGGTGGTAGAGGCGGTGGCGGAGGAGGTGGTGGGAGTGCAATTGCCGCGCAAATCGCTTCTCCTGCGGTACTCGGTGCCTCGACTACAGCTCCTGTTGTAGCGAGCGGTGAATCCTGCGATCAGTATCTAACGGCGTTCATCCGTTCTGGTCGTACGAACGACGCTGAGCAAGTGAAGCGTCTTCAATATGTGCTACGGGAATTTGAAGGTGTATCAAGCGTAGAGATAAACGGAATATACGATGGTGCGACGCTTGCGGCGGTGCATATATTCCAGGCCAAATACGCATCAGAAATCCTGACACCGTGGGGGATACGTAAGTCGACCGGATACGTCTATCTCACAACGCGGAAGAAGGTGAATGAAATTTACTGCCGTGGCACGAATCAATTCCCGCTTACTGCCGCAGAAGAGCAAGTAATTGAACGTGCGCGTATATCGGTAGAAGCTCCAAGTGTCGAGATTCCTATCCCAATAGTCACGCCCTCAAATGATGCCCCGAGTGTGGATAGTGCAGGACAAGCTACAGTCGCAACCGGTACATTGCTCCGTGAAGGGAGGAAGAGCGTTTGGGAACGCGTTCTTGAAATGTTCAAGAAAATACCGGGCAGGTAAACCAATGCCTTCCGACTCTACAGGGCGTCTGCCTGTGCGTGGCCACACGCAGACAGATTATTGGTTTCGAGCTCCTCGCTCCAAATACGAAAGCTTGCTTTAGTATTTCTCTCGCCCTACGTCGCTCGTAAATATTGCGCATGATGAATAAGTTCAGAAACATTTGAGACTCCCTAAAACAGGGAGTTCATGCGGCAATTCAACATGAACCCCGAAGGTGACACCTTCAGGGTTCACAGCATGCCACCACCTCCCGAGGTTTAACCTCGGGAGGTCAAACCTCGGGTATTCAGTGGTTGGCATGCTCGTGCGCGTGGACATATCGACCTACGAGGTCGATATAGGTCGCTACGAGGCCGGATAGGTCGAAGCTCGTGAGTTGATAGAGTCGTTCAAAGCCGCCAAAGTGTCACCGAGGTACCATCTCGTACACATGATTGACAATGCGGAGTTGTTATATAAGATTCCTGCCGGAAACCCGAGACAAATAATAACTGTGTCCACAGAAAAAGCGTTTGTTCATTCAAACCACGCACTCCACTTCACGTATCCCTTGGATTGGGACTGCAAAGTGGGCCCGAAGCTGGCAGCTTTACGCTGGTTTCCCCAAGTTTTGGGCCCGCTTTGCAGTCTCTATACATTCGACCATCCACTAATCATACCTTAAGAAAGCGTTTTAGATCGAGATATCCACTGCATTATCCACAGCGAATCCACAATTTGAGGGATAACGAATTTCAATATCCTCCGCTAAAGGACAGACGAGGAGTGTGTGTTCTGGTGTGAACACGAGCGTGTGCTTATAACGAACATCACAGAGACATGTAAAGGTCAATAGTGATTTGACAATCAATCACTTGTATATCACAGATGTTTTTTATGATGATAAGCCATTGACAGTGGACGATAAGGCGGAATATAGTCTATGAGACATTGCAAGTGAGCGCGATGTCGGGGAAACCAGCGGCACAATGGCCGCTTACAATCATTCATTAGAAGAGACGAGGAGAGAGATAAACGAAGTACCTTCGAGGCACTTCGTTTTTTTTGTTGCTCATTTTGTTCCTCGGCACGCGTGAAGTTTACGGTGCGGTCCGCTCGCATCGAGCGGGTCGCACCGTGGACTGCACCTTCCGAGCCCACTTTAAGGGCACGGGGTTGGGTATGTTCACGTAATGGTCGATGCCTGTTTTCGCGCCGTCCTTAAGGAGGCACGAAAGCAGATTACGAAAACTAACAAATAAATAATTATGACAAAATCAATCACATTGAATTACACCATTGTCGCTCTTGCGGCTATCGCGATGGTCTTCGCGTACACAGGAGTTGCAAACGCAGCGGTCAACTCAACGAAAATCAATATCGTGACCGTGAACCGTGGCAATATCGACAACGTTACCACTGCTGATTCGCACACGGGGGCGAACGCTGCCCTTGGTAGCGTTGGTGGAGCGGGTGGTCTTGGTGGCGACGTAGTGTCGGCTGGCAACGAAAACAACGGCGGCGCGTCCGCTGGAAACGGCGGCAGTGGCGGTAGCGCCGGCGCAGGCGGATTCGTAGAGACGGGAGACGCTTCGGCGGATGCTGGCTCAGCAAACGATCTTAACGGTACCGATGCGGCTGTTGAGTTTCTTTGCGAATGTGGCGACATCAACAGCGTCACGCTCGACCTAATCACGGACAACAGCGACCCCACTAACAGGATCCTAAACCGCACGAGCGCAACTGCTCGCTCGGGTGACAACGCTGCACTTGGTAGTGAAGGTGGCGAAGGCGGTGAAGGCGGTGAAGTGAATGGTGGCGCAGGTAGTGAAAACAACGGCGGTGCTTCGGCTGGCACTGGCGGCGCAGGTGGCTCTGGTGGCCTCGGTGGAGAGATCCGCACGGGTGGCGCAACCAGCGTGTCAGCAGCGGTCAACTGGTTGAACACGACCATTCTTCGTGTTCGCATGTAATCGATCGCTTGTTGAAAGTTTCTAGCGTTTGCTAGATGAAGGGTGCCTTCGCTCAATCCGAGCTACGGCAACCCGAAGGAAGGTAGGGATTGTTTTCTAGAGACCAATCCCTCCTTCTCACGAGACCTGCGGAAACGAGGTTTCGGAGAGGGAATTATCAGTAGCTTTCAGGTGTCAGATGTCAGCTATCAGTAGGGGTCATAGTCATTTATCACGTATCAGTTAATTTTGAGGAACCATATGTCCAAAACACTACAATCCTCGATGCCGGTGCTCGCGTTCGCCGTTATTTTTATCGCCATATTATTCTCCGCAACGACAGCGTTTGCGGCGACGATTAACGTGCCGGGCGATTTTCCGACGATACAGACCGCGATAACAGCCGCCGCATCGGGCGACACCATACAGGTCGCGGCGGGGACGTACTCGGAACCGATCCAGACATTGGCGGCATGCGGCTTCGAGCCCGCTTCGTACTGCATTGATAAGCCGCTCACACTCCGCGGCGATCCTGGTGATTCTTCAGCAGGACCTGGAGTGGGCGCGCCCGTCCTCGACGGCACCGGCCTCGGAGATGGCTCTGCGATCGCCCTCCTTCGCGGGAGCGCGCTTTCGGGCGTCGTCATCGAAGGATTCGTCATTCGCGATTACACCAATCCTGTCGGGCAAGGCGGTGTCGGTAGCGGCGTCCTCGCGTGGAACACGCAATCCTCGGACATCGTCGTGCAGGACAACACGTTTGAAGACCTCGGATGGAACGGCGTCCTCGTCGGGAGCGACACCGATACGGTGCAATCCGGATGGACCGTTCAAAATAACATAATCGACAATGCGGCATATGCGGGTGTCGAGCTGACGAACGTTACGGATTCGGCAGTTTCGGACAACGAGATAATCGTTTCGAATGGCAATTGGGACGCGGGAGATTCGGGCGTCGGCATAGAAATAGCCGTACGCGACCGACTCCTCGGCGCGACGACTGCGGGGACGAATGTCGTCGTCTCGGGCAATACCATTACGGGAGGAGGAGTGGGTGCCCGCGCGGGCGTTAATCTCCTCGCGCGCGCCTACAACCTCGCCGGAACTGATGCAAACTTAAGCGGCGTTACGGTAAGCGACAATGACGTGAGTGGCGTTATGCCGCGTGGCATATACGTCGTCGCGGAAACGCGGAACGCCGCGGCGATCGCCTCGATAGACGCGCTCTCCATCACCGATAACATCATAAGCGGCAACGGGAACGGCGTGGTCGTTAAGGACTTTGTGAACGGAGGCGGAACGCCGAGCCACAGCGGTATTGCCATCAATACCAATGCCATCACTGGCAACGGAACATTCGGGGTGGAAGTGGAAAATGGCAACACGGTAGATGCGACTTGCAACTGGTGGGGCAATGCAGATGGGCCGAGTGGTAACGGGCCGGGAAGCGGCGATACCGTAAGCGTGAACGCGATATTCCAGCCCTGGCTCACGACATCGGACCTTAATGGGCCTTGTGACGGCCCGCTTCCTCCGCCAACTCCGAGGAACATCAACGCGAGTTCGTTTCTGATCAGCGTGACGAATCGCGGCTCGGTTAACAATACTACCGATGCTGATTCGCGCACGGGGACTAACGCCGCGCTCGGAAGCACGGGTGGAGCAGGTGGTTCTGGCGGCAACGTAGTGTCGGCCGGCAACGAAAACAACGGTAGCGCGTCGGCAGGCGACGGCGGAGACGGTGGCACAGGCGGCGCAGGCGGACTCGTAACTACCGGTGATGCTACGTCGGATGCTGACTCGGAGAACGCCCTCAACAGCACAGGGGTAGAGGTCGTATCGGAATGCGGGTGTGGTGGCGACATCAACGGCGCCACTGTCGATGTAATCACAAATAACAATGATTCCTATAACGTCATCACCAATCTCACGCAAGCTCGTGGTCGCACCGGTGAAAATAGGGCGGAGGGAAGCACCGGAGGTGACGCAGGCGATGGTGGTGCAGTGAATGGCGGCGCAGGCAGTGAGAACAACGGCGGCGCTTCGGCGGGCACAGGAAGTACAGGCGGTTCAAGCAGTTTCGGAGGCGAAGTCCGCACAGGCAAGTCAACAAGCAAGTCTTCCGCGACCAATTTGCTGAATGTGAGCTTCTTTCGCGTTCGCTTGTAACCTTTAACAGTAAGTAGTGGATTTGAGTTCTTTTCACAACGATGGTCGGGACGTAGAGCAAGGGTCCGCGTCCCGCCCTCGGGAGAGTCATTCTTAGGGAAGGAAGTTTCTCCCGAGGGAGAAGGAAAAATTAGCAATCTAACTAAAAAACACAATGACAAAAACAGACACAGGAACAACGATTCTCTTCACGGCAGGCGGGCTACTGCTTGCGAGCATGTTCTTTCTCATTCCATTCAGCGCTCATGCATCAGAGGAAACCGCGCGGCTCGGCGGTGGCAATGCGCTTTCGCGGGCAATGAATGGTCAGTCGCAAGGAATATTGAATTCGAATTTGGCGAGCGATTTGCTATCTCACCTAACACTCGCAAGCGCGCGAGGGGGCAGGCCAGAGGAAACACCACCGGAAAATGCGAACTCAAACTCTGGCGGTAATTCCTCAACTGATCAGCATGACGGCGCTTCAGGTCAGGATGGCGGAGCGGGAGCGGCCGCGGGGAATGGTGCCAATAACGGCGGAGCGACCGCAGGCAACGGGGGAGACGGGGGAGACGGAGGCAATTCCTCTCCGGGAGGATTGGTCAGAGCGGGGAATGTCGTATCAAATGCAACCGCCCTCAATATGATCAACGTCAACATTGTGCGTATCAGTCTCCGGTAGATAGTAGAGTAAGAAAATCAGCAATGAAAAAAACAACATCGATGGCAATGGAAGGAATAACTATAGCGATTATATTTCTTTCGGTGTTTCTAATCGCTTTTAGCGCACATGCGGATGACCGTGACGCAGTAGACCGTGGTCGCGAGTCGTCCGGACGCACCATTACACCGACTCCGATTCCCGACCCCACACCGACGCCAGTACCACCATCATCAAATCCATCTGGCGGCATTACAAACATAACGACAGGGGAAGTCAGTTCGGGTGGCAATACTGGCGGCAACGTCACCACAGGAGACGAACGCCTTGAGATCTTTGTTGTGAACATAGGGCCGACAAACCCTACTCCACCGCCTCCTCCCAGCGTAAGCCCGAGTCCGGCTCCGTCTGAGCCGTGCTCGAGCGACAGAAGAGGGTCGGATGCATGTCAAGATGGCGGCACGCGCACGCGTTAAAAAATTATGCACCCAATTATTATTTAGAAACCAGCGTATGACAAATAAACTAACCACTTACATCGCAGTAATATTCGCAACAACAGCCATATCTCTTGGCTTTTACCTGTTTGCGTTCGCGGACAGTTCGGTCTCTGTGGACTTTGAGACTCCAACGTATACAGCCGAGAGTACTATAGACGGAATCGACGGGTGGACATCGACGGGTGCCGCAGGCGCCGGATGTGCCGTGTATGACCACGAGGTATCAAGCAGTTTTGGCGTGCCGGGATTCAGCGCACAGAGCTTGCGCATTTCCAATGCTGTAACCAGCGGCTGTTTCGACGACATGACGTTCGCCAAACCTCTCGCCGACGCGGCTGGTGAAGCAGATTCCACGGATGGCGCGTATTCTCGCGGCTCGCTCCAGAGCCACTTCGAGGCGCAGTTCGACATCAGAGCAATGCAACTTTCAGAGCAACCGGGACTCTTTCTCTCGGTTTCTCCCGACCGAGGCGACGGTTCGCGCATGAGTTACCTCGGATTTGAAGATACGCCGGGTGGTATTGACGTCATCTTTTATGACACGCCGGGTACGGGCGATCCCGCAAACTTCTCTCCGACAACAGTTGCAACGCTTTCGCGCGCGGAAACACACACGGCGAAGTTCGTCATCGACTACGTCGACGGGCCTTCGAACGACGTTGTGGAGATATACATTGACGGCGCCTTAGTCCACTCAGGAACGACGTGGGAAAATTACTTCCGCTATGACAGTGAGGCGTCTGCCGAACAGAGCCCGCGCATCACAAAGACTCTTATCTTTCGCACGGGCGGCCCGGCGGCTCCGGCAACTTCAGGGCTCGGCTACTTAATAGATAACGTAGAGCTCTCTTCTTCCACACCGGCACCCGTGACAGAGACTGTCACAATAGTGAAATACATTGACGGCGTGCACGCCACGGCAGGCAATGCTGACTCACTGTCATTCCCTATGGATGTATCGTGGGCGAACGCCGGCTTTGCAGATGGAAGCGGCTCATTCGCGCTCTCGACGAGTGGCTTCAACAATCCGAACCCATACGAGGCGACAACGGCTGACATGAGCTCTGGAGCGGACTACTCACTCGAAGAAGACCTCTCGGCTCTCAACGTCGGCGCAAGTTGCTCGGAAGGAAAGCCATTTGCCCTCGTCGGTTACACGACAGGTGACACGGAAGTGGGCGCGGCGGGAGAAACGCCTTCGCTCACTCCGCCAAGTTTGATTGGTATCACGACCGACAAATTCATCATCGTGTGGAATGAAAAATGCGAAACGACACTCACGCTTGAAAAAGTCGTCGTCAATGACGACACGGGCTCATCGGTAGATATCGACTGGACGCTCTTTGCGAGCGGTCCCACTCCCGCTTCGGGTGTCGAGGGCGACGCGAGCATCACGAATGCCGTGGTAACGCCCGGCACCTACGATCTCTCCGAATCCGGGCCTGCCGGCTACGATGCGAGCGCATGGGTGTGCACGGGCGGCACACAGACGGATGATGACACCGTGGAGATAGCCGCGGGCGACCACGTAGCATGCGTTATCACAAATGACGACACTGCGGCACCTCCGGTCGTACTTCCCCCGCCGGCAAACGCCTGTGACACTCCTGGCAGTGCGCCTGCAGGATATACGCTCCAGACTGGCACTGTCGGGACTGACTTTGTCACCATAGCGCCATTCACGATGTT
>Ga0209542_10016848_pt1 | contig 12062 bp, 5 predicted proteins | sample RifCSPhighO2_01_FD_184028 | JGI IMG/M metagenome (GOLD analysis project Ga0209542, IMG submission 184028) | Soil microbial communities from Rifle, Colorado - Rifle CSP2_plank highO2_0.1 (SPAdes) (version 2) | ecosystem: Environmental > Terrestrial > Deep subsurface > Rock core/Sediment ...
TTTTCGCCTTTCATAAATATTGATAATCGCGTTTTTAATTTATTAATCCAAATGCCAATCCTCTTTTTACCCTCTTTTATTTCAACCAAATCCATTATACCATAATATGATTTTGTCGTATATGCGACGATCGTCTGATGTACGACATGTCACAAATCAATCTTCCGCTATAATCAATTATTTTAAATTTTTTTCACAACATAATGTCCGATCGTCTGATGCGCGACATATTATAAACTTTTTTTCCAATGAACCGATTATATCAAATTTTTAATCGCAAAAACAAATGTCGTATATGTGACGGTCGTTTGATGTACGACATTATTTGTTTTCATTACCGCCGTTGTTAAATTTTTATTTTCTAAATAGGTTGTTGTGAGTCCTAAATTCTATCCGCGATGGTTAAACCACCCGCGAATAATAACAAAACTCCGCGCCGTGATTGGCGCGGAGTGAAAAACAACTAAACTTCTGTAGAATTTTACTTTAATTATCATTTTTTTGACTCTAATGATTTCGCTTGGGATTGTATACCTGATAAGATATTACTTCTTATTTCCTCTACTGAATAATCATCTCCCTTAGAATAAGGCCAACCAGCGCTCCCTGAGAGATTCTCCGGTTTACCATGCGCATATTGAGGCCCCTCAGGACAATATGTGTTTTTACCAAAATAATCAGCAAGGTTCGGGGCTCCTAATTTATTGGCAACCCTACCCAAATCAGCCGCTAAATTACAAGCGCACATATGAACTCCGCGATAACGCCGTCCTTTGCCTCTATCATCCTCTAATTTTATAAATCGTTTACCCGTAAATGCGCGAAAAGCGGCGTATAGGGCTTGCTTGGCTATCTCACGATTATTTTCAAAATAAATGCTATTATAGGATATTTTTCCAGCAAAATCATAGATCTTATCGGCTTCCTCCCTACCCATAACAGAAGAGGTATTTTCAATGAATTCCGGCTTAATCAGCTTCCCTTCGTTTATGCACTTCTTAAGATTCTCTTCGTAATACTTTTTTAAAAAACCTTCTGGATCAATTTCAGAATATTCTTTTTCATTAAAAAAAGGAGAAAGCTCTGACAATGTTCTTTCCGTCTCTTCTCTTTGTTGAAATTTCCTCTGATATTCCTTTTCCTTAGTTAATATTTTCTCCGCATCAGTATAATTTTCAGCTACTCCCTCATTAATTATTCTTTTTAATTTCGAAGCTTCGTTATATGCTTCAGCTTCGCCATAATGAGATTGCTCAGATGAATTTGACATACTTTTAATCAATTGATTAATACTAATAAGATTAACTCCTCATGACTTAGGCGTTTTCGATTCTAATGTGTTAATTTTTTGGATTATATCTTCCAAGAGTGGCCTTAGTTCTTTTAATAAATTATCTATTCCGTTGAGAGCGTATTCTTTATCAGAACCATTAGCATAAAGATTATTGCATTTTAACTGGAAAGCATACTCCCATTCTTTCACTAGATGGTGCGCATCTTTTGCGAGACCTCGGGAAAAAATATCTTCTACTAAAATTACAGACATTTTTTCCAGATCTTTCATGGCATCCCGTGCTGTTTCGGCTCGCTTTTCAACATATTCTTCAACTAATTTCCAATCAACCTCTTTAATTATTCCTCTGTGAATCGATTGGGGCTTATCTTGTCCTTCAAATAATATCCATAATCTCTTGTCTTTATACCCTAAGACTTTAGCTCTAGACCCAACATTGTTTATAATTCTGTCGCCAGCCTTAAATCCAAATGGGAGGCATGATTCAATAGATGTATCAAGGCTTGCTTCTATAATCTTTTCAGCTTCATTATAATCTTCCGCTTCGCCAGATTCAATTTCTTGTTGCATTTTTGAAGCTTCTTTGTAAGCCTTTTCTTCAGTATAAGGTTTATATCCTTCTGGTAATTTTGACATATAGATTTATCCTTCGCATAAAAATTTGAATCACTCCAAATTATATGCGGATTAGGTTAATAATATTGTTATTGTAATTATAATACTAATTCTATCTCCCCACAACTATCTTCACTCCCCCGCGGAAATTTGAGCCGTAGGCCGCAAATGATTTGATCAGATTGAATTTCCCGCCGGCAAAATCGTAGATCCGCGCGTTGGGCGCGCCGGATTTTATCGACGCGGCGATTATTTCCGAATCGCCGTCTCCGTCCAGATCGGCTGTTTTTATTTCAATCTGTCCGTTAAAGCTCGCGCTGTAAGCCTCTGCCGAATCAAGCAATTCCATTTGGCCGCTGGCTGAATTATATTGATACGCCCGCATATTCAATCCTCCTTGTGAGCGCAACAATGTAATAATTTCCGATTTGCCGTTCCCGTCAACATCGCCAATGCTTACCTCCACTCCTCCTCGCGAATTTGCATCATAAGCCATAAACCAATCCAGCAATTCAAAGCTTGAGATTGCCGCATTGTATGTATAGGCTCGTATATTAGGTCCGCCGGAATTAGCCGGCCGCCCATTGCGAGCCTCGCCTGCGGCGGGACTGGTGATAATATCCGCGCTGCCGTCGCCATTGACATCGGCCAATTTGACATTCACTCCGCCGCGGAATTTTTCGCTATAGGCCATAAACCAAGAAAGCAAGCTGAATTTTTTCGTTGAAGTATTATACTGATACGCGCGCACATTGGGTCCGCCGCCGCCTTGGGGCGCGGTGATAATTTCCAGCAATCCATCGCCATTAACATCGCCGACTGCCAAATTCACTCCGCCGCGGAAGCTGTTGCCGTAAGCCATAAACCAATCCAGCAATTCTATTTTTGAGGTCGCGGAATTGTAAGAATAAATCCGCACATTGGGTCCGCCCGCATTTTCCGGCACAGTAATTATTTCCGCTTTGCCGTCCGCGTCAATATCGGCGGCGGTCAAATTTATTTTACCTCTGAATTTCTCGCCATAAGCCATAAACCAATCCAGAAGCGCGAATTTTTTGATTGAAGAATTATAGGTATACGCGCGAATATTTGAGCTGCCGGACAAAGGCTTCACGATCAAATCGGCCCGGCCATCGCCATTGATATCGGCCGCGGTTATTTCAATGCCGCCGCGAAAGCTTTTTTGGTACGCGAAAAATTGAGCAAGCAGATTTCCGCGATGATCAAATACTCTGATTTGCGGGCCGAATCCCTTGCCGGTAAAAGCGATAATTTCTTTATACCCGTCTCCGTCAATGTCGGCCGTAATTACTTTGAATTGTCCGCGAAATTTTTTATCAAAAGCGAAAAATTGCGCTTTTAAATTTCCTTGCCTGTCAAACACGCGCACTTGGGAACTTCCGGAAGCGGTCGTCGCCACCAATTCCGATTCAATTCCCGTAGCCGCTGATTTGCCGCCTTCCAGAGAATTGACCGAAAATTTGACAGTGCGGGATATGGTTGCCGAATCCACTCCTTTGATGGCGTCTACCTGAATTGTATTGTCTCCGCTTTTAAGTCCGGTGATGATTTTTGAAAAAGATCCGTCAGAGTCTGCCGTGATTGAGGCAGCTTCGCCGCCATTTAATTTTACCGATACCGCGGCTGCGCTGTCTGAGACTGTGCCCGCCACCAGCACCGAATCAACTGATGCTGAAGAATTGTCCGCCGGGCTCGTCAGCGCCAAAGACAGCGCGACGCTCACGGTCTTGCTTACCGCGCCGGTGGTGATCGCAAAGCTCGTGAAGTGATTGACAGTAAATGATATTTTATTGTTGTCTTTGTCAATCACAACATTGCTGACATTTTTCCAAGCTCCGGCCGCCGTGTCATAATACATCGGAATAATTTCATCCTCGGTAATTCCCAAAGCGGTCAATTGCGCGTCCGCGTAAATCAAAGTAATCGTCACATCGGAATCAAACGAAGAGATGGATTGATTTTGGCTGTTTTTCGCGTCCAGATCATAGGCCAGGGCGATCGGTTTGGCCGTGGCCGTTTGCGCCACTTGAGCTTTGGGCGTGGCGGTCACGGTCACATTGCCGGATGAGGCGAGAGCAAAAGCCGGAATATTGATTTCCGTATTGTCGGAAAGCTTAATGGTCTTGGCCTTAGTGGAATCAAAAATGGAGATTTCCGCCGGCGGAATGGAAATATTGGAAGATTCCAAAATCAAATTCTGCGCGGCCGCACCCGTGTCCGACATAATTACCGTGTATTCCGGACTGCGGTAAAATGTTGAACCGGTTTCATAAATTGCTCCGATATGCCAAATTTCATTTTTGGTTACATTGAGCTGATAGGCACCCGTGGTCGTATACACTTCCGAAGTTCCGCCGACTTCCGACCAAGCCCAGACATACGCTGAAGACGCGGCTCCATTCAATGTAACATTTCCTGAAATTGAAGCATCGGCTTTTCTGAACCGCAAATCAACCGCAGCCGGATTTCTCCCGTCCACTATTATTTTCTCGGCTTTCGGATTCATATATCCCTGATCGGGCGGGAGCGAAGCTGACACAAAATATTCTCCGGCCGGAACTTTGATGGTAAATTTTCCGTTATTGTCGGTGCTCGCTCCTTGCTGAAACATCGGCCCCCAATAATATCCGTAAGTTTCGGAAGCTTCGCGGCCGCCCAATTCCGTGTCCGCCTGCACCCAGGCGCCTTTCAATGGATTGCCGTCCGCGTCCAAAACAGTGCCGGAAATTACAGAGTCGGCTTTTAATATTGTCAGATCTTTATTCACAGTCTGATCGGCCGCGGCTGTCACTTTTACATCTCCCGAAGAATTGCTCAAATATCCGGAATACGGATCAATCCAATAACCTATGCGCCAATCTCCCGCCGACACTTTCAGAGTATAAGTTCCATTTTCAAATTGCGCCCACTGCTTTCCGCCCAATCCGTTGTCAGCGAAAATACTGCCCCAAACGCCCGTCACCGCGTTTCCCTGGCCGTCTTTCAAAGCGCCGGTGATTGTGGCATTGTTGGGCGCAAGTATCACTTTCGCGCCGTCATAAACTTCTCCGGACGCGACAGTCACCGTGGTTTGAGTTGAAGCCGTGTAATTCGCTCCCCAGGGCAAATACGCGCTCACAGCGTAAGTGCCGGCCGGAACTTTGATGCTGAATTGGCCGCTCGCGATCTGGCCGCCCATGCTTGAATAATATCCCATCATATTTCCTCCGGTGTTTGTTTTATTTACATCGCGCGCTTCGGCCCAAGCGTAAAGGTCGGATAAAATATTGCCGCCGGCGTCTTGGACCGTACCGTTGATCACCGCGTCGGCAATGGCAAAAGTAATATTGATGTTCTCTTTGGTTTCGTTTGCCAAGAGCGCCACTTTTTGAGGCGGCTGATTTTTAGCATAAGTTGTCTGACTGCCGGATCCTCCGGACATTCCTCCTGAATACATGGGCCAAGCATCAACCATCCAAGTACCCGGAGTGACGGCCAATGAATAATTGCCGCTGCTGTCGGTCTGCGTCCAAGCCCAGCCCGAGCCGGTCGCTTTCCAAGCATTGACGCTCTGATTGCTCATAGCAACGCCGTTGGAATCCGTGATTTTGCCTTTGATGAATTCATTTTTAGTCAATAGCTTGATCGTGCCAAGATCCTGCGTTTCTTTTGATCCGATTGTAATCGGAGTCAGATCCGGCGCCGAATAATTTTGGTTGCTTGTCCAAATATCCAGATAATATGTGCCCGCTCCGACTTTGAGCGTAAAGTATCCGGAAGGGTCGGTCTGCCCCCATGCTCCGCCGCCCATTCCTTCCGAACCGCGCGCGCTGATACTGGCGCCCCCGCTATACGGAGCCGTGCCGTCAGGATTTAAAATACGGCCGGCGATTACGGAATCCAAAACCGTCACATCAAAATCAAGAGTTTGCGTTTCGGCTGTCGCGTTTGATTGTTCAAAGATCGCGGCTTTGGGTGATTTGTAATAGCTCCAATTCGGCTGCGCGCCGTTTGACCAAATAGGACTAATACTCACCTGCCATTTCCCTTTACCAACTTTCAATGAATAATTGCCGCTGCTGTCGGTCTGCGCGTTGGCCCAGCCGTATCCGCCGTCCTGGCGCCAAGCATTGATATAAGCGTCCGCCACCTTCGTGCCGTCTGATTTTGTCACCGCGCCACTGATGGTTTTTTGCGCTTGTTGCAATTGGATCGGATTATTAAAATAATCAAGGTTTGTGTTATTGGCTGTAACAACTGCGGTCAGAGAATCCGGCGCCACAATACCCGCGCCATTGGATCCGGAAGAAACATTTACATCAATCGTGTAAGCGCCTGCCGAAAGCGCTTTGCTTTTGAAAACGCCGTTTGAATCCGTGGAGGTCCAATCGGTATTATTGTACGAACGATATTGATCATAAATGCTAATACTCGCGTATTGCGCCGGAGTGCCGTCCGTATTCAAAATTTTTCCTTTAATACTCGGGGCTTTCAAAGTGATAGCGTCGGCTCCGGTAAATGATTTGCTGTCCCCGGCCGTGTATGAAAAACTGATAGGCGCCGGATTGGCCTCTGCCGAATCATTGGCCCAAATTTCTATTTTATAAGTCCCGGAAGTTCCCAGATAAAAACCAAAATTGCCGCCAGTATTGGTGGTGGCGCTTTTATAAAATGTCCAATCGCTTTTTGAAATGCTGACGCTCGCGCCGGAAACGGGTGTAACCCCGTCCATTTTTGTCAGAGTGCCGGTGACATTCGGATTTCTCAACGAGATTGTTCCCAAAGCAAGCGTGCCGCTTGACGGGACGGTAATTGATTGAGGCGCCGGATCAGAATAAGAAGGATTATAAGCTTGGATTTCCAAAGCATAAGCGCCGGCCGGAGCATACAATGAAAAGGCGCCGTCGCTCGCGGTATTGGCGGATTTGGAATATTGCCAATTAGCGTCGTGAACTGAAACATACGCGCCGGAAACGGCGGTTACGCCGTCCGGCTGGGTAAGCGTTCCTGTAATATTCGGCGCGGATAATTTGATATTGCCCAAATCAACATTTGATCCGGAAAAAGAAAACGACGGATCCGGCTTTGGCGCAAAATAAGACGAACTGTAAGACGGATTGATTTGAAGGGAGTAAGCGCCGATTGCCTCAATATAAAAATAAAAATATCCTTGGGATGTGGTCGCGGCATTATCCCAAATGCCATTGCCGGATAAATAAACGGACACATTGCTCTGTCCGGCCGCTTCTGTCGGATCGGTAATTCTGCCGGAAATATTCGGGATTTTTAATCTGATCTGTCCAAGGTCATTTGTTTCGCCCGCCGTGACGGCCACGGCCATGGGCAACGGATCCGGATAATTTGCGTTATACCCGTCCACGCGCAAAGTGTACGATCCGGCCGGCACATCCAAGAAAGAAAATCTGCCCTGTGAATCAGTATAGGCAGATTGATAAACCGAATAATTGGAATTTTGAATGGAAATATAAGCGTTTACCACATAGCTCGCATCTCCGGTCGGTTCCAAAACTTGGCCTTTGATGGAGACATTCTGCGCGCTTGCTTGATTAAGACCCAGTCCAAAAAACGCGCCTCCAATAATAAGAGAAAAGGCCGACAATAAAATAATCCTCAATAATTTTGAACTTTTTTTCATATCCCTCCATCGCCTCGCCGAATCCGCCCAAGGCGGAGAAGGCGGGCTTAAAAAAAATAAAACCACCCCAAAATAATCAGGGCAGCTCAATTTTTAAGCTTAAATAAATTATAATTTTTCATTTTTGTTTCTTCGCCCTCCGTAGCTTTATGCGCAGGAGGGTTATTTTTATATTATCATTATACCAAAAAAATCGCATTTTGTCCAGACCAGCTTGCTTTAGCGCGTTCTATACTCGCTATCCTCGCCTCTGGCCGGTTAACTTTTCCAGATCAGCGGCCAAAGCGTGCAATGTTTCCGCCGCTCCCGCCGCCTGCTGATTGGCCAAATTTTGCTGTTCCACCGAAGCGGATAATTGCTGGGCGCCGGACGCGTTTTGTTCCGCGACCACCGCCACCGATTCCATAGTCTTGGCGATTTGCCGGACCAGAGCCGACTGCTGCTCTATGCCGGCGGATATTTCTTGAATTTTTGTTGACACCTGCTGAACCGAGGCCGCGATATTTTGAAGATTGGACAATGTGTCGCCGATGACCAGAGAACTTTCATCAGCCTGGCCCACTCCGCTTTCCGCGGCGGAAACCGTGTCTTTGATCTGCTGCAGTATTTCCTTGATTTTTCCTTTGACTTCTTCAGCCGATTTTCCGGAGCTCTCGGCCAATTTTCTCACTTCGTCTGCCACGACCGCAAATCCGCGGCCCGCGTCTCCGGCCCGGGCCGCTTCTATGGCCGCGTTCAAAGCCAAAAGATTCGTTTGCTCGGATAAATTCGTAATGGTGTCAACAATGTCCTTGATTTGCTGCGAACGATCGGACATCGCCTTGATCATCCCGGTGGTATTCTGGACTGTTCCTTTTATTTGTTCCAAACTTTTTTGAGAATGCTCCCCCTCTTCGCCGGTTGTTTGAATCAGGTGGGCGGTCCGCACTGCCGTGGACGACACTTCTTGGGTGGCCGAAGACATTTGCTGAATGGCCGAGGCCATTTGCGAAACCGACTTGGAAATTTCTTCCGCCTGCCTGGATTGCTGCATGGCTCCGGCCGCCGCCTGCTGGGCCACCGAAGTATTTTTTTGGGCCTCGGATGAAATCTGTTTGGTTGATGCGCGGAGCAAAGAAGAAGCCGATATAATTTGTTCTATGCTCTGGCGTAAAACTCTCGCCGTATTGGCGGAAATCCCAAACACCATTGCTAAGAGTAAAATTCCCGACACAGCGACAATTAAGAAAGAATTAATCCAAGGCAAAGCCAAAGCCGTGGTTTTTTTTATGTCCAGCACGACGCCGATGCTCCATTTATTAATATTATTTTCCGGCAATTTCAAAGGCGCGTATAAAATATAAAGCTCTCTCGCCGTTTGCGAAAATTTTCCGCCGCCAGTATCGCCTTCGGCCATTTTTTCAATGATCGCGTCATATTCGGCATCCTCTTTATTTCCGCTCAAAGCGCCGGGAAATGATTTTTGCTCGCTTATTGCCAGGCTCGTATGAGCGACAAATTCTTTTTTATCATTGATGATAAATATATCCGAAACCGTCCCTTCGGCGCTTTTTTTACCGGCGATTTGTCCGGATTCAGATAATTTTATCATTCCCTGAAACCAAGATACCGGTATTTCAAAATGAAGCAGGGCTAATTTCTCTCCGATTTCCGAAATAATGGGCGTGGCCGTGGCAATCACCCAACGCCCCGTGTCGCCGGAAACATACGGCCGGGACTGAAAAACTTCATCTTGATTCAAGCCAAGAGTGGGACTGAAAAAAGGAGCGGCGGATTCATCGACTGATAAATCATCCGCACCGGCAAAATCGTCATAAGTCAGGCGGGAAAGCTCCCGGCCGTCTTTGCGAATATAACAAATCTCATCAGTCTGATAAAGCCGCCTGATATAGGTAAAGCTTTTCTTTTGCTCCTGTTCCCAAAATGAAATTTTATCTTCCGTGTCGGTCAGATAGCGCTCATAGGCCGGATTTTTTGAAGCCAGTAAAAGATCGTCTGCCCAGCTTTGGAACATTTTTTCAATGTACATTTTTTTGTCGTCCAAGATGGAAGAGCCGGCTGCCAGAAATTGGTCTTGAAAAACCCTTTCCACGCTCAAATGAAACAAAATTATAGTGCCGATCAGAAGAATAAGCCCGCCCAAAGCGATAATGATAAATCGTCGGCCGATGGTTAAATTTTTAAATAAACTCATATTTGATTTTACCTGCTCGCTTTAATTATTTCCGGAATACTGGAAGTAGTCTCGGTCAAAGGAGCGGTAATAGTGACCACGCCGCCCGGATCTTTGGAAATCATATACCCCGTATCCGATCCGTCAATTATACTTGATGACGGATCAATGGGCAAGGCGCCCATATACTCGGACACCAAATATTGGCCTAAATTATAACACCCGGCGTGGGAGGCGATGTCGGCGGCTGAAACGGCTGAATTGTAAATAGATACATTATCCAGTGTACCGGAAAACTGGCCATCCGAATGATTATTGCCAATATAAAGCAAATTATCCGAAGCGTTAACAGATGTTACGGTCATTTGCGCACTTTTGTTTTCAAATCCGTTGATGTATATTTTACCAATTGCTGATGTTTGATCCCATGTGGCTGCCACATGATACCATTGATTCGGATTCCATGATTGTTTTTCTGAATACATCCTCTCAGAATCTCCAACTCTAATTATATCCGCATTGGCCTTTGCATCATCGTACTGTCCAATATATAACTTGCCCTTAAAATCGCCGAAAGATGAAATCTCCTCAGCGTTATCTGTTGGAATATTACTGTAAGGACCCCAAACATAAGACGCGCCGGATCGAGTAAGCACTCTAATCTTCTTATCGCTAATCGTAGTGCCGCCATACCCCGCGTATAACTTACCCTGATAAACTTTAAACGCATAAACCTTATCGGAAGCCGAGCAAGCTCCGCAGTCTGAAACAGCGACAGACGATCCATCGTACACATCGATCCTGCTATAATCGTTGCTTCCACCCTTACCATGTCCAATGTAAAGTTTGTCATCAAATACCTCTAACGCGTAAGTTCCATTAAAGTTAGGAGATGGTTGATTGGGAATATTTATAGATGTCCAGTTTGATCCTCCATCCCATCGCCTTAATTCGGGTCCACCAGTGCCTCCTGTGCCCACATACAATTTACCTCGATAAACTTTTAAGGCATATACTCCGTAATTAATCGTATAAGAAAAGTTGATGTCGCGCCAGTTATTGCCATCGTATTCAAAAACTTTAGGATAAGAACCGCCGCCGCCCACATACAATTTGCCGTCCATTATTGTCATGGCTCTGACATCATTATCCTGTATTTCATGCTCTAATTTCCAATCCGCGCCATCAAACGAATAAATTTTTCCATCGTTACTCGACCAGCCGCCAAATCCGACAAAAAGCTTGTCATCATAAACCATTAATGACAAAATCATCTCCGGCGTAAACTGCAATGAAGAAACTAATGACCACGCAGACCCGTCGTCACTGCTGTATAGTTTCACGGTTGAATCATCATCTGTGGCTATTCCGGCGTAAAATTTATTTTTATAAGCGGCAAAAGCGTTAATCCCATACCAAGTATTAGGGCTATTAGAAGTATCTTGCGCAATCGTGTAGCCTGGCTCAGCCGCATTATTGTCTAATTCGAAAAGAAGCGAATTGCTTTGATGATCAAACTCCAACCTATAAGTTCCTTTATCAATCAGCCCAACGGATAATTGTTTATTTTTAGAATACTCGCTACCTAATTTAAGCCATGTTTCTATCGTAATTGCCGCAGATGGATTAAGTTCAGCTTGGTTGTTTGTCGCCACCAAAGAATCATTTTTTAATTTTATAGCAGATCCGATCTTTCCGGGGACATTATAATCAATATTTGTGGCCGTCAAATTATTTGCGGTTCCGGCAACATCGACTAACGGTGCACCACTGTCGTCCATCCTCCAAAAAGCAATACTGTCGGTTGGCGCTGTTGATTGAAAGTCCTGAACAGTTTTTGTTCCGACACATTGATAATCCGGAATATCGGCCGGCGCAACGCCTCGTTTGTCGGCCGTGTAAGTGGTCACCGCGCCGACAATTGATCCGACATCGGATAAACGGCGCGCGTTGCGAGAATCCTTAAATCTTTGTGCCGGATTAATGGCAATTAATACAACCGCGAAAAGAATAGCTATGATCGCGATAACCACTAAAAGCTCTACGAGCGTAAATCCGTTTCTGTGTATTTTATTAAGCATAAATTAATTTAATAACAAATATCATGCATTGGATCGTATGTGCACGGCGTGGTGTCCGGCGGTGGGCCGAGATCTTCGTCCGGCGGCGGATTTTCATCGCCGTTTGGCGGTTGAGTTCCGCCATCATCAGGAGGAAGATTATTATCCGAAGGGGGCGGATTATTGTCCGGCGGAGGCGGGTTCAAAGAATTATTAGTATTATTTGAAATATTGGCATTGGCTGGGGTATTTGCATTTTGACTT
>Ga0209542_10016849_pt1 | contig 12062 bp, 13 predicted proteins | sample RifCSPhighO2_01_FD_184028 | JGI IMG/M metagenome (GOLD analysis project Ga0209542, IMG submission 184028) | Soil microbial communities from Rifle, Colorado - Rifle CSP2_plank highO2_0.1 (SPAdes) (version 2) | ecosystem: Environmental > Terrestrial > Deep subsurface > Rock core/Sediment ...
GATGCTGAGGTTGATCTTACTGTTGCATCAGCTGATGGGCTTAACAGCTCGTCTGTTGATGTGCTCACTGACAACGGAGACAACAACACTAGCTGTTCTACCTGCAATAACATCAACAACACTACGAAAGCTCGCGCTCGCACTGGCGACAACATTGCCCAGGGTAGTGTAGGAGGTGATGGCGACGACGGCGGCGATGTTGAAGGTGGCACTGGATCCAACAACAACGGAGGTGCTACATCTGGAAGAGGCGGTAACGGTGGAACTAGCGACATCGGTGGCACTGTCTTCACAGGCCATGCAAGCTCCACATCTGGAACGATTAACTTGCTCAACACGACTATACTTCGTGTCCGCATCTAATCTCGGCTAACTAGTTCTAGCATCCAGTTCTTTAGGAGGTCGGGAATTCGGCAACGGATTCCCGCCCTCCCGTGAGCTCTTAAGGGAAACCAGAGTTCACTGGAGGGGGTTCTTTTAGCAAAATAATTTAATAAATATGACAAAAACACTTTCGGTTACCACATGGGTTATCGGGGCGGTGCTGGTGAGTGTCGCTCTGTTTCTGTTTCTCGTATCTTTCTCGTTTGCATCCGCTTATACTTTGCGCGCGCGCGTTTTGCCTGCCGGATTCTCGGTTGACGGTGGCAATGCCGCTCCCGGAGGATTGGTCAGGGCGGGCAATGTGGTATCAAACGCGACTGCGGTTAATGCGCTCAATACGACAGTCGTACGCATCGGTCGGTAACAGCCATAAAAAACTAAACACATGTCTAAAACATTTCGAGCAGTATTAACAGGAGCGATAGTAATATTAATCATTCTCGCTTCTTACGCGCTTACTACAAATGTCTATTCAGATACTCGTGATGTGCGCGACCGCGGAACTGTCGGACGTACTGTTGATCCAGCACCGACTCCTACACCGCCTGTATCGCCTTCTCCTTCTACACCTCCTTCAAGTGGCGGTATCACGAGTTCGACGAGTGGTACTGTGAACACTGGTAGCAATACAGGCGGTCAAGTAACTACGGGGGATGAATACGTTGAAATATATGAAATTAACATCGGACCAACGAACTCTCCTCCATCTCCAGATGAGGAAGACGAGGTGACCCCACCAACATCAGAACCTCCATGTGGAAGCGAGGGACGCGCGCGAACAAATTGTCCAACAGACAACGTACGCGCTCGTTAGGTCTTGTCAAATCTGGAAAATTATGGTAAAAGAGTGTGGTCATGAAGGGTAGAGAGACCCGAAAAATTTATTATGCATCAAAGTAAAATACAGGCAAAAAAATGGTATGGCAGGCGTGTATTCGTGGCTATAGCGCTATCTATTTTTGCCTTTTCTGCCGTATCTCTCGTGTATGCCGAAGATACTCCAACATCTGCCAGTTCAACATCTTCCACAAGCTCGGGAGATGTGGCTCCGGAGCAAACTGATACCGACAATACTGATTTTCGAAATATCGGGAGTAGCAACACGAGCGAGAATGACGGACGTCCCGTCGTCGATGTGAGTGCTACCTCGACCGAAATGGAAGCGATTGTGCCCGAGGTGAATGTCGCCACTTCAACTGACGGCACGGGCAGCAAGATTGGTGGGACAATATTTACCGGCAATTCAACGGCCTCTACAACCGTTGAGAACACTCTCAACATCACACGAGTCAATGGTTTCGACAGCCCGGGAGTAACAAATAGCACCGTCATCACGAGTGAGACGGACAATATTGCCGAGCTTGTTACAGAAGACGAAACGCTCTCACAAACGGGAGAAAACAAGGCGCAGGGAGGGCAAGGACTCGCTACCATCATTACGGGAAATGCTGTTTCAACCGCGAACGTCATCAATATGGTCAACACGAACCTTTTCAATTCCGAGGGTCAGGTCCTCCTTTTGAGTCCTTCCTTCGGCGATGGGCTTGACCTAAATGATTTCGACTTATCATACTTTTTTAACGAAGGAGCTGGTAACTCGCCGACTAATTTGGGCTGTACGCTCTTGACGTGTCTCAATAGTTCCGCTTTGAATATCTTGAACATGAATACAGCGACCGTCACCAACAACATCATCGTGCGTGCGACAACTGGAGCGAACATGGCCACTTCTACAAATGAGGTGGACGAAGGGGGTGTCTACATTGAAACGGGTAATGCCTACGCGGCCGCCAATGTTCTCAACATGGTCAACACGAATCTCATCAACTCAAGCTATCTCGTGCTTTCTTATAACAACTTCGGCAACTTGAATAATGATATCGTTCTTCCGGACGCAAGTTTTTTTCAACAACTCTTCGCGAACGGCAACTCACTGCCGGAGCTGAATTCAAGTTCGTATGTCGTTAATAACACAAATGACGAGAACTTTTTCGGGACGACTACTGCCAACGCAATAACTGGGGAGAACATGGCTACTACGACGTGTTCGACAAGCTCAACGCAAGCATGTCTCGGACACGGAGAAATTTTCACAGGACAAGCATACAGTTCCGCAAACAGTTTTACTTCTGCGAATCAGACGCGGGTCGGAGGCAGCTCGGTCTTTTTGGTCTTCCGCGTGTGGGGTAATTGGACTGGAGAGGTCCAAGGACTTCCCGAAGGTATCACAGGGCGCGAGACAGATTATGGCTTTGAACTTTCATCCGTAGGTGGCATACCACGACGTGGCGAACCTGTCGGAGAGTACAACTCTTCAAATTTTCTCGCTTCCTCGACTAACATGGCGACGGTGAGTACGGATGTTAATGTGTGGGCCGAAACGGGGGAGAATGTGGCAACTACCGAGAATGCGACCTCCACAATCCAGACCGGCGATGCTTATGCTACGGCCAATGTCATTAACCTCGTTAACACCAACATCGTCGGGCGCAACTGGATATTCGCTATGTTCAATATTTTTGGCGACTGGAGCGGAGATATCTCCTTTGGCTCGTCTGGTAATCCCGATTTATGGATAGGCATGGTTGTCGAAACGACTAGTCCCACCCTCCCGAATACAAATGTGGTCTATCGCTTCACGGTTGCCAATCGTGGTGATAGGAATGCCAATAACGTTGTCCTGACGACAGTTTTTGATAAAAATATGCTTGCTTTTGAAACGGCGGGAGATGCCAGCGCGACTGAAACTCCTGCTGGAGTTACTTGGAATCTGGGGACAATCGCGAAAGGTGAGACGCGCGACTTTGTCTACAATGCACGAGTGGCCGACCTCGCGCCTGGGACATCAGTTTCAGTGCCGCTTACTGCGGTAGTGACAAGTAGCGGGGCAGATAATAATCCAGATGACAACACCGAAGCGCTGACTATAGTCGTTTCTGCGCCAGAGCCAGCCCCTGAACCAGATCCGGCTCCAGAACCAACTCCAGCACCAACACCAGCACCGACCCCTTCACCAAGCCCTGCGCCTTCGCCGGTCTCTCCCCCCCAACAAAGCACTGGTTCTTTAAGCGGGGGAAGGGGTTCTACTCAAACATCGAATACAGACAATCTGTCTTCTGGTCAAAAGACTGATGCTCCGGTTCTCTCTATCAAAAAAACGTTTGTCATTGTCGCAACGTCAACCGAAGCAATGGTTAATTATAAAATCGTCGTACATAACGACCGCCTAGGGGGCTCGCTCTACAAAACTGTTCTCACTGACACTCTCTACGATCCGAAGGGCACTGTTGTCAAAAAACGTTCGTGGGACATCGGCACCCTGCTTTCAAGAGAACAAATAACACTCACTTATAGCGTTGTATTTGGGACAACAACGATTCCCGGTCTCTACAAGAATGTGGCACGGATAACCGGAAAGCAGGACTATGACGATGAGCGAGGTAAAGAGATAAGGCCGGTTGAAGCGGTTGCACTCATTGAGTTTACGAAAGCGGGCAAGGTGCTTGGGGCCTCAATAACAGCGAATAGTGGTTCATGTGTTCCACTCATATCTTCTTCTTTGGCTCGTGGCTCCGCCAATGTTACGGAGGTGATGGCGCTCCAGCGGTTTCTTGCGCTTGACCCGAGTGTGTATCGCTCGGGACTCGTTACCGGCTATTACGGGGCTCTCACTGCCTCGGGAGTGAGCGCCTTCCAGAAGAAGTATACGAGCGAAATATTGACACCGCTCGGACTAACCAAGCCCACCGGCTTTGTCGGTCTCGCCACAAGAAATAAGATAAATGCACTCGCATGCGCGGGCGGTGGAATGCTTCTTTCAGAGAGTGCAAATCAACCAAAAACGACAGTGCTAAATTCCCCCGCACCGTCTGTTTCGAATAAGCCGAAACCAAAGGCGCCAGCCGTGCCTTCGGTGACTGTTCCCCAAACAAATAATACTTGCGAGAGTTCTTCGGGATTTTTCTCCAAGTTCAAGAAAGCATTTCGGTTAGATAACGGGTGCTAGACCGTGTGAAATGTGCTATAATAAAGGCATGAAGCCGAAACTTAGGCAATCCCTTTTTTGGGACACCGATGTAAAAAATATAGATCTAAAGAAGAACGCGCGATATGTCATAGAGCGGGTACTTGACTTCGGTAGAGATGAAGAGGTTCGTTGGTTATGGAAAGTATATAAAAAACCCTTACTAAGGGATACTGTAGAGAATTCTAGGTCTTTGCGTCCGAGAACCAAAATATTATGGACACTGCTTCTAAAGTAATAAATTGGCATTACGATACCCTTCCTCATCGGACCAGAAAAGCACTAGATTTTTTATCTAGAGAATCATGGCTTGAGAAATCAAACTGGTATTTAGCCGGTGGGACTGCGCTAGCTTTGCAAGCGGGTAATAGAAAGTCCTATGATCTAGATTTTTTTACTACTAATAAAGACTTTGATGTAAAAGAACTACTGTCTAATTTTATCGGCAATTCTGATTGGAAAACTGAAGTGGAAGAAAAGAATACTATCTATGGTGAACTTTGCGGATCTAAGATCAGTTTTGTCGCTTATCCATTTTTTATACCAAAACAAAGTTTTATTATGCATGGCGGTATTAAAGTCTTACAAGTGATTGATATAGCTGTAATGAAAATCACCGCCATTTCTCAAAGAGGAAGAAAAAGAGATTTCTTTGATTTATATTGGTGCGCTAAAAACGTTGAGCCCCTCGAAGGAATCGTCTATAGACTCAAAGAGCAGTACCCAAGTATTGCCCATGACTATCATCATATCTTAAAGAGTTTGATCTACTTTGAAGATGCAGAAGTTGACGGCGCACCTGTTATTTTTTTCCAAGCCACATGGCCTGAAGTCAAGAAATTTTTCCGAAAGGAAGTGCCGAGAATCACAAAAGAAATTATTGGACTAGTAGCTTGAACCGAGAAGACAGAATAATGAGAAAAAGACTTCGAAATCAGTTCATTCCACACGAGGGCAATGAGTACAAACCCCACTTTGTCCGTGAGAGAAATCTCATCGGCATCGGGCTTCTAGTAGTCGCTATCTTCGGACTGGCTTTCTCTGTAAAGTCTCTGGTCATCAAGAATCCTGATTTAATCTCAGCAGTTATTGCTGGTGTCTTGGTAGATCTTACCAATACAAACCGTCTTTCAGAGAATCTCAATCCGCTCGAATTTAGTCCCGTACTCACTTCTGCCGCCCAATTGAAGGCCGATGACATGGCGACAAAAAGTTACTTCGCCCATACGAGTCCTGATGGTAAAAATCCTTGGTACTGGTTCACTCTAAGCAATTATCGTTTCTTGTATGCCGGAGAAAATCTTGCAGTTAACTTCGTAGATTCTGAAGATGTGGTAAGAGCATGGATGAATTCAGAAGGCCATAAGGCCAACATACTTAATGCCAAGTTCACAGAGATTGGCATAGCTATGGCGTCGGGAATCTATAACGGTCGGGAGAGCATCTATGTCGTGCAACTCTTTGGCAAGCCAGCGCCTTTAGCGAAAGCAAGAGTGCCTGTTGAAGTGAGGGAAAATATTGAAGTTCTGGCTGAAGATAAAATGTTTATTGCAGTCAAAAATATTAATGAGGAGGTAGAGGTTGCTGGCGCCGAGGTAGCCAATATAGAACTGGTCGCCCAATCTTCAGTAGTGGATGAGGTTCTTACCTCACCCAAAACAGCTCTTAAGACTATCTATATGGTGATGGGAAGTATAGTGTTCTTATCTTTGGTACTCTTCGTATGGATCAAGCCACGACATTTACATACAAAAAATGTTATCTACACTATCCTCCTCCTTGTTCTGATAGCCGTATTCTTCTACTTCTCCTCTGTTTATCTATTTCCTCAAATTCTCGTCGAGTAGCAAGCAATACAAGGTGAGACCTTGTATTAATAGAAAAGGGATTCAACACTGTCCCACCAGCCGTTGTTATTTAGGTCTCGCTTGGTAGGATCTGTTTCCACACAACTTATTGTTGCAGTAGCATTTTCGAGACAGAACCTCATGCCAAGTACTTTGGGAGTTCCATCTTCCTTTCTAGTAAAGTAGAGCATCACTACGTCAGGTCCATCGGTGTACATAATAATCTGTTTTTCATCAGAAATGATATTTTTGAAATCATTCAGCGTGAATGGACTTGCTAATGTATAGACACTATCCATGAGTTCAAAACAACCCTTCTCTTTCGCAGGGTTGTTACATGTATCAGATATTTGATGAGAAAGAGTGCGTAAACCTTCTAGATCATGTGCATGCGCGAACGCAAGATAGTTTTGGAAGATCTCCCACGCCTCTTGCGCTAGATTACTGTTGTTATTTGGCAGTATGTCTAAAGAGGGAGGTGTTAAAGAGGGAATGGAGAGGGAGAGATCTCGAGCGGGTTGTGGTTCTTGCACTTCAAACGAACGTGTTGCAAAGAAAAATATTGCTAGAGCGATGATAATGGCTAAGGTAGATAAAGCCCACTTGTTCATGTAATTGATTATAACAGATTTTCTATGATAAACTCCCACACTTACTCTGATTATATATTCGCGAACCACTTTATTGTAATTGATTTAAAGCAAGTGTGGGGGTAAAATAATGAAGTATGATTATCTTCGAAAATGTTTCCAAGGTCTACCCAGATAATTCTGTTGCGCTGGATGATGTTACGCTTTCTATAGAGCCGAAAGAATTTGTTTCTATTGTTGGACCTTCTGGGGCGGGCAAAACCACGCTTCTCAAGCTCTTTTTAGCTGAAGAACTACCCACTAATGGCAATATTTATTACGACTCTGTCAACATCCATTCCCTCGGTAGGAGGGGAATAAATGAGTTTCGTAGAAAAGTTGGCATGGTCTTTCAGGATTTCCGCCTTCTGCCCAATAGGACTGTTTATGAAAATATTGCTTTCACAATGGAGGCGGCGGGTCGGACAGATGGAGAGATAGAGTCAGATGTGCCTCATGTGTTGGAGCTTGTGGACTTAACGCCAAAGGTTTGGAACTTCCCTCGGGAACTCTCCGGGGGAGAGAAACAAAGAGTTGCTATAGCGCGAGCCCTGGTTAATGAACCAGATGTTATTATCGCGGATGAACCCACTGGCAATCTAGATCCAGCCAATACCTACGATATAGTTCAAATTTTGAAAAAAATAAATGACCTCGGTACTACCGTAATTTTGGCCACTCACAATAAAGGTATAATTGATTTGTTGAAAAGGCGAGTGGTCGCTATGGAACGTGGCAAGGTTGTCCGCGATGACCGGTCTGGTAAATACTTCGTATGAGTCCCGTACGAAATTTATGTTATATACTTACTATGTTAATAATATAAGTTTATTTCGTACGGGATGAGCAAAAAAGAAATGTTCTGGACAAATTTAAAAAGAATTATCCGCACCGGTCTGTTCAATTTCTGGAGAGACGGCACGGTCACACTTGCCTCTGTTCTCATCATGATGGTCACTCTCTTTGTCATCGCATTCTTGTCTTTTTCTAGCGCTATTCTTGATACCACCTTAGCAGAATTGAAAAATAAGATTGATGTGAATGTCACTTTTGTAACTACGGCGAAAGAAGAAAATATTTTGAAAATCAAAGATACTCTCGAATCCCTTCCAGAAGTGCTTCTCGTGACTTATGTTTCGCGGGAAGAGGCCCTCGCTACTTTTAAAGAAAGACATGCAAATGACCAGTCTATACTTACTGCACTCGATGAACTTGGGGAGAACCCTTTGGGGGCAGTTCTCAACATCAGAGCCAGAGACCCTTCGCAATATGCCTCTGTAGCAGGATTTCTCGAGAGTGACAACGCAATTTCTTCTGGAGGAGTTTCTATCATTGATAATATTAATTATTTCCAAAACAAAGCGGCCATAGACAAGCTCTCTAGAATTATTACCACAGCTGATCAACTGGGTCTTATTTTAACCTTATTTTTGGCCTTTATTTCTGCCCTTATTTCATTTAATACAATTCGGCTGACGATCTATCTTGCCCGAGATGAGATTAGTGTTATGCGGCTAGTGGGTGCTTCGACTACATATATCCAAGGCCCATTCGTGGTGGTTGGAGTTATTTATGGAGTGGTGGCAGGACTATTAACTCTAGTACTTCTTTTGCCAATTACTTACTGGCTTAGTGGGACTACAGCAAGTTTCTTTGTTGATTTTAATATCTTCACCTACTACATTCGCCACTTCCTAGAGATGGCTCTTATTATATTGGTCTCCGGGATCTTGATTGGCGCCTTCTCCAGCATTCTTGCTATCAGAAAGTATCTTAAGGTATAATTTGTCTTATGAACAGTAAAATAATTTTTGGCATTGTCATTATCGTCCTGATTATTGGTGGGTTCTTGATCTTCCAAAATAGGGCAGTGGCTCCAATTGAGAAAGAGATTGATAGCAATATGCCCGTTCCGGGAAGCAACGTGCAAGAAACAGAAGTGATAAAAGAGTTTAGTGTAGAAGCTATTCCTTTCTTATTTACTCCATCGGTCATGTCAGTCAATAAAGGAGATACCGTAAAGATTACTGTCAAGAATGTGAACGGCACTCACGACTTAAAGATAGATGAGTTCAATGCCTCAACGCGCTTGCTCAAAAGTGGGGAAGAACAAACAATTACTTTTGTTGCTGACAAGGTCGGCACGTTCGAATATTATTGCTCTGTCGGCACACATCGCGCCATGGGTATGGTCGGCATCCTAACCGTCCGCTAGCCCACCCTCTCCATTCCGCAAGGACCGTCCTTGCGGAATTAGGCCGCAGCTAGTATTATTTATTGATGCTACGCAAAGACCCGTTTATTACTGGTGAGTATTACCATATTTATAACCGCGGCATAGATAAAAGAGTAATTTTTAAATCAACAAGAGATTATGAGCGATTTATAATGCTTCTGTATCTTGCGAACTCACATGATTCTTTTCGACTTGACGATATTTTAAACAAAAAATCATTTAGCGAAGTCTTGTTATTAGATAAGGGCGAGCCAATTGTCTCTGTTGGTGCGTGGTCTTTGATGACTAACCATTTTCATTTATTAATAAGACAAGAAATTGATGGCGGTATCACTAAGTTTATGAAAAAGCTGGGTACAGGTTACTCAATGTATTTTAATATTAAATATGAAAGAACCGGAGCTCTTTTTGGAGGGTTATTTAAATCAAAATTGATCGGAGTTGACGATAATTACATGAGGCATTTGTTTGGGTATATTCACATTAATCCTTTGGAGATACAGTTCTCTGATTGGGAAGATAAAATAGATAAACCCTCAGTTGATATGAAAAAATTTCTTAAATTATATAGGTATTCCAGTTATCTTGATTATATTGGTGAAAATAGGGTGGAGAAGAATGTCATTAACCCAAAAAATTTCCCAGATTATTTTACAGATACTCAATCGTTTGGAGATTTTGTAGAGAGTTATTTTGTTGATGTTCCATAGAACTACTCCGCAAGGACGGTCCTTGCGGAATGGGGGTTATTTCTGGGCACTCATTATAAACATGGGGGGGACGTTGCGAAACTCGAATTGAGTCTTGATTTTGTGTTTATTAAAATATTTACCAAGAAGTTTAAGTAAAATTGGGGAATACTGAAAGACGATAAATCTCCCATGATCTTTTAGCAGATCATATGTGTTACGGACCACCCTAACCTTGTCAGCAGGACTAAGGATACTGAAGGGGATACTCGAGACAACCAAATTTATATCCGCACGATAATCCTTCTTTAATTTTTCTGAAATCTCTTGCGCTGTACCAGAAATAATCTTAATCCTAGGATCATCTATCTTCTTCAAAAGATCAACAAATTTGGGGTTCGTCTCAATGGCAATCAATTCTCCATTTTTAGGCATTTTCTTTAATATCTCTCTCGTGACGACACCATCACCCGGACCGTATTCGATGACGCGACTTAGAGATAAACCATTGACGTTTTCCATTACGGTCTCGACAACATATTTCGAACTCCGCGTCATAGCGCCGATTTTTAGATCTTCCAGCGCGACTTTAAAAAAATTCAGCTGTTCCTGCATTTCTTTATCATAACTGAATTTTATTTTCTACTCAATAAAGGTGAGGGCTTTACCAAGTTTATCACCTCTACCGGTACGACCTATACGGTGGACGTAGTCATTATAAGTAGCCGGTAAATCGAAGTTGATGACATGCGTCACATCAGAGATATCAAGACCCCGGGCCGCAACATCTGTCGCTGTCAATACTTGGGCGTGATCTCTTTTGAATAGATCGAGTGCGCGTTGTCTCTGTGGCTGACTCTTGTTGCCATGGATAGATTCCGCTTTGATACCACGTTTTCCTAGGTCTGTGGCAAGTCTTTCGACACCATGTTTGGTCCGGCCGAAAATAAGGACTTTTCTAAATTCCTTTTGCATGAGTAGATTGTGGAGGATATCAAGTTTGGCTTTGCCCCCTGGGATTCTCACCACATCCTGGTGCACATTTTTTGCCGTATCTCGAGTTTTGACGGATATACGTACTGGCTCATGAAGAAACTCATGAATAAGTTTCTCAATCTCTGAAGAAAGGGTGGCCGAGAAGAAAAGAGTTTGTCTCACTTGGGGTAGTTTGGACATCATAAAGCGCATGTCGGCGATGAAACCCATATCAAGCATCCTATCTGCTTCGTCTAAAACGACCGTTTTAAAACCTGAAAGGTCAAGAACTCTCTGTTCCACAAGGTCTCGAAGGCGACCGGGCGTTCCTATGACGAAGTGATGTCTCTGGCGTAGCTCACGAATCTGTTTACCCATACCCATACCACCAATACAAAGTACGGAGAAAAGGTTAGAACTCTTAGCAAAAGCTCGCAGTTCTTCATCAATCTGATTTGCTAACTCACGGGTGGGAACTACGATGAGTACTTTCTCTCGCGAGTCAAGAATTATTTTATTGATAAGGGGCAGGAGAAAAGCGGCCGTTTTACCCGTACCAGTGTTGGCGATACCTACTATATCTTTGCCGACAATGACATGAGGAATGGCCTGATCTTGGATAGGGGTAAGAGCCATGTATCCTCTCGCCTTGATATTCTTTTGTAAAATTTCTTGGAATCTGAAGTCTGCAAATGTGTGTTTGGGTACAAATTGCTCTGCCTGGGGAGTGGCAACGGCGTAGTTAACAAACTTTGAGATATCAGAAAAAACGCCGTGCTGACGACTTTTCGGCCTACTATTAAATTTTCTAGGCGCTGTATGGCCTCTTTGGGGATAAAACATACACTAATCTGTAAATCTCTTGAGGTTTACCCCCACACTTACTTGGGTAAGTAAGTGTGGGGGTTTACAGACGAATGTCTACAAAGGAGAATGCTCCTAGGAACCTATGAGTACTGATTTACTCGTTCAGTATATACTATCTCACTTATTCTGTCAAATTTTTAGGCTGCGGGGCTGGGGTGCATTGGTATCTTGTAAGTCTAAAGAAACTACAATAGGATAGTGGTCTGAAGCTTTGTCCGTGAGAGCGTTTTTTACAACAGAGTAACTTGCAACATTCTCCCTGAGAGAGTCTGAAACAAAAATATAGTCCAGCCGAAGTTCTGCATGGTAGGGATCTCTGTTCACAGGAGTGGGAACAGTAGTGTCTCTGGTATCGCAAAGAACTGCTGTGTCTATATAACCAGATGATAGTATCCGTTCAGTAACATCATA
>Ga0209542_10016851_pt1 | contig 12061 bp, 10 predicted proteins | sample RifCSPhighO2_01_FD_184028 | JGI IMG/M metagenome (GOLD analysis project Ga0209542, IMG submission 184028) | Soil microbial communities from Rifle, Colorado - Rifle CSP2_plank highO2_0.1 (SPAdes) (version 2) | ecosystem: Environmental > Terrestrial > Deep subsurface > Rock core/Sediment ...
ACTCGATGTTGGCGAAGGTGCCATCCGCAGCACGGATGGCGTAGAGCGGCTTCCCCGCCCGCCGTAGTTTCGTCCGAAACTTCCCCCTGCGCTTCATGCTTTTATTGTATACCCGCACACCAACTTTAGTTAAAGTTGGTGTGCGGGTATACCTATACACGGTTTCCAGAAAATACTTTATGAAGGATGGATTTTTGCCTGCCGACAGGCAGAATGGGAGGATGATATTCTTCGCGGGTTGCGAATGACGGAATAGGTGGCTCTATTTCCCCCGGTCGCTTGCTTCGCGTCCGCCGATCCATTGGTCCTCGTACTTCTCATGCGCGGCGTAGATACAGGACATCTCCGCGTTGTAGACCCTGACATCGTATCCTCCATCGACTTTATTCATCGCTTCGAGACTTTCCCAGCCGAGATTCTTCTCGACGAAAAGCGCGTCCGCGAGCGCAATCGCCTTTCCATAATCGTCGAGCTTTTTGTACAGCCCCATTTCGTCGAAAATATCGGCATAGTAGTACCGGTCCATCATATCGAGGACGACTACCGAGAAAGGCGCTTTACGGGCTTCTCGTGATTTATTCACGTGCATAGTTGTTTAGTAATTACAGCTACTAACGACTCTTGGCCGTTCGTCGCTGACTACGCAAACAAAAAGCGGCTAAGAGATTTATACCAGTTCGACAACTGATAGAAATCTCCCAACCACCTTAGTGGTTAGTCGTGTGTGTCTTATGGCTTCCCGCAGATTTCCCGGGTCGCCTACCTTTCGGAGACATACGCGGCCCGCGTTCTCTGCGCGGACTGCAGCATTGATAACTCAATGAACTGCTTACAGTATAGCACGTTCAGAGAGGTTCCGCCAGTTCAACCGCTTCATCCTCGTCTAGTCCTTTGAGAGTGTAAAATCGACCTTATAGAGGAGGAGTTCCACGTTCGGTATTTGAGTAAGTGCATATGTAAGCCGCGCGTCAGATTCGTTTGCAATAATTATGCCTCGCACCGAAGCTCCATTCGCCTTATTTTTCTGCACCCATCCCATATAGCGGGCAATTTGTCCCACAACATCGTCGCTCGTCCTGTCTTTTTTGAGTTCAATCACAACATACTGTTCCGTTTTTTTATCGATAGCGAGTATATCAATCCGTCCTATATCCGTCGGGTACTGCTGGCTGAATTTATCGTCCTCGTCGATTAAATCAAGCTTCTTACCCAGTGATGTGTGCTCCCAATTTTTTATTAAGAAATTTTCAAGCTCCTTCTCCATGTAAAAAGTAGCTTTGCTCCCCGCCGCGTCCTCTTCAAGCAGTTCACTTTCGGGCTCTGCTGCACTGTCATCAGTCGCTACAACAACCTCTCCACGCCAGAGCGGCTTGAAAATGGGAGCATACAAAAATACCGAAATAGTCCGTGCTGATTCAGAAATACCGAGCTTCCTAAAATAATCCAAAATGAGCGTATGGGATGTGACCATTCGTTGCCCTTGAGAAGCGATAGCGAGATCCAAAGATAGATCCACGCCAAGTGCCGCAAGCAGTTTACTCCTATCACCCAGCGAGATTATACTTAGATTCTCTACCGGGTCATTGGCCGCAAGCATCGCGTTGACCGCATTTCCGCTCGGGCCGGTTAAGTGATTTCTGCGCCCCTCATTTGCTCGATACAGCTCGTCAATCGCTCCCGATCTTCCTTTATCATCTTTTGCAATAAGAGCAGTATTTAGTGCTTTGCCAATCGTCTCCGTCTCGTGCAGATCATTAAACATTCTCCGCCAAGCTCCTTGGGCGACCATGGCCTTTGCTACGGCCTCACTATTCCGAGTGTTTCCTTTTGCATTTTTATCGAGAATGGCGATAATCGGATCCGCCTCGCTATCCGAAATCTTTGCCCCACCTTTTTTCATTACTCGATTCTGCCAAAACTGTCTAAACGAGGCACTCTGGTTTGCCCAGACAGCATCCTTACCCTGGGCATCATACCCCTGAAGAAACTGCGCGAATAGCTGCGTAACTTGCTCGCTTGTTATTACAGTCATAGAGACAGTGTATATTATCGTCTACTTGTAGTAGCAACTTTCTTGCTCACATACTCAAATACGCGTTCGTTGACGAACTTTCGTAATTCGGGATTCTCATCGAGTTTCTTGTATAGGTCGAAATGACTGTTGAGCATACCGACTAACTCGTCCTGAAACAGCTTATCAAATTTAACCTTCGCCGCATCGGGGCTGTTGTGTTTGATTGAGCCCTCTAGATCTTCATTTTTCAGCAGACGTTCGCTCAAAGAGTTCAAAATCACTTTATCATCCGTACTGAAATTGGTGCCGTAGCGCTCGTTGATCTCACGAATGATCTTGGAGAGCGGGTCTGGCTCCTCGTGTACAACTCCCGCGCCACCGGGGCCTTTGCCTATAGGATCAATAACGCCCTCTTCGCTTTCGAGCTTTATGCTTACTTCAAGCTGTTTGGCAATCTTGTAAGTGTCCATGTCTACCGCCTCAAGCACCTCATATGGCAGAGGGTCTTTTATTTTAGGCAACTTCCGCGCAAGAAATTTCAGAAAAATAAACAATCGCTCAAGGTCTGTATCTTGAAACGTCACGATCTGTGAAATGAAACCATACTTGCGCACAAAATCGCCCACTTTCGATTTTAGGTCCAGCATTTCATCCGGAAGCATTGTTTCCGTGCGCTTCACCACCGCGTCGAGTGCAGCATTCAATTTGTCGGGCGATGCATTCGAAAGATACATCTCAACAAACCCCTCCACCTCCGTGCGAGTGAAGAGTTTGAACTGCATCACATCGCGCTCGCAGTTGTGGATGATGTTGGGGTCCGTCGCTTCAGAGAGAATCGTCGTTGTATAGTACGGCTGGAAGGACTTTTGGATATCCTCTACAGGATTCACGAAATCGAGTACAAACACATCTCCTTTATCAGGGTGCGTGCGATTGAGTCGGGAGAGCGTTTGCACCGCGTGTACACCATCAAGCTTCTTGTCTACATACATCGCGGCGAGGAGCGGCTGGTCAAAGCCTGTTTGAAACTTTTCGGCCACAATAAGAAATCGGCACTCGTCTTTCTTAAATTCCTCTGCTGTCTGCGCCTCCGGTACGCCATTCATTTGCGTTTCCGTGTATTCGCATCCCCCATCGCGCACCGTCCCAGAGAACGCTACCAGCGCGCGGTGTGAATACCCCTTTTTCGCTAGATACCGATCAAACGCAACCTTGAATCGAACGGCGTGCAGGCGTGACTTGGTCACGATCATCGCCTTCGCTTTCCCCGCGATTTCGCGCGCGACCTTCTCCTCAAAATGCTCGACGATAACCTCCGTCTTTTTGTCGATAGCGTGCGTATGTTTGTCGACATACGAAAGCAGTAGGCGATGTGTTTTCGCGCGATCGTATTCCGGGTCGTCTTCCACCTTTTTCAATAGAGCAAAATATCGTTCGTAGGTCGTATAGTTCCGGAGCACATCGACGATAAATTTCTCTTCGATTGCCTGCTTCATCGAGTACAACGAGAACGGTACGAATTTCCCGCTTATCGGATCTTCAATTCCGAAAAGCTCAAGCGTTTTCTGCTTCGGCGTAGCTGTGAAGGCAAGGAAGCTCACATTAGGCGAGCGCACCTTGCGTGCGCGCATGCGCGCGACGAGCATGTCCTCGGATGTCTTAAAGGCTTTTTCTTCGCGCTTATCTATTTTTTCCGCTTCGGCAAGTGGGTCCTTCGCAGTATCGACAGAAAGCACCTGCCGCACATCCGCCGCCGCTTCGCCCGACTGCGACGAATGCGCCTCATCCACAATAACCGCGAACCGTTTGTCCTTCAGGCTATCGATTGTGTCCACAATGACGGGAAACTTGAAAAGCGTGCTCACAATGATCCGCTTGCCAGCTTCGAGCGCTTGCTGCAACTCTTTGCCTGATTCGACATGCTGTACGACTCCCCGCACCTGCGCGAAGCTCTCCACCGTATCCGAGAGTTGTTTATCGAGCACCAGACGATCCGTCAATACCACGACCCCATCGAATACGACCGCGTCCTTCTCATTGTGCAATTCCGCCAACCGATGCGCGACCCAGGCAATTGTGTTGCTTTTGCCTGAGCCCGCGCTGTGCTGAATGAGATAATTTTTGCCCGCGCCATTATCGCGCGCATCTGCAACGAGTCGACGCACTGCATCGCGCTGGTGATACCGCGGGAAAATGAGCTTCTCCTTTTTGCGCGCACGCCCGCGCTCATCCACTTCGGGAATAATTTCTTTCTGAATGAAATTCGCGACAAGATCCAGTACGCTCTCTTTGGAAAGCACATCCTCCCACATGTAATGAGTCTTGTACTTTTTCTCCACCGGTGGATTGCCCGCACCCTCTTTGTACCCTTTGTTGAACGGGAGAAAATACGTACGCAAACCTTCCAGCTTTGTCGCCATAAAGACTTGTTCAGTATCAATTGCAAAATGCGTGAAGCATCGCCCAAATGAAAGCAACTTTTCGCGCTGATCTCTATCAGAGCGATACTGCCGCACACCATCGATAACAGATTGCCCCGAAAGCTGATTCTTAAGCTCGATGGTAAATATCGGCAGACCGTTGAGAAATACAACCATGTCGATAGAATTCTCATTCTTTTCGCTGTATTTCACCTGCCTCATCACACTCAAGATGTTGCCTTCGTACGCCCGTTGCGTCTCCTGATTTTTTGAATTCTGCGGCTGGGAGAAAGCCACTCGTACGGACACGCCGTGGTCCTTGAATCCTTCGCGCATCACACTCAGAAGACCTCGCTCAGCAATCTCCGCATCCAGCTTGTCCAAGAATTTATCCCCCACCCCGTCACCATACTGCCCTTCAAGCGCCCTCCATTCATCCGGCTGCGTCGTACGAATGAACTCCAACACTAATTCTCCATCCATCGCGCGAGCCTTGTTGTAATCCGTATCTCGTGAGCGCACGCGATAGCCGTGCAGCCCCACAAGCTGCTCCTCGATGAACACTTCAAACCCTATTTCCCGTGTATTTGTTTTCTTCGCCATACTATATTTGCACCTTCCCCATTACCACATGATGAATCAGCGCAACCTTGTATTCTGTCAGCAAGCGTATAGATGAGTCAATAAGCTGCACACTGCGGTCGATGCGAGACAATCCGGCATTAAGATAATCTGAGATGATCTTCTGCTCCTTTTCCGGTGGTACCACGACCAGGGCGGAGCCTATTTCCCCCACACCAAGACCAAACCTGGTAAAGCCCCGAGCCGCAAGGAAATACTGTGTCTTTGCACATGTTGATTGTAGGTACCGGAAAAGAAGTCGCGGTTCGATTTTCGTTGGCCGAATGACAGCAAGGTGGTACCCACACACCACACCTTCCAAGTCTTCCTTGATCAAGGACGGTATACCGATATCGTCGGGAGTTTCAGAGTCCTTCGTGACAACAATATCTCCCCGTAGAAGCGAGAGATTTTCTATCTGCAAATCCGTTGCCGTTGCCAGCATAAAGTTCTCTGCCATGCCACTTGTAATATGTTCATTGTTATAAACGTCTGTGTAATTACAAAGACGAACTGCCTTTTGCCCGGCAACAGAAATCTTGTCCACATTGCTCGCACGTATGTCAGATAGGTGTTTCAACTTCTTGATCTCCCATCCTTTCGGAATCATGCCTATCCAGGGAATGCCGGAATCTACGAGCGGAGCTTTGGCGTCCAGGCCTTTTGTTACCGCATGCGTAATCAGTGCCGCCCGGCGTTCTTTGAGCAATTCGATGAGCTTTTCTTTCTGTCCAATCGCCCGGTCAATGAGTGCTGTTTTTTCGTCGAGATAGTCGATCACTTTTTCCTGCTCCTCTCTTGACGGGAGTAGCATCCCCATTCTTTTCAGTTCTTTAAAACCAATCGACTGGCGAACGCCGCCGCCCATGCCGTAATACACCTTGTTGATGTCGTATGCATGCAAAAGGTAATAGAGATATCTTGGCCGCAAAACGGATTTTGCATCAAGAGCGAGATACGCAGAAGTAATGATTCCGTTTTCTTCCGCAAACCCGACTCGCAGACTCACTTTGTCGTTCTGCAAATCTGTAAGCCGCATCACGGTTTGGCCAGATTTAATTATCTGGTATGTGTTGAACGTCGCAGGGAGTAAGCCAAAAGTTGATTCGATGTCTTTCTTTATGATTCGTCCGTAACTCAAAGAGAGCAAGTGCGTTACCTTCCCGTCAGTGTTTCTTGATGCATTCTCTCTTGTTACTGCAAACAAAGGCGATACTCCCCACTCCTTTGGAATCTTGCCAATCCACTCAACTCCCGAATCTTTGTATGCGGGATAGGGCTTGAGCTTGGTATTGAGGCTTATTTTGGTCATATTTTGATAGGTGTGGATATCATTGATTCCTCATGTTTCTCGTAGTACCATTGATTTAAAGGTTCCAGCCCCCCAACAAGAGCCCCCGGGCTCTTCCCGCAAGGGATAGGGGGGTTGGTCATTTTCATATGTGTTCTATTTTTCATACTTGTAGTATTCCCTGTCACCGTTCTTGAAGATATCAAAGATACTTTTGACCTGTCCTTTGATCACCTCGTACGGTCTCTCCTCTCCGCGTTCTGCCCGCACGGCAACCGCCCAGCAACAGTAATCAGCAAGCTGGCAGTTCAAATCTGCACACGTTTGGTGAGAATAGATTTCAAACGGAATACCGGAAAAGTTTGTCTTCAGAAAATGCTTAAGTGTCTGCAAAATCACTCGCTTCTTGTCGCCCACATACAATGAGCCAAGCACAACGACTATTTTGCTAGCCGTGCCTTCCTTCCCTTTAAATATGTACTGCAGGAGGCACTCGGCGAGCTTCCTATAGAGTCCCATGCCCGTAGAGCGCTCAATGAGCCTACCTTTCTTAGTGTAGGATTCGCGATACAAAACGGGATTGGTTTTATTCTTCCGCGCTAGAATCGATCGGACTTCAAACGTGTCTCCGATGGAAGCGAGTATCGAGAACACCTGGTCACGTACCGCTTGCTTATCTTCACTTGCATGGAAGAACTCTTGATCCACCCCTTCACTAAGCAAACGGTAACGAAGATCGATAAGTCCCTCTCTTTTGATGAGCGGCTCAAATGTAACGAGGCCGGTTAGTAAAAAGTATTTAGTGCCCTTCGGGGTAAAATCGAAATTTCCCGACTCGTCGATGAATAGATAGAGGGTTTTGGCTGGGCTTGTCATAGTTTTCTGAGTAGCTCGGCGAGCTCATTCTCGATTTTCTCGATGTCACCTTCTATCGCACCGAGCTCGCGTGGTGGGGTGTAGGTGTAGAAGAAGCGGGTGAATGGGATTTCATAGCCCACCTTCCCCACCTCGCTATCCTTGTGGTCGCGCACGGCGGTGTTGATCCACGCATCGGGAACAAACGGAAGAACTTCTTTCTTGAAATACTCATTCACATCAGTGCCCCACGGTACATTCTCGTAGTCGCGCAGTTCTGAATCTGGCTCTGGATCTCCATCTTCGTCTCGGCATATTTCCGCCTTTTCGTCGCGCGCGCCGACGGTATCGACAATCGTCTTCAGAACTTTCCGCGCCGGATTCACTCCTAGCTCCAATGCGAGAGCCTCCGAGACATCCGTGAGAAATTTCGCGCGATCATTCCACTTCTTGCCCTTCAACGACTTGATGGCCACCGCGATGTTGAGTTGTATTTCCAGTTGCCCAGCCGCCTTATCAGCCGACCTCTCGACACCTCGAGCAAGTACACTACCCTGCGTTTGCTTCTTCATCTTTTCGGTATCCTTCAATCGATTCGCAGCCTTCGAAACATCCACACCAAGAGCTTTGATTGCCTGATCTATCTTTTCGTCGGTCATATCAAACGCCAGCCGCAAGGGCCGCTCGACGACGATTTGGCGATATGCGAAGTCGGTTGCGTTGAATATCTTTGAGTATTCACTCTCTTCAAACTTTTCGTAGAGCTCCAAGGCTCGCGCGCGTGAAGTTTCGTCAATTTCGTTGCGTTTATTGCCCAAACTCTTGCGCATTTTCTTAGAGAATGTCCGCGCATCGATGAGCTGTACCTTGCCCTTTCTCTCCTTCGTCTTTCTGTTAGTCACAAACCACAAATACGTGTTGATGCCCGTGTTGTAGAAGAGCTGGTCCGGGAGCGCAATAATCGCTTCCAAATAATCCTTCTCCAACAGCCAGCGACGGATTTCGCTCTCGCCGCTTCCGGCGTCGCCCGTGAAAAGCGGCGAACCATTGTGTACGATGCCGATGCGTGAGCCGCCGTCTTTCTCCGATTTCATCTTCGAGACGAGGTGCTGGAGAAAAAGAAGCTGTCCATCTGATATACGCGGCAATCCTGCACCGAAGCGGCCTGCAAATCCTCGAGCCGCCTCTCGTTCCACGACATCCTTATCCTTCTTCCAGTCGATACCGTATGGAGGATTACACAGCCCATAATCAAACACGTCGCCAAAAAACTGATCATTGGAGAGCGTGCTCGCCTTTTGATGATCTTTCTCGCCACCGCGGATGAAGTCGGGATTCTCACCCGTGATGAGCATGTCGGACTTCGCCATAGCGTATGAGACCGAGTTGAGCTCCTGACCATACAGATAAATCTCTGCTTTCGGATTGATGTGCTCACGTACGTAGCCCTTGCCTATCGTGAGCATGCCGCCCGTACCGCAAGCTGGGTCGTACATGCGCGTAATAATGTGCGGCTTCTTCAGCGTCTTCTGGTCTGGAGAGAAAAGAACCTCTGCCATGACTTTGATTACGTCGCGTGGAGTGTAGTGTTCTCCAGCGGCCTCATTCGACATTTCGGAGAATTTGTAGAGTAAGTGCTCGAAGAGGAGCCCCATGTGATGGTTGTCGACACTTCCTGGCCGCAGATCAACACTATTGAGCTGTTCGATAATGTAATAGAGCAGGTTGCCACCCTCCAGGCGTGCGAGCTGTTTATCGAAATCGAACTTCTCAAATATCTCCTGAATATTTTCGCTGTAGCCAATTAGATACTGCTTGAAGTTCTTCACAATCTGACGTGGTTCTTCCTTTAGTTTCTCAAAATCGTACGGTGAAGTGTTGTAAAAATCGACGCCAGAGGCGCGCGTAAGTATGGGTTCGAGATCCTTCACCTTGCCGTGGTAACGATCGTACTGCGTGCGTACCTTCTCCTTCGTATCTGCAAGCATCGAATCGAGGCGCTTCAAAACGACGAGCGGCAATATCACGTCTTGATACTCATGCTGACGCCACCCTCCCCGCAGAATGTCTGCGATATTCCATATCATCTGTGCTTGCTGATTGAAATTTTGTGCCATATAGCGATTTTAATTACTAAACAGCTCAAGGTAGTCCTTAAGAGCATACACGCGATTTTTCGAGCGGCCCGTCTTCTCAGAGAGTACGCCGATTCGATGCAGGTCATTAACAAGCGCGTGCGATGTTGGCTTTGTTACGTTGAGCATTGCCTCCACATCTTTTGCAGTGACGACCGGCTTGGTGAACAAGCCGAGAAGTAGTTTCTTGGCAAGTTTCTGGCGCTTTGGTCCGATGCCCTCAAGCAGGTCTTCGTATCGTTTACGCAGATCTATAATCGCTTCGAGTGTATCCCGACCGCGCTTCGCGGTATCGCGAAGGCCCGTGAGGAAGAAGCGGAGCCAGTCCTCAATACGGTTGGATTCACGGACGGCGGAAAGTGCGTCATAGTATTCGGCACGATGCTTCTCAAAATGAGATGACAGGTAGAGCGTCGGTTTTTCAAGAATTCCATATGCCATCAGCTGAAGCACGATGAGTACGCGTCCGATGCGCCCGTTGCCATCTTCGAATGGGTGAATGGTTTCAAACTGATAGTGGGAGAGCGCGATTTTAATTAGCTCTGGCATTTCCAATTCGCGGTTGTGCCAAAAATGCTCGAGGTCATTCAGAAGGGGTGGGAGATCTTCCGGTCGGGGTGGAATAAAAACCGCATCTTTTAGAGTCCCCGCGCTTCCGCCAATTTTGTTCTGTACCTGTCGTATTTCACCGGGATGACGATTGTGGCCGCGAACACCGGAAAGAAGTGCTTGGTGCGCATCGCGTATCACGCGCATTGAGAGCGGCGGCTTTCCCGGCGTACGGATAGTTTGTATCGCCTCGTTAAGGGCGCGGATATAATTCTGTACTTCCTCCTGATCGTCGACTCTTTCGGGATCGATATCTTCTTTATCGGTATACAACTCTTCAAGAGTAGTCTTCGTACCCTCTATCCGGCTAGAAGTTTCTGCTTCCTTGGCTACGTGAGATTGAATGAAGTAATCGACATCTGGCACAAGTTTTGAATACGCGTTTAACTCGCCGAGCTTGACGCTCGCTTCTTCCAGAAGGGTCGTGATGCGTTGGTCCTGCCATACAAATGGCTTATTTATCGGTTCAGGAATGAACGCGAAATACGCCTCCCCCTGAGGCGTTGTCGCTCGAACTTTCCTACCCGCCTTAAATGCCATACTTTAACCACCCTCAAGTGGTAGTTAAAGAATAAGCTATTACTTTTACTACGTCAAGAGCGTAGTAAACCCTCTTGCTTAAGACTCAAGAACCCTTTCTCTCCCACAATAATGTGATCTTCAACTGGGATGCCAAGCATCTCGCCAGAATCTATGAGCCTCTTAGTAATGACTATATCAGCATCTGATGCGCGCAAGTCACCAGAGGGGTGGTTATGAGCAAGAATCAGACTTGCGGCATGCAACGAAACAGCCGGCTCGAAGACTTCGCGCGGATGTACCAAGCTTTCGTTAAGCGTGCCAATTGAAATGATGCGCCTCTCAATTAGATGGTGTCGTGCGCTCAAATAAAAGACGAAAAAGTGTTCTTTCTGCGACTCACGTATATCGACTGACAGTCTCCATATATCTTGCGAAGAAAATATCTCCGGTCTTGACCCATCGACAAGCCGCCTTCCAAGTTCGAAGACGGCTAGTACTTGAGACGCTTTTGCACTACCCAAACCTTTGATGTCTTGCAATTTTCCGAGTGTAATTGCTGTACGATCCTTGCCCACCTTCGCTAGAATTCTTTTTGCGAGCTGAAGAACATTAAACCCCTTCGTGCCGGAACCAAGGATGATTGCAAGGAGTTCGTAATCTGCCAATTTATCCAGACCATACTTTGCAAGCTTCTCCCTCGGAAAATCTACTCTTGAAAGATCTTTCATTTTCATGCCCTAAATAATCCCACAAATCTTCATCTTTGGAAACGCCTCCGGCTTGCTTGCCGGAGGCGTTTACATGGCTGTTTTTCGTCCTGAAATTGCTTCAAGCGGAGTCGATGGATTTGAGGGCTTCTTCCTGCGTCGGGAAGAACTTGATGTTCTCCCGATCCGCGAGCGCGGCTATGACCTCCCCCACCATCTTGCCCAAGGACGGCGGACCGAACGCGGCGGTCTTCTCGACGTACGCCCGGTTAGTCTTGGCGAACTCGACCATGAGCTCCATCGCTTCCACGTCGTAGGTGCCGTCGAATTCGGTGAAATCGAGAAGTACTTTCACTTTCTTCCCCGTCGCCGTGAAATCTTGCTTGATGATACCCTCCGCCGCGGCGATGGTTGCCTTGAGCGGCTCGAGGCGGTCCTTCGTCATGGGTCCGCAGACCTTGAGGAGTACGTGCCCCTTCGATTCGACGGCTATCTGCAGTGGTTCGTTCATACGTTTTATTGTTTGAACCAGACGTAGGCGATGTAGACGCCGAATACCACGGTCACAACGAGGAGCGCGGAGAGGTACGGGAGGAACGCCTCCTGCCAGTAGGCGCCGATGACGATGCCGAGCGAGAGGAGCGAGAGTTTGAAAATGCCGACCTGCCACCACGTAAACGAGCCCTTTCCGAAAATATGCATACGAAAATAGTCCGAACTGGTAATGCTTTGAGTATACACCGGCGGGAAGCATCCCGCAGGCGGGTTTTCCCCTATGCGGCGGCTAGGGTATATACACCTCCTCGATGAGCGTCACCAAGCCATTCTCGACGGTGATGGTGTACGGAAGCTTGTTCCAGTGGAGCGAGGCGTCGTTTATGAGGGAG
>Ga0209542_10016852_pt1 | contig 12059 bp, 11 predicted proteins | sample RifCSPhighO2_01_FD_184028 | JGI IMG/M metagenome (GOLD analysis project Ga0209542, IMG submission 184028) | Soil microbial communities from Rifle, Colorado - Rifle CSP2_plank highO2_0.1 (SPAdes) (version 2) | ecosystem: Environmental > Terrestrial > Deep subsurface > Rock core/Sediment ...
CGCCGACATCGAATACGCCGACGAGCTTACGATAGCCAAAGCCATGGAAGGACGAAGAGATTATGGATAGCGATCAGCGATACAAGCATTCCTAAAAACAAATAAAACCAAATTTACCAATTCCATAGAATTGATAAATTCTAGAAACCGCTTTAATAAGCATAAATAAACGGCTCAACGCGAGTTGAGCCGTTTTCTAACCTACCCTACAAGCTACCAGCTACCTGCCTCGTCCTTGACGAGTCAAGGCGGGCTTCCTACAACCTATATCTTCGTTATTTCCACTTCCGTGTATTCTTGCCTATGTCCCCGGCGGCGGCGGTAGCGGACTTTGGATTTATATTTGAATATCTTTATCTTCCTCGTGCGGGCTTGCTTCACCACTCGGCCCTCTACCTTCTTGCCTTCCACATACGGCTTGCCTATCAGTGCCTGCTTGTCGTCCGCGGAGTGCAGCAAGACTTTGTCAAAAACAACTTCTGCGCCGGCATCGCCGAGAAGCTTCTCTATGAGGATTTTGTTGTTCGCGGAAACCAAGTACTGTTTTCCGCCGGTTTCAATGATTGCGAAAGGCATTTCTTTTTAATTTCCCTCTCCTGACGAGGGGAAGAGTATGTTCTCCATTATACTTTTTTTAAATGCCGTGTCAAACCATCCCTGTCATTCCGAGACCTCGGTCTCGGAATCCAGAAAGGCCAGATCCTGAAACCCCGCTGCCGGAACGGACAGGAAGTTCCGGATGACATTCAAGGATAAATCGTATCAACCAAATCAATTTCATCTCCCACTCGGATCCCGAGCTTTCCCGAAACCCCGGCATTGAGCTCGAGCACCTGATCCGCGCTTTCCCGGCTTTCCACCCTCGGTATTTCTCCGTTCGATGGGACCGGCACATCCGCGAAGATTTCCGTAATCCGGTCGTCGCGAATAAAAATAATATCCAGCGGAAACCTCATATCCCTCATCCAGAAATTCTGCACTTGCGCCTGCGGAAATACAAAGAGCATGCCGCAGGTTTCACACATGCTCTCCCTTCCGGAAAGCCCTTGCGCCCGCTCAACAACGTTATCAGCGATTTCCGCCTGAATTTCCCTGTCCCCGACCAGCAAATTCTTGACTGATTTTTCTGCCGGTTCCGCTACCCAGAAAAACACCCAGTAACCCGCGAGAACCAGCAGCGATACTACTAAGAGATATTTAAGTGTTTTGTTCACGTTTTTTCCGCCGATAAATTATGGCGATGGTCAAAACAGCCAGAACCATGACCACGGAGAGGGCGAGCAAAGCGATGAGTTTTCCATAGGACTGCAAAAACACGGCGACGCCGCCGAACACGGCGGCAAAAAAATACAAAAGCATGACGGCCTGCCGCTGCGTGAGCCCGATATCGAGGAGCTGGAAGTGCAAGTGCCTTTTGTCCCCCACAAATGGCGATGCGCCAAACACCAAACGTTTAAAGATAACCCAGGCGGCGTCGAGGACCGGTATCCCCAGAACCAGAAGGGCGGTGGCGATTTTTCCTCCTGAGATAACGGCCAAAGAAGCGATCAAAAAACCCGTATACGTGCTGCCGCCTTCTCCCAAAAAGATCCGCGCTGGATAAAAATTATGCGGCAAAAAACCGAAAACCGCGCCTGCAAAGATGAGAGCGAGGAGCGCGGTCGACGTTTGGTTGACTTCCGGAGAAAGGGAAAGCACAAAAATCGCGAGTCCCGCAATACCGGAGATACCGCTCACCAGTCCGTCCATGCCATCAAGAAATTTCGTAGTATAGGTGAGCCCCATGACCCAAGCGAACACGAACAAACTGCCGAAAACCGGGTACCCGGCGATTTTGTACTGGTCCAATACCACCGCCCCTCCCAATGGATTGGTAACAAACGAGATATGTGAACCGGTCAAGACTACCAACAGAGCCGCGAATATCGGAAAGATGATCTGCGACCACGCGGGCAAATCGTATTTGTCGTCCAGAACCCCGCCAAAAACTATGACTGCTCCGCCGACTACTATCCCGATAATCTTGAGAAAATTCAGTTCGTCCGCCCCGCCCGCAAGCGCCAAAACCAAAACCCCTAGAGTAAAAGTGAAGAAAATGGAAAGCCCCCCAAGTTTCGGACGCGGCTTGTCGTGGATCTTCCGCTTGAGGTCCGGCAGGTCGTGGATCTGCAGGTGTTCCGCTAGCCGTCTGACGGAGAATGTCAAAAAATACGACAGGGCGATACTGCCGATGAAAAAGATGAAAAAAAATAATTCCCTATTCTCGTGCACTTTTGTTTAGTTTCAGATGATCTTGTTGCCTGACTCGGTCAAGGCCAGCGCGCTCTCCCTCCCCTGCCCCCGGCGGGCTTTTGGCGTCACCCAAAACTCCATATATCGACCGAGCATGAGGCGCGTTAGCGCGTCGACAGCCGGAAGCGAGCCGAAAACCGTGGACACTATCGGCACGAACACCCACTGAAGGATCATGGAAACGGAGCGCCAGCGCGAATACTGCGGCGGCCGTTTCGGGATCAGCACCAAGTTGATATAAACTGAAAAAATCAGAAAACAGGTGGCGATCATCATGATGTTCCTCGTGAGGATCGGGAGATTGACCGCGAGCACCCCGTCCCCGAAACTTCCCACCCCCACAAGCAAAGGCAACCACCCCAAAGCCGTGATGATTATTGATGCGGTGGCCCAAAAGTAGAATGACTCGAACATCCGCTCCGTAAAAAGAATTTTCTTCCACAGCGGGATCTGCGGGTCGCGGAAAGCATTGGTCGCCAGGTAGGGAAAATTTTCGATCCCATATGCCCAGCGCCGCTTTTGTTTGTATTGCCCCCAGAGCGTGCGGATGTAGGTCTTGTCCAGCATCGCGTCGAGGGAGACGGTCGTGAACAAGGGCATGGTTCGGTAGTCCCCATGATAATGGAGCCAACAGCGCCAAAATATCTGCGAATCATCCGAGACTACGTCCACCGGCCAATAGTCAACGTCCATGAGAGCCCGAAGCGTCATGGCGTGCGAGGAAAAAGTCACGAGCCGGTCCGGACGGCTCGCCTCGACTAGCTGCCAGAAAGAATTCGCCACTGCCACCACCCGCGTTATCGCCGGCGCGTCCCAGATGTTATTGTTATACACGGGCATCGGCTGGTAACTGGTCCGATAGGGATCGATCGAAGTGAGAAACGCGTAGCTCAGGCACAGAAAATAATTTTTTGATACCACCGTATCAGAATCAAACGCCGACACCAGAACATGATCTGTCGGGACACCTTCTTCCTGCAATATTGCGGTGGCCCGCTTCGCCGCAAAAGTGAGGTTGGCGCCTTTTGCTTTTATCTCGCCCGGGGTACCGTCCGGATGCTGGATCGCGGCGAATTTCCAAAACCGATCCGCATACCGCGCCGTCATGACCCGGGCTTTTTCGCTGGCTGCTCCGCCCTCCCGCTCCTCGGTCGCTAGAACAAAAAATATTCGACCCGGCCACTCGGCTTCAGCGACCGCCCGGACGGAGTGATCGATCACCTCAAGACTCTCGTCGTATGTCGGGAGAAGTACCACGTGGCAGACCTGCTTATAGTCCAGGATACGACCGGACCATGATATTCTGTCCAGTCTTATGAGTTCCTGCCGCAGATCCTCGCGGTGTCCGCGAGGCAGAGCGGATCGCGCCTTCGCCCTCAGCGTTCGGATATATGAGGCCGGATTCTGGAGCGCCAGGAGACGCGAACTCCAATCATAAGTCGAGTAAAGCTTCATTTTGAAAAAACTACTGAGCAAATGCAGGGCGGTGTTCACGGCCTTGAGCACCCAGTACAGGTCAAAGAGGATGATAAAGGCGGCGACCCAGAACGGAAAAAAACGGGAAAACACCACGGCTCCGAGAAAAGTCGTCCAGATCGCCACGCCGGGGAGGATCTCCAAGAGGCGGTAGCTGATTGTTTTCTGCGGTTTCATCACTGGAGAAAAATTATGGCCAGCGCTCCTATGAGAAGCAGCGCCTGGGTAGCGAACGCTCCGCCAGTGAGAAAAGACCTCAGCAGAATGTTTTCAGCCCTTAGGGAGCGATACAAAAAAAAGTTCACCAGGAGGGCCAACAGCCCGAACGCAGGCATTTGGTAAAGGTTCCGCACGTCGCCCACAAGGTTTATTCCAGATATTATGCTGAAGTGCAAGGGTCCCGTTTCTCCGGCAAAACCAAATTTGCCCAAAAACGTTACCCACAGTATAATATTTAAAAGAAAAGCAGCGCCAAAAGAAACCCAAATCAACCTTCGGGAGTCGCGTGAAAAAAAAGTTCCTAATTGGAGCATACCAGGTAGTAGAAGTTTGCTAGTTAAGTATCCAGCTTCAACGATTGAATTCAACGGAGATTATTGGTTTTATGCCGAAGGAGTGGACATTCGACGGACCGCTTCGCGGTCCAAGCAAGCTTTCACTACCTGGCATACCAGATAGTAGAAGTTTGCTAATTTAGCTGATACTCAACTGATAAAAAAATATCAAAACTATAGGAGTTAACACCACCGCTGTGAGTTTCCAAAGAGGCCGTTTTGCGGCCAAGCAAACTTTCACTACCTGGCATATTCGCTCGAATTATAGCCGAAAAACCAAAAAACCTCAATGAGTGATTTTTTTGATACGCACCACAGATCTCTTGTGGTTGTTCTGCTGATGCTCATGCTCGCCCTGGGGATTGGGAGCATGGTCGGCGACGCCGGCATCGTAGATGAAGTGGCGCATATCCCCGCAGGGTACAGCTATCTCAAATACGGCGATTTTCGCCTGAACCCGGAGCATCCCCCGCTGCTGAAGGACATTGCCGCTTTCCCCCTGCTGTTTCTGGATCTGAAATTCCCTGACGATATCCCGGCCTGGACCACGGAGCCGAACGGCCAGTGGGAAACGGGCTGGCATTTTATTTATCATGTGGGCAATGACGCGGACGCGGTGCTTTTTTGGTCGCGTCTGCCGATTTTGCTCCTTGCCCTCGCCTTCGGCTATTTTGTATATCGTTTTTGCGCCAAACGGTACGGGCGCGGGGTCGGCCTCCTCGCTTTGTTTTTCTTCACCCTCTCGCCGAATCTCATCGCCCACTCCCGGCTAGTCACCACTGATCTGGGGATCGCGGCTTTCATTTTCTTTTCGCTATATACGTTTTTCAATTGGATCGAAAAACCAACCGGCCGCAATTTGTGCTGGGCGACTCTATTTTTTGCCCTCATGCAGCTCGCCAAATTCTCGGCCGTCATCATGGTCCCCTTCTATATACTCCTCGTGGGCATTGCCGTCGTCGCTTGGCAAAACCCCGAGACATTCGGAAGAAGGCTGATCCGTTACGGTGGAGGACTCGCTGTGATTTTTGTTGGCGGACTGCTCATAACCTGGCTCGTCTATGTCCCCCACACGTGGAACATGCCGCTCGATGTCCAGGACCGCCTTATAGCAGACTCGCTCAAATGGGGGCTTGGCCAAAAAGTAGCGAACATTTTGATAGCGATGAACGACTTGCCGCTCATGAAATCGCTGGTTCAATACATTCTCGGGGTCGCGATGGTATTCAACCGAGTGCAGGGAGGCAATACGACCTACTTCCTCGGGCAAGTGACGAACCAAAGTTTCGCGATGTATTTCCCGGTCAGCTACCTCATCAAGACCCCTATCACCGAGCTGTTCTTGATATTAGTGGCTCTGGTCGGAGTATTGGTCAGGTACCTGAGAGGCGCTCCGTTTCGGGTCTGGAAAAATTTCCTGCAGTACGCGCGGGAGAATTACGTCGAACTTTCTTTGCTTTTATTCGTTCTCTATTACGCCTATCTTTCGATAACAGGCAACCTGAACCTCGGAATAAGGCACCTTTTTCCGATGTTCCCGGTGATATTCGTGGTGATAGCCAAAGAGACGCTGGATTTCATCAAAAAGAACCCCATTGGCGTAAAACGCACGGCCTATATCGGCACCCTCGGGGTCTTGCTCGCCTGGTACGCATGTTCCAATTTCTCGATCTACCCCAACTACATCGCTTACTTCAACGAAATAGTGGGCGGTCCGGCAAACGCCTATAAATACGTGAGCGACTCGAATGTCGACTGGGGGCAGGACTTGAAACGGCTGGCCAACTACGTCGCGGTAAATCCCCAGATAGATAAAATAGCGGTGGATTATTTCGGCGGCGGTGATCCCAAGTATTATTTCTGCGAGCGCAAACACGATTCTGCGGGAAATATAGTTCCCACGCCCGATGGGTATAACTGCGACAATTCCAAATTCCTCGCTTGGCACGCCGAGTGGGGCCGCCCGCCCGCGAAATATCTCGCTGTCTCCGAGACGTTTCTCATGAACGACCTCTGGTGGGCGCCGCTTCGTGAAGACGGCGGCTACGCCTGGCTTCGGGAGATGGAACCCGTCGCCAAAATTGGCTACTCGATTTACGTTTACCGGGTACCCTGAATCCTTCATTTGTCATTCCGTACTAGATACGGAGTCCAGATTCGAAAAAGCCGATAAGTATCAAAATAGGTATCTCGATACCTATTTTTTAAAATAAAAAGGGTGAGACCGTACCTACAGTCTCACCCCACGCGAAATTGTCTGGCTCTTGCCTTCGCTCACCGAGCTTGCTTCATTCGGCCTCGTAAAGCTTGACGACCTCTGCTGCCCGCTCAAGATCAGATATGCTGCTATCCAGGAGCGTTCGCCTCGTGATGAGCACCTCGATGATGATTCTGAGAGTTTCGTGGGTAGATCCCGGCCGGGGGTGGACTTTGCGTGACTTTCTCGACGACTTGGCTTTGCGGCCAGCTCCCTCTGCCTTAATCCGGCTCCGAATTCCGTAGATGTAGCTCTCTGAGCGTCCCAAGCGCTCTTTCTTAAGAGCCTTAATCGTTACCGAAATCGGCTTTTTGATATACTCACGCACGATCTCTCTTACCCTGGCCCTCTTGGCAATACTCTTCATCATTTCTACTCCTCCTTGTTTCCTGCACCTGATGAGTGCGGAACATTGTAGAATATTAGCAAATCAAGCATTTGTCAATATTAAGCTTAGGTCAAATTAAACGGCTCAACCGAGTGTTGAGCCGTTTAATTGCGCTTACTTAAGCGATTCTTACCCTATTGTCGTTCCAGTGAATTTCCGGCCCCTAAGGACCGCTGACAGATTGCTCAATTTCGCTCCATTCACAACGATTACTCTGATTCCCCGCTTGGCCGCGAGGCGCGCGCCAGTCGGGTCAAAAGGCACGTGGGCGCCGGGGTTCCAACGTGTGGAAAACATTTTCTGAAACTCTGCCCAGCTCAAACGGGGCAGTTTTTTTGCTTTCCTATTTTTACGCGGATCAGTATCGTAAACGTAGTCGATATTCGAAAGGTTGATAACGGTTTTGATGCAATGCACTTCCGCGATCTTCACAGCATCAAAGTCAGTAGAGCGTCCGGGCTTCCAGCCGGAAAAAACATTTATCTTAGCTGGGTTCCTCATTTTCTTTGTCGGGTCGGACATCACTGTACCATGACCGAGATTCCCAAAAATTGCCCGCACCAGCTCCGCGTTCAGCTTGGTGGCACCAATTCCTACCCAATCGAGTGCCGCGCTATCAAGGCGCGCTACTCTTTTCCCCGCCTCCTGATAATCGCGCGCTGGCTGTCCACCTCCAACGACAACGAAAAATCGAGCGCCTTTTTTTACTTCCCCGAGAAGCAGTTTTCGCAAGGCGCGAAGATACGAAGCATTTATTTCTCCGGGGTTAACTAACGAGCCCCCAAGGGAGATGACGTATTGTTTCATAATGTTCTTTTCTTCATTCCTCTCCCCTTGTGGGAGAGGTGAGGAGAGGGGTATTGATTTTGGGTTTCCACCCTTCCCCTGCCCTCCCCATCGAGGGGAGGAAAAGCTATTAGCGACTAATTGCTTGCGTGCTGGTAGCGTTTTCCGAGGCGCAAGGCGCGTCTAGGTAACAATAATAGGCAACGTCGGGTAAGCGCAAATCAATGTACGAAAGGCCAGTGTATGTTTCGGGTTTGATCTCGCGCGTCAGCAGAAGGTTAAGGTTCCGAAGCTGGGCGGTCGCCGGCCTCTCTACGTCGAAATATATCTGGAATCCTGTGCTAGTTCTGACCGCTATATCGAGGCTGGCGGCCCCTGGAAATGAAAAGCTTCGCCAAGTAATCTGAGTGACCACGTCCGACCACAGGGTTTTGAGCTTCTCCACGAATTGCAGGATCTTTTCGGCACTAACATTCCCGCCGATCTGCATTACCCGATCCGAACGGTCGACAAGCAGGGTTTCGGGGAATGAGGTCGGGTCATAGTTGAGAACTCGCTGGAAGATGACCCCGTCCTGATCCAGCAGAAAAAATTCACCGGCGCTCTGCCATACATAAGATGATTTGCGCTCTTCGATGCCCAGCTTCACCCGATCCCACCCGCTCCGGGAAAACGACGTTACGGAGCGGATCTGTGGAAACTCCTCCTGCAGAGCGGTGAGAACTGATTCTGCATTGACGATGAGTATATGATTGGTCGGGATGAGGTATTTCCGTGAGGCGCCCATACCCGCGATCGCCCGACTCACCTCAGTGGCCGAGAAACCCCCGCTCTCCACCTCGACTTCGGAAACCAAAAAAACGGGCGACAAAGTTAGAAAGTACGCAGCCGCGCCGAGCACCAAAACCACCAAAATCTGCCTCCAGAGGATATGCAGGCCGATGGTACGGAGCAATTGGCCGCGTATATTTTGCGGCCGGGGTTCGCTCCTACGCTCGAACCCGCGCGCAGCGCGAAGTTTTTTCTGAAATTCCGGTCGGCGAAACCGCCTTTGTCTCTCGCTGAACCCCCTGAGGTCAAAGCCCTTCATTCTCCCCTCCCTTGTATCGAAGCTTCTGCGAACCCGCGAATTTCAAGAGGTCAGAGGAAAAAACTCGAGCGGCGCGGCCCCGTGACTTCGCCCGCTCGAGCGCCAGGTCGAGGAGTGTATTCAAAAGAACGGGAAACTCAATGCCGCTCTTTTTCCAAAGGTGGTGGTAGAGAGTACCGGGCAGGGTGTTGATCTCGTTGGCGTAGTACTTTTTCGATTGTTTATTATAGAGAAAATCAACGCGGGCAGTGCCATAACAGCCGAAGGCCTTGAAAATCTTAACAGCGGCAGAGCGAAGCTCCTCGGTTGTTTCCGCGCTTAAGCGCGCGGGTATGACCACCGCGGCTCCCTTTCCAAGCTGGGTGCCTCCCTCATGCCGATACTTATCCTCGTACGATAGCATATCCTGTCCGAATACAGACTCCTGCAGAAGCGAAGAGCGGGGCTGTGAGCCGCCCAGCACCGCGCATGTCACGTCCATGAGGTCAGGAACGGCTTCCTCGGCCAGAAACCGCTCGTCGTAATGCAGGGCGAGGTCCACAGCCTCCTCGAGTTCCCTGGAGTCTTTGACTTTGGTAATCGCTATAGATGAGCCCAACCGGGCGGGTTTGATAAAAATCGGGAAATGAAATCGGCTCTCGATTTCCGCAAGCACTTTTTTTCGGTCACCTTGCCAGTCGCTATTCTCGTAAAAAAGAAAATCGGTCGTCGGGATACCAAGCGCGGTGAAGTGCTGCTTCGTCCATATCTTGTCCATCGTGACCGCGGAAGACACCACATCGCAGCCCACGTACGGGACGTCAAAAATCTCAAATAATCCCTGGATGGTCCCGTCCTCGCCATAGCTTCCATGAAAAGCAGGGAAAGCGATATCGATGATTTTGTGTTTACGAAGGAAATGATGCGGGTGAAATACCAACCTCCCCCGCGAGGCCTGAAGGTCGAGCGCGTACCTCTGGAGATGTCGATCCAGTATCCGCTTCTCCTGTGTGAACGCCCGGAGCGTGCCGAGCGACTCCCCGATCATCCATTCTCCGTTTTTACCGATATACACGGGCAACACGCGAAGACCCATACCAAGGAGACCGGAGATGATGAGCTGTCCGGTGATGATCGAGATATCATGCTCCGGCGAACGGGAGCCGAAGAATACTCCGATTGTTAAATTTTTGTCCATAATTTTATTTCAATTCCCGGTGCAAGTACCCAGGAATATGGATTAAAATTTCGTATGGAGTAGTATGGCAAATTTTGGCCACATTCTCAACCGAGTTTTCAGCGTTTGGATCGTCGCTCAGCACGACGACCTCGTCCCCTACCTGCGCTTCCGGTACACCCGCGACATCGATCGTTGTGATGTTCATGCTGACCCGACCGACGATGCGGCATGGTTTATTCTGTAACAGAAGGGTGCCGAGATTCGAGAGCCTCCTGTCGACACCTTCATTGTAGCCTAAAGGAACCATGGCGATGCGCATCTCCTGCGGCGTCTCGAAGGTCGCGTTGTATCCGATTTTTTCTCCGCCCAGGACCGGCTTCACGGATGCAACTACCGAGCGAAGCGACAAAACCGGCCGGATCGGCAGGGAATAATTCGGGATGGAACCGATGCCGTAGAGGCCGATGCCGATCCTTGCGACATTTGCCTTTATCCGCGAGCTTGATCCGAATCCTTTGGTTGCCGTCAGGTGAAAATACCGGATCGGGGAATCGGCCTTCCAGAGTTTCTCCGCTACTTCGTTCCAGACTTTGATCTGTTTGTTCGTAAAAGTCGGGTCGGGATTGTCGGCGTCCGATAAATGAGAGTAGACACCTTCGAGTATCAAATTCGGATTTCTTTCGAAACAATCCAGAGCGATCGGAACTTCGTGCGGCATCACCCCCTGCCGGTGCATCCCCGTGTCTACCTTGAGATGGATGCGCTGGGGACGCTTGAGAGACACCGCCAGCTCGCTCAGCACATGCAGGTCGGCGACCGTGAAGGCGACGTTCCTGAGAGTTTTTCGGCGGATCAAATCCTCACGAGTGTAGCCGATGATTAAAATCGGGGTTTTCACGCCCGCTCGACGCAGTACCAGAGCTTCGTAGAACGAATCAACGGCAAAAAACGGCGCGTGGACGCTGTCGAGCACGGAAGCGACCTCCCGCAGCCCGTGTCCATAAGCGTTGCTCTTCAGCACCGGAGCGATAGCGAGACCTGGAAACTGCCCGGCGAATGCTTTGTAGTTGCTCCGCAAGGCATCTGAATCAATGAAAACTTTTACCAGCGGATCATATCTGACCCGTGGACGGGAAATGATTTCCCAAATTTTTTTCAGCGCAGACATCATATGTAATTGTCAGTCCAGTCGTTTTGAAAGAGGATCACGTCTCCAGCGCGGGCCAGCTCCCCCACACCCTTTTGCGCCGCTTCGGCCGTATCGAACCAAAGTATTTTATCCTCGGGAAAACCTGCGGTTCGAAGCCCCTCGGCAATGAACGGAGTGACGCTGTTGCGTGTGAGCACCACCAGTTCAGCCGCTACAGCAAGCTCCGAGCCGAGGGATTGGTGGATTTGTCGTTCCCGGATCCCAGTTTCGACCAGGCCGGGGGTAACATAGATGCGCCGTCTTCCGCGAAGCCGCCCCAGCACCCGTATCGCCTCCGCAACCCCGTGAGAATTGGCATTGTAACTGTCATCGATCACAAGTATGTCATTCTGAGTGGGAACGACTTGCAGGCGGTGCGGTATGGCAGAAACCTGGGCGATCCCCGACGCGATATCCTCCGGGCGGGCTCCGAGTTCGCTCGCGATCGACGCCGCCCCGAGAATATCGCTGAGCGCATACTCTCCAAGGAGAGGGATTTTGTAAGAACCGAGATTTTTTTCTTTGTTGGACAGGTCAAAGCTCCATCCAGAACCGTCGGCATGAAATGAGGGATTGCCGACCTGCCACTCAGATGAGGTTTCGTGCGCTCCAAAATACGAGGCCTTTCGGCCCTGCAGATAATTCTTCGCGCTGCCTCGAACAAGCTCGTCGTCGCCGTTGAGCATAGCCAGAGCCCCGGGCTTCGCGTACTCTACGGCCTCAAAAATAGTCGCGGCGGCGTTTTCGAGACTTCCGAGTCTCTCCAAATGCGCCTCATTGATTCCGGTGACGACGCTTACGTCAGGCGGTATGAGCTCACAAAGCTTGCGGATATCGCCTCGGTAATACTCCCCAAATTCCACGACAA
>Ga0209542_10016853_pt1 | contig 12059 bp, 10 predicted proteins | sample RifCSPhighO2_01_FD_184028 | JGI IMG/M metagenome (GOLD analysis project Ga0209542, IMG submission 184028) | Soil microbial communities from Rifle, Colorado - Rifle CSP2_plank highO2_0.1 (SPAdes) (version 2) | ecosystem: Environmental > Terrestrial > Deep subsurface > Rock core/Sediment ...
CAGTAGATGAACATTTTTTACAATCATCTTTTAAGATACTCTTCCTTATGTATTATTTATTACTTTTCTTGTAAAATGTAGAGAATTGCGTTGGATAAATTGTATTTTGTACGCAATTCTCTAAAGGATAATTCTGAAAAATGAGTGCTACGATTAACAGAATTATCCATAGTTAGCAATTATCGAGAAATATTTTCTTTTTATTAGCTCGATAATTGCTGCAATTAGAAAAAATTAGTTTGATATGCTATAAACGCTGTAATGAATTAAGGGTTGTCGAAAGCGTTACTAATTTGTTCATCTACCGCTTGTTCTAGAAAGATATAAAAACCTACTTTTTGTCAAGAAAAAATGGAATATGAAACATCACAGGTAGCAGTAGAATTTTCACATTTGTTATCTATGGAGAAGCCCAATTTTAAAAGAATATTGCCTATTTATATAGCACTAAGCAAAAAGAAAGAGCCAATGGTTTTTCATCAATATGTTAGGGAATTAAAAGATATTTCACTAAAATTTATGATAGAAGAGGTTTCAAATAAACATCCAGAATTTAACATGAAACTAATCCATCCAGGAGAACTATTTGATGAAACATACTCTTTTTCTTATGATAATATTGGGAGGATTATAATGAAAAAAATGAGAAATAATAAGGAAAAAGCAATCTTTGACAATATAATAAAAATAAATAATTTTCCTGTGGTTATAGAATCTTCATTAAGAGAAAGAAAAACAAATGATTATAAAATGGAAGTTTTAGAATCTACCCTAATTTTAAAGATAGGATATATTAGAGTGATAGCTGAAGAATGTATGCATGGATTAAATATTGCTCGTTTTAAGGAGAATGGCGGGCTTGTTTCTAGATTCTATACATCTGCAGAGAAATTTAAGCAAGAAATAGGCTCTCTGATAAAAAACTCTTCCTTAAGGCAACTTCAAACACAATAGTTTTTAAACCTCTCTCTCTTGAAAAAAATATGACAACTGAAGATAATATAAAAGATGAAATATTAAATGTGGGTATAGTTGGGCATATAGACCATGGGAAGACAACATTATTGCAAAAGTTAAGTGGAAAATGGACAGATACTCATTCAGAAGAATTGAAAAGGGGAATTACAATAAAATTGGGATATGCAGAAGCAACGATTTATGAGGATAACGGAGAGTATAACATTCAAGGAAAGGGTAAAAAATTAAGAGAAGTTAGTTTTATTGATGCTCCTGGACATGAAATGTTAATGGCAACAATGTTGTCCGGGGCGGCTTTAATTGATGCAGCAGTACTTGTAATTGCGGTAAATGAAGGTATAAAGCCACAGACAAAAGAGCATTTAATGGCTTTGCAAGCTAAGGGAATAAAAAATCTTATAGTGGTCCAAAGTAAATTAGATTTGGCTGATGAAGCTGGGGCGAGAAAAAGCTATGAAGAGATAAAGAATTTTATTAAGGGAAAATATGAAAATATTATAATTATTCCTGTAAGTGCACAGCAAAGCATTAATGTGGATGCAATATGGAAAGCGCTTAGCGAAATAAAAATTCCACAGAGAGATAATTCTGGAGAACCAATATTTGTCGTTGCAAGAAGTTTTGATATTAATAAGCCTGGAACAGAGCCAAAGAATCTGCATGGTGCTGTTTTAGGAGGGACTTTAAAGAAAGGGGTTTTGAAAGTAGGAGATGAAATTGAGCTAAAGCCGGGCAGAATAGTAAAGGAAATGAATAAATCAAGATATGAAAATGTTGTTACAAAAATAGCTAGTTTATTTAGGTCTAATAAAAAAGTAGATAAATTAACTCCTGGGGGGAGCGCTTCAATTGAGACAGAGTTAGATATGGTTTTTGGAAAATCAGATGCGCTTGCAGGCAATATTTTATCTCTGAGCGGGAAATTGCCTGCTCCTGTTGATAGTATAAAATTGGAATATAAATTATTTCCAGATGTCGAAGTGTTTGACAAACCACGCACTGAAGTGCGTGGAACACTTCGAGCATCCAAAAGTCCTACGAAGTACACGCAAGGACTTTTTGATGCAACAAACTCAAAAGAAAAAAAAGAATTGCTAAAGCATTCTGAAATGATTTTATTGAGTATAAATACTTCTCTCACTGGGGGAACAATAAGTTCAATTAAAGATGATAAGTTGGAGATTTCTTTAAAGAAGCCAGTTATTGCGTTTAAGGGAGATAATGTGGGGATTGCAAGAAGTATTGAAGGGCATTGGAGATTGATTGGCAGCGGGATTGTTATTTGAAAATTCTAAAGCATAATTACTTAAAATTCTTAATTAACTTGGATTAGCTGACAAGATATTTTTTATAAGTATTATGAGATGCTTTTGTGATTATAATCTCATAAAAAGATTTATATAAACAATCTTCTCTGCATTATTATGCTATTCAAGAAGTTTATAAGGTCGGTGTGGTTTTTTATATTATTCTTTATGATAATTGAACTGGCGTTTATAAAATACGGTAGTTCGCAGTATTCTCTGTGTGAAATAGGTAGTAGTTATTGTCATACTATGTTATTTGATTATATGATTTTAGGTATAGCTCCTAGTGCAATAATCTCTGTTATTGTGTATTCTTTTATTAAATGGCTTGTTAAGTAAATATTCCTCAAAGTTAATTTCTAAATATTTATTATGTTTGTAATGTTTTGTATTGGTTTCAATTTCTTCTGGATCTTTTGGAATAAATTCTTGATGACATAATCTTTTTAATCTCTTACCTATAACCTTCTTTATGGAAGGACAAGAAAAGGCGATATTGAAGGTGAAGGAGCCGTGCGTTGTTCTTGCTGGGGCGGGAACGGGCAAGACACATACAATTGTTGAGAAGATAAAATATTTGATTAAGAATGGGATTTATTCTCCTGAAAAGATAGTTTGCATAACTTTTTCAAATGAGGCAGCTAATAATTTAATATTGAGGGTGCAGAAGGCATTGATATTGGATTCGGGAAAAGAACCAATAATAAGGACGTTTCATGGTTTTTCAGCAGATTTGTTAAGGAAATATGGGGAAAGTTTGGGGATAAAAAAAGATTTTAAAATTCTTACGCCAAACGACGCAAAAGTCATGTTAAATAGATATTTGAAAGTCAGTGTTATAAACTGTCATAGATATATAAATTCAATAAATACTGCTAAGGACTTGGGGATAAGTTTAGATTCAATTAAAGAGTATGCTGAGAAGAGTATTTCTAAATTGGGAGGAGGAGATTTAGAAAAAAGACTTGAAGAATTGCAGTTAAAATTAAAGATACTTTACTTAAAAAAAAATGAATCAAAAAAAGATATTACAAATGATATAAAAAACATTTCTTCTGCGTTGAATTTAAAGAAATTTGCCTGTACTTGGGGTGCATATGACAAAATAAAAAAAGCAAGGAATTATCAAGATTATTCTGATTTAAATAATAACGCATTAGTTTTGCTAAAACAAGATAATAGTATTATTAGCGATTATAGTTATATTATTGTTGATGAGTTTCAAGATACAAACAAAGTGCAATTGGATTTAATATATTATTTAGCTCAGCATAAAAATATAACTGTTGTGGGTGATTTGAACCAGTCTATTTATAGATTTAGGGGTGCATATAAAAAGAATTTTAATGATTTTACGAAAATGTTTAGTATAACTGAGAAGGATATTTTTAATTTAGACAAATCCTACCGTTCGTCAAATAAGATATTGAGAATTGCACATAAATTAATTTTGAATAATTATAATGAAAAGAATACATGTTTTGAAGTTTTGAATTATCGACAAAGAGAAGGAGAAAATGTAGAGATATATGAACTAAAGAATGCAAGGGAAGAGGCTCGTAAGATTGTTGAATTAATCAAACGGGAGATTGAAAGTAAAGTGGAAATGAAAGATATATGCGTGCTATTTAGAACACATCAACAGGGAAGAATCATAAAAAATACGCTTGAATTTGCAGGGATACCTTATGTAAGTGTTGATAGGCGGTCACTTCTTAAGGAAAAAAGTATAAGGACAGCAATAGATTATTTAACAATTTTAAATAAAATAAAAAATAAAGAAAAAGGAGGAAAGCAAGCTTGGTGGGATTTGGCTTATCATTCTAATTTTTCCGAAGAGGACCTTATAAAAATAGGCAAGTATATAAAAGAAAATAGAGATTCTGAAAATTTAAGTGCGCTTATGTTAAATTCTTTGCTTTCATTAAATTTGTCTGAATCTGGAAAACTTTCAGCAGAAATTTTAATAGAGAGAATAAAAAAAATGCTTCCTGAAATAGAGAAAGACATTCATGAAGTAATAAAACATATTTTTACAGTTGGGGGATTGATTAATAAACAGAAGTCAAAGGAAGAAAAAGCAGTTATGATGAACCTTAATAGATTTTATGATTTAGCAAAAGAACATTCTTCTCTTTATTTTCCTGACCTTTCAAGTTTTATAAATTATTTAGAGATAATTGAAGATTTAGGCATAGAAATAGAAGCGGCGGATTTTGAAGCAGAAGGTGTGAGATTAATGACATCTCACGCAACAAAAGGATTGGAATACAAGACAGTGATAATCACGAATCTTGCACAGAAAAGATTTCCTATGGAAAAAATAACAAGCAATCCACTTATTCCTTTGGAACTCTCTCCAGAGTATGATTTTAATCTGAATGAGAAGGATAGGGAATATGCAATATATGAATCTGAAGTGCAAAACCAAATTTTTGAGGAAAGAAGACTATGCTATGTTTCTTTTACTCGTGCAAAAAACAGATTAATATTGACCTATGCTGGAGAATATGGGGGAAAGAAACATTACCCTTCTCAATTTCTTCAGGAAATTAAATACAAAGAAAATAAAGATATCTCTTTTTATATTGATATAGAAGAAAAATATCAAGAGCCAAAAATGGATACGAAGGGGGCTGAAAATTTTTCTTCGATTTTAGAGAAAAGTAATTTTAATGAGGAGTTATTGTCAATAGCAAAGGAAGCAACTAATGAAAAAGAAAAAAAGGCAAAAGAAATAACTTTTTCGCCTTCTGCTTTACTTTGTTTTGCTGAGTGCCAAAAAAAGTATGAATATCTCTATGTCTATAATATGCCTGAACCAAAAAGCATATCTTGGGAAGCAATTTTAATGGGCAGTTTTGTTCATAGAGTTTTAGAGACGGGAGTTAAAAATAATCTAAAATCCTTGAAGGAATTTTTTGATGCTGCCAGAGAAATGAAATTAGAAGACGATTGGAAAGAGGTAAATCTTGAGGAGGCAGAGCATTTAGTCGAAGTTTTTTTTGAAAGAAATAAAAATAAGTATAATGCCTCATCTAAGACAGAGCAAGTTCTAAAAAAAAGTTTAGGGGGAATACCCTTTATTGGATTTGCAGACAGAATTGATTTTAGTAAAGATGGCATTGAAATAACCGATTATAAAACTGGAAAAAGCAATGTTCCTCCAAGGTCTAGAAATTGGCAGTTGGGATATTATGCATTGGCTGCAAGCCAGTTTGGCAAGGTAAAAAAAGTTACATTGGATATGTTAAAGCACGACAAGCCAATTGAATTTAAAATTGATGAAAAAGGAAATGCTGAATCTATAAATTCGCCCAGGATGGATAAATTTAATATTTATTCTATTGAAGAAGAACTAATAAGAACAGCTAATGAAATAATGGGTGCGTTTAAAATTGGATTTAAGCCTTGTGATATAGAAAAAAACTGCGAATTCTGTGGCGAATGGGTATATAGAATCTAATTATTTGTATACAAAGTTTAACAACTTTATGTTTATTAGCAATTTTGGCAAAATGAATTTGCCAAAATTGAATTCATTGGGAGAGGGAGACAGAAGAGACGCAGAGTTGTCCGAAGGGTATTAAATTTATTCGCCCCAGGAACTTCAACTTTAGAAAAAGATTGAAGTTTTTATAACGAATAGGTGTGGAGATTGTAGTAGAAAAAAGAGGAAAAATGCTAAAAATGGCGAAAAATATAAAAAAAACCAAAATAGCAAGTTTTTTAAACCATTTTTTACTTGAGATTTTATCAATTCGGAGTAAAAAATGTTTTATCTGTTAGAAGTAAAGGATCATGTAAGAGTTGAGCCAAGACTTTTTGGCTTACCTACTCATGAAGCCGTCAATAAACAGCTTAATGAGACATATGTAAACAGTGTAACAAAAGAATTTGGCTATGTTGTTTGCGTTGTAAGCGTCGATAAGGTTGAGGACGGGATTTTAATACCTGGCGATGGAGCAGCATATTATAAATCCGAATTTAAAATTATAAGCTGGATGCCTGAATTACAAGAACTTGTATACGGAACTATTTCAGAAATAACTAATTTCGGGGCATTTATTCAAATTGGAAACGCTCAGGGAATGATTCACATAAGCCAGGCAATGGAAGACTATGTTTCATTGAATAAAACAGGAACACTATCTGGAAAGACTTCTAAGAGAAGCCTTGCTAAAGGAGATGAATGCATAGCTAGAATAGTTGCAATAAGCTTTAAAGGAGAGACTCCTAAGATTGGGCTTACAATGAGACAGCCAGGATTAGGCAAAGTTGAATGGATAATGGAAGATAAAAAGAAAAAAGAAGCAAATGCTAAAAAAGCAGCAAAACAAACTGATAAGGTTGAGAAAAAAGAGCCCAAAAAGAAAAAGAAATGACAGAAAAATTTATAAAACTGTTTGAAATAGAAGAAAAAGGAATAAGTTCCACTAAATTATTGAATAAAGAGGAGTCTGAGAATTTAAGAGGAAAAATAATTATTCTAAAGCCTGAAGAATCAGAAATTGCTAAAAAATTGGAAATAAAAACTAAAGGGGTTTATGGAGCGAAATTCAGATGAATATAATAACTAATTTTTATAATCCATTGCTTAAGAGAAAAGAGATTAATGCTTCAATAGAAGCAGAAAGCAACCCTGGATTTGAAAAGACGAAGAAAGAAATAGCATTGCATTTTAAGGCAAATGATGATGTCGTTGTAATTAAAAAAGTTGAGGGTAATTTTGGAAGAAGCTCATTTTTAATAGACGCTTTTGTTTATGATTCTTTAGAAGATAAAAATAAGATAGAACCGAAGAAGAAGGTAAAAACTAAAGCAGGAGAGGCAGCTAAATAATGGCAACAACAACTGGTGGGTCAGGCAAGGAGAAGAAAGGGAAGAAACCGCATGTAAACAAGCCAACAGGAAAGAAATATAAGCATTATACAATCTCTGGAACATCTGTAAAGAAAGCAAAATCCTGCCCAAGATGCGGTCCGGGAATATTCTTAGCAGTTCACAAGGATAGAGTTTATTGCGGGAAATGCCATTATACGGAATTTAGCGCTAAATAAATTTTTGTATATAAAGTTTAATAACTTTATTTATATTAGCAATTTTGGAACATCAAGATTTGAATACAAATCTTGAGTGTGCTCAAGAATTAGAAATTCTTGACATGAAGTAAATTCATCCAAAATTAATTTATTGTAATGGGCTTACAGAGAAAGTAGACTTGTTGGACTAAGCATTAAATTATGTCAAATCAAAACTTCTTAATTTAAACCATTCATTTACTGGGCCGGTTGTTGAATAAATATGAATTTGGTCGACATTAAAACTTAGGTCGAGATTATCTGGAATGCTTTTTAGGGCGGATTTTTTACTTTTTTATGTAATATTCGAATATAACACACTTAGATGAGGCATGTAACTTTCATATATGTCAAAAACCCTGAAGTCTGCGTGTTCGGGTTTTTGAACACCATCAAGATGTCGAGATTTTATATCTCGAGCACGCTCAAGAATCTGGGGATTCTTGACGTTTGATTGCATAGATACAAATCTTGAGGACTCAAATATCGTTCTTGCTTTATAGTTGGCGTCTAAGATTGGAGCGTCTTTTTTTGCTTTGATGTAGATGCTTCTAAAATAGTCCTCTGAATAATCTATGTTTTCTAGAGAGATTTGAAAAGGAGAGAGAAGATAGGAAAGGGCTTGAGTTCTTGATATTAGTCTTTCTTCTGGCAAGGTAATTTTTCCAAGAAGAGTAACATGGGGCGGGAAATAATGAGAATTAAACTTCTTGCTTAAACCTCTTATTATTTCATCTAATTTATCATAAGTCTCGCCAGAAGGTATGAGCCAAAGAGAGTGTTGATCCACCATAATTGTTAATAATAAATACAGATTAAATTGGTTTGCAATATTGGAGATATTTATAATATTCTATTTAAGTTTAAAGATTATACTTCTTGAAAAACCACTTCTTTACAAATTCAACTATTGTGAGGTAGGTAACTACCATTGCGATTAAAACTAAGAAATAAGTTAGAGGGGGGCTCTTAAAACCCAAAATTGTGCCTAGTGGGGTGAAGGGCGTGATTAATACGATTAAACCCACGGAGATTATGCTTAAGAAAAGCCATTTTCCTGGTTTGCTTTTGTAAAATGGGGAGCGTTTTGTCCTTATCAAAAAGACAACTAATAGTTGGGTCATCATTGATTCTATGAACCAGCCAGTTTGGAACAATGATTCTCCTGCCTTGAATATAACTATCATTACAAAATAAGTCATAAAATCATAAATGGAACTTATTGGTCCGAAAGTCCACATATATTTTTTAATTGAATTAATTTCCATCTTTTTTGGTTTTATTAATTCTTCTTCGTCAACATTGTCTGTTGGAATTGTTAATTGAGAAGTATCGTAGAGAAAATTAACGAAAAGAATTTGTATGGGGAGCATTGGCAAGAAAGGAAGAAAGACAGATGCTCCTGCGGCGCTTATCATATTTCCAAAGTTAGAGCTTGTTCCGATGAGGATGTATTTTATAGTATTATTAAAAACTTTTCTTCCTTCTATGACACCATCAACTAAAGAATGTATATTTTTTTTAATTAAGATTATATCTGAAGCTTCTTTAGCAACGTGAACTGCATCGTTGACAGAAATTCCAACGTCTGCTTCATGCAATGCAGGAACGTCATTAACACCATCGCCCATATATCCTACATTATGCCCATTTGATTTCAAGATTTTTATTATCCTTAATTTCTGCTGGGGGTTTAATCTGCAGAAAGCATTCGCCTCTTCAACAACTTTCTTTAATTGAGTATCTGATAGATTATTTATTTCTTCAGCAAGAACTATTTTTTTAAGAGGAATATCTACCTGTTCAGCTACTCTTTTTGTAACGATTTCATTGTCTCCAGTTAGAATTTTGAATTTAATGTTTAAAGATTCTAATTTATCAAAAGCTGCTCTAATTCCTTTTTTAGGAGGGTCTAAAAAACTAAGATATCCAAAAAAGATTAAGTTGCTTTCATCTTCTAGAATATATTCTTCTTTTTTGTCAACTTCTTTATATGCTAAAACAATTACTCTAAATCCTTCTTTAGCAAGTGAATGAATTTTTTCGTTTATTTTTGTTAGATTTTGTGAGATATTATTTATGCGTCCGTTGACGTCTGTTTTGCTGCATTTTCCTAAAACTGCTTCAGGTGAGCCCTTTGTTATAATTAAAATTTTTCCATTTTTTTCTTTCACTACGACAGACATTCTTTTTCTTTCATAATCAAAAGGAAGCTCGTCAATTTTTTCATAGTTTTTAATTTCTTTTTTAAATTTCTGCTGAACATGATTTATTATGGCTACATCAATGGGATTGCCAACGACTTTTTTTCCGTGAATTATGGCAGAATTGCATAATTGACCATAGAGTAAAACTTTCTCGTTGGAATTATTCTTGCTATCAAGATGTTCTATTAAAGAGAGATTGCCCTCTGTTAATGTTCCAGTTTTATCTGTGCAAAGAATATCCATATTTCCAAAATCTTCTATCGAAACTAGTCTTTTTACAATAACGTCTTTTTTTGCCATGGCATGCGCCCCTTTGGACAAACTGACACTTATAACTGCGGGGAGTAACTCTGGAGTAAGCCCGATTGCAATGGCTAATGAGAAGAGCAAGGAATCTAGAACATCGCGTCCTAATAAAGCATTAATTAAGAAGATTCCCAAGGTTAGAAAAACAACTAGTTTGACTAATAACCCTCCAAATTTAGAAAGCCCTTTTTGAAATGAAGTAAGCGGTCTTTCGGTTATGCTTTCTTTTGAAATTTTTCCAAATACAGTATTCTGGCCTATGTTGATAATGACTCCAATTGCTTCTCCTGCAGCAATAACTGTTCCAGTAAAAGCATAATTTGTTAGCTCTTGCAGGGTAGATGCTTTATTTATTGCGTTATGAGTTTTAATTGTAGGATTTGACTCTCCTGTAAGCACTGATTCGTTTATTTCAAGTTCTTTAGTATAAATAAGCCTTAAATCAGCGGGAACTATATCTCCAATGTTTAAGTAGACAATATCTCCTGGGACTAAATCAATAGAATTAATCTCTTGTTTTTCTCCTGAGCGGGAAACAATGCATTTATTAGAAATTCTTTTGCTTAGACTTTCTGCGATTTTTTCAGATTTATATTCGTCGTAAAAAGATAAAATAGAAGAAAGAAGAATCATGGACGAAATGATTATTGCGTTTATTATTTCGCCCCAAAAAGCTGAGACAATTACTGTGATTAATAGGATTAATAGGAATGGACTTTTAAACTGCCTTAAAAATATTTTTAATCCTTTGTACTTTTTTTTCTTAAGCACATTTTGCCCATATTTTTTTATTCTTAAATGGGCTTCTTCGTTGGAAATGCCTTCTTTTGAACTTCCCAATTCATCTAAAACATCTTCCTCTTTCTTACTCCAGAAATCCTCTTCTAAAACATCTCCTATTTTTTTCATAATGCTCTGTTATTTAAGAGGACTTTTATTATAAAAAGGTTTGTGAAAAGGTATTAAAAGTGAATATGAAAGTGTCCGTTTTACCAATTTAACTTAGCTATAAAATAAGCTCTTTTTTTGTTTTGTAATTGGACACTTTTTGATAGAAATGCTCTACATTCGGATAGGCACCTTTGCCCTAAACAGGGACTTTCTTAAGGGTCTTGAAGAATGCTTTTTGCATTTCAGTAACAGAAAAGAGATGACGTATACCGATTCTAGACGGATTGTCTCTTTCTTTTTTGAATATGAAATAGGACATAAAGCCCTATGTTTACAAGAAAAGAGATGACGTATACCGATTCTAGACGGATTGTCTCTTTCTTTTTTGAATGTGATTTATGAATGTGAATATAGAATATAATGCGTAGGGTCAGATATAGTAAACGCACTAAATAATCGTAGGCGTTTCCTATCTAGCTAATGCATAAAGACTTACGAAGATTAAATGCCTTAGCTATATCTTAATGATGAATGGCTGTAATCTACGACTTTTTTCTTTCGAATATTAATTTCCTTCTTTTTTTCTTATCTCCTTCTTTTTTATTCCTTCATTATGTTTGAGGAATATAACCCTGGAAGAGGAGGTTCAATCTTATAAACTAGATAGATCGAACGTCCTCTCCTGGGCAAAAAGAGGTGATAATAAATAGAATAATCGCTAGTATTTAAAGTTTTCGGTTTGTTGTAACTTCTTAATGGGTACGTCGTTCAGTTGTTTCTTCTTTGTAGTGTATGGTTACCTTTAAGTTAAGAATAACCAAATTCCTCTAATATAACCATATCTCTTTAGTATATAAACATTATGCGAACGCGCTTTAAACGAATTTTTAATTAAAATTGGAGAGATAATCTATACCACCCAGTAGATGAACATTTTTCATAGTCATCCTTTAAGATACGCCCTAGGATATTATTTATTACTTCTTTTGTAAAATGAGTCAGCAATTATCTGGACAATTTTAGTTCACTATAGCCCGATAATTGCTGTAATTGATAGATAATTAATTGGATTCGCTATTATGGCTGTAATTAATTGAGAGGTTGATTAAATCGTTAATGATTTGTTCATCTACTGAAGTTAATCTGGGCTTCGCTTGAATGACCCGCGTCTCTTCAGTTCCTTTTAATCAATTCAATTTTGATTGAATTCACTTCAGTCAAAATTGCTAACAAACATAGCTTATTCTATAAGCTATATACTGGAGTGAACCCTTATTTCGGGACACTAA
>Ga0209542_10016854_pt1 | contig 12059 bp, 11 predicted proteins | sample RifCSPhighO2_01_FD_184028 | JGI IMG/M metagenome (GOLD analysis project Ga0209542, IMG submission 184028) | Soil microbial communities from Rifle, Colorado - Rifle CSP2_plank highO2_0.1 (SPAdes) (version 2) | ecosystem: Environmental > Terrestrial > Deep subsurface > Rock core/Sediment ...
AGGTCACCAAATCTTTGATAGGCCAGCACTAAAGCGGTAAAATCTGGTACGGCCAGTTTTAAAATCCCTCCGGGTTTTAAAACCCTTCGCCATTCGGCTAAAACTCTGGGCACTTCGGTTAAAGAAAAATACTCAAAAACATGACTGGCATAGATCAATTCCACACTGACAGTCGCAATCGGTGACAAATCGTCAACCGCTCGCCGATGGTGGATGTGAGGAAAATCAGCCAAGTCAACATTGATGAAGCCGGGGAAATTTCTTTTACCACAACCGAGATGGAGTTTAATCATATCAGAACTTTGTCCTCAACAAAGGGACCATTTTTAAATTCAAGCGCAATTAAGTTGCTTAAAGCTTCTATTTGTATTGCTCCCTTAAGAACCATAATTCCTTGATTTTCTTTTAAAGTAAGAGTTTTAAAAACTTTTTTATTAAGAAGAATCTGCACTCGCGCCTTACCTTTTGTAATAAAAAACACTTCGTGTAATTGAGTAGTCACTCTGCGTCGTGGTTTATGAAAATGCGCTGGCCACACTTTACCCTTAGGATGATTTAGACTAATTACCTGAAGGGGCAACTTCGTTTCTGTAAGCCCGTGGGTGCCACTTTTATATTTTCCATCAAAAATAAAAGCTATGTTCTTCTTATTGTTTGTTATGATTTTCATTTTATTTAAATACAATAAACTTACTTGGTTCATGTCCTCCTTCCTTTATGTCATTCTCAAGCATTTCTTTTAGTGTTTTTTTCCAGTCATATTCTGGTTTCCACCCTAAAGTTCTGACTTTTCTTGAGTCTCCCTCCAAATAAGGAACTTCATTCGGTCTAAAATATTTTTTATCAATTTTTACATATTTCTTCCAGTCCAACCCTACCAATTTAAAACAGTACTCTAACGCCTCCTTAATACTATGAGCGTCCCCAGTGGCAACCACATATTCATCAGGCTTTCGTTGTTGCATAATAAGGTATATTGCCTTAACATAATCTTTTGAATGCCCCCAATCTCTTATTGCTTCAATGTTGCCCATTTTTAATTGTTTTAATTCTCCGCGCAAAATAGCGGCAATACCTCTGGTTATTTTTCTGGTAACAAAAGTTTCCCCGCGTCTTGGGCTTTCGTGATTAAAGAGAATTCCTGTGGTAGTAAAAAGTCCATATCCTTCCCTGTAGTTTCTAACTAAATGAAAAGATGCCAACTTTGAAACACCGTACGGGCTTTGTGGTCTGAACTCAGAATTTTCATTAAATGGTGGTTTGCTTATAGAAGCGCCAAACATTTCAGAACTGGAAGCCTGATAAAATTTAGTTTTAGGGGCATGATTTTTGATATATTCAAGAATGTGTAACACGCCTAATGTGTTGGTGGCAAGAGTAAATGCTGGAACCTCAAAAGAAACTTTGACGTGGCTCATTGCGCCAAGATTATAAATTTCGTTAGGTTTGAAAGTTTCAATCGCATTAGCTATTGAAATTGGGTCAGTAAGGTCTCCATAGACACAATCAAAATTAGGATTTTTGAACAAATGATCTATGCGTTCAGTATTAAAGTAGCTGGAACGTCGCTGTATACCCATAACCTTATAGCCCTTGGAAAGCAACAGTTCAGCCAAATAGCTACCATCTTGGCCTGTAATGCCAGTAATTAAAGCTCTTTTCATCGTCTAAGAATATCAAAAAAAAGAAGGAAAATCAAATTAAAAAAAAGGAGATTATGAAATGATGATTTTATTAGAAAAACTAATACATCTATGTTAAACTACCACAATATGAAACCAGAAAAACAGATAATTTGTCCAATTTGCCAGAATTCTAAATTGTATATTTTCAACCTACCTAATTATAGCGAGTGCGGAACTTGTAGAATGGTTTTTCAAAACCCTATGCCTAGTGAACTTGAGTTAGCGAATCTTTATAAAAATTATTATCAATTTGCAAAAACAAACCCTAATGCGGAATACGGCTATGATAATTATGAGGAAAACAGGTCGCCTGCGATATTTGAAAAACATTATCTACCATGGATAAAGAAATATGCTACAGACAAAACTGGAAAATTTTTAGATTTTGGCTGTGCAACGGGTAATTTAATACTGGCGCTACGAAATGCTGGGTATGCCAATATGGAAGGGTGTGAATTTGCAGCTGATGCGTTTTTACCTCTCCAAGAAAAAAATATAGCTTGCTATGAGTGCAAGGGGCTCCGAGATAAATCTAAAAAATATAAATATGTTTCTTTGATGGATGTTATAGAACATTTAAGAGAACCTGAAAAAGATTTGAAGGCGATCTCCGAATCTCTGGAAGAAGGAGGGATTCTTTTCATTGAAACTGTAAATATTGACGATTTCTTTGTGAGGTATTTTCATAAAGAAAAATGGAAGGGTATAGCCTCGGTACATACTTTTCTATTTGGTATCACTTCACTTAAAGAAATTCTAAAACAAAATGGATTTGTCATTTTAGAAATAAAAACATATAAAATGTCTGGGTCTTTTATAAAATGGGTAATAATTAGATTTTTATCATTATTTGTAAAAAGTATACGCAATAGGTATAAAAACCCCTCATTCCAATTCACTTTTGGGGATGGAGTAAGGATGGTCGCTCAAAAGATAAAATAAAATATTCTTGGGAGTTAATTATCAAACCGAGCAACTATAAGACGGGACGTACCTTCTGTTACATTTATGGGAGTAAATGTCGCCGGAGGCGTCGATGCGGTAATAGTTAAAGTACCAGATACTGCTGGCTCAGAAGAAACATCCCCCAGTAAACCAACTGTAAGCCCTAAAACAGGTGCATTAGGACCTGAAAAAGAATGAAGGGCTACATCAACTGTACTATTGGGGTTTAGCATTAACCAATAATTCCCGGGCGCTAAAGTAACACTAGAAACTGAAGTAGAATAAATAGTGTCAGCAGTATCAATAGTTGAAGTAGTAACCGAAAACATTTGTGTCTGTCCATCTTCTGAATATACTGATAAATCATAAGTTCCTGCTGTTGTAATTGTACTTCCTGATTTTATACTTATCTTATTTACGGTAATACTCTGTGGAACATTAAATAGTCCTAAGCTCGCCGTGGTATTAACATTGAAAGAACCTGATTGGTTAGTGTCAATACTTGTTGGTAAAATAGGTTTAACAAAATGCGTTAAAATAGGACCAATAGCAAGAGCTTGAAAAGTTGGTTCATTTCCAGATCCGTTGGAAGTTAAAACCTCTCCAGCTAGTGATGTTGTCGTAAACATTAAAGAATTTGCGTGAGCTACTAAACTACTAGAAAGAACAATTGCAATTCCCGCTACTAAGAAAAATCTTTTTGTTTTCATAAGCTAATTGTGTCGGGCCTCATAAAAGGTCCGTAGTTACTTTTAATATTACAAGTATATCACTTCTAACTTGGCTAGAAAAGCTCCTCAAATTTATCCAATACTCCTTCTAGACTTAGATGTTTTTTCGCATACATTAGGCCGTTTTGGCCCATTTGGTTGAGGTTATCTTTGTTATTATATATCTCTCTTACCGCTTCTGCCGCCATATCCACATCTTCCGAAATGACAGCATAGCCGCATCTAGCCTCCTCCAACAGTAAAAATGCATCACTCTCTTTATTTAAAAATGCCAATACTGGCTTGCCAGATGCCATATAGCCCAAAAACTTGCCTGGAATAAACGGAGTTTTATTTTCAGAACTCAAACACACTAAACCAACATCCGAATCCTTCACTAAATGTGGGTATTCATCTTTAGAAATAAAAGATTTTAAAACGATATTTTTTAAGTTATATTTTTTCGCCAAATTTTCAATTTTTATTTTCTTCATTCCATCCCCTACCAATAAAAATATTACATCTTCTAAATCGGAAACTTTCTTAGCCACTTCCACAATGAATTCCATACCCTGCGCTGGGCCCATAATACCAGCAAAAACAAAAATAAATTTATTCTGTAGGGACCACTTTTCTCTAAAAGAAATACCTGATTTCAAGTTTTGATAAAAATCAATATCTACCCAGTTTGAAATAGTTACAATTTTTTCAGATGGAATACCCTTTTTCTCAATTAAAAACTTCCTGCCACCTTCAGAATGAAAAGTAACAACATCAGCATTTTTATATACCCTTTTCTCAATCCACTCAAAGAGTTTCACTACAGGCCAGTGTTTCCAACCCTTTAAAATATTTAGGTCAATCGCGTTCTGAGGGAAGATGTCCTCAAGGAGCAGGATAAACTTAGCATTATATCTTCTTTTAACCATGCTCCCCACAAATGCAAGTGGAAGAGGTGGGCTATACACTATTACCGCATCTATGTTGCCTGTTATATATTTCTTAGCTTTGTGAAAAAAAAGAAAAGGCAATAATAATTGTGAAATGCCACGCACAAAAAAGTTGACTTTGCGGAGCGGTAATATTTTTACTCTAATTATTTTAACTCCATTCTCCTCACTGCAAGTATTGAAAGTTTTACCTTCAAGCTCTTTAGGTAAATAATGTTTAGGGTACGAAGTTAATACCCAAACATTGTGCCTTTTTTTTTGCAATCCTTCAGCAAACTCCTGCATCAAATGCGCGGCCGAAGAAATTTCTGGTGGGTATATATCAGCAACAACTAAAATATTTTTCATAGATTTAGTAAAATCCGTTGGCTCGACGTCTTTTTACTATGTTGGTCAATCCAACAATGTGGCGCAAAACTTTACTGGAAGTATTAATATTACTATAGACTTCCGGAACTTTAAACTTTTCACCATTTTTTACCTCTTCTGTTGTTATTTTTATTGCTTGAAGAATTATGTTTTTATTGAGCCCAGAGAGAATCAAAACCCCTTCGTCATATGCCTCAGGTCGCTCAGAGCTAAGCCTTACCTGCACTGCAGGTAACCCCAGTATTCCCGCCTCTTCGGGAATAGTCCCACTGTCTGACAAGATACAAAAGGCATTTTTTTGAAGATTTACATAATCAAAATAACCAAAAGGCTTATGAAAGTTAACGAGCTTGTGTGCGTCAATCTTGTACTCCTGTAGGCGTTTCGCTGTCCTTGGATGTGTACTAACCATAATGGGCATACCATATTCTTCGGCCACGGCATTTAAAGACTCAATTAATGTCGAAAGAGCTTCTTTGCTTTCTACATTATCCTCTCGATGGATACTAACCACAAAATATTTTCCTTTTTTTAATTTTAACTCTTTTAGTACTTGGGATTGGTCAATGAGTTTTCCATAGTGATGTAGAACTTCGGCTGAGGGTGATCCGGTTACAAAAATCTTTGCGGGATGGAGCCCTTCTCGGAGCAAGTTTGAACGAGCATGCTCACTATAGGGTAAATTTATATCGCTAGTATGATCAACGATTCGGCGGTTTATTTCCTCTGGAACATTTTCATCAAAAGAACGATTCCCCGCTTCCATGTGGAAAATGGGTATTTTCATACGCTTGGCAACAATAGCCGAAAGGGCGCTGTTGGTATCGCCTAAAATAAGCACAGCGTCCGGCATTACCTTTTGGAAAACTTCCTCACTTTTCAAAAGCACATTTGCATACTGCCCCGCTAGGGTATCCGCCTTAATACCTAAAAAGTAATCCGGCTTTCTGATTTTCAAATCATCAAAAAATATCTGATTCATTTCAAAATCATAACTCTGTCCGGTGTGCACCATAACGTGCTCTACGTATTGATCTAATTTTGCAAAGACTCTCGAGAGCTTAATTATCTCTGGCCGAGTACCGAAAATAGTCATAACTTTCAATTTTTTGTTCTGCTCTTTGGTCATAATTTTGATTATACTATACTTCTTCTCTAAAGGTGTCTGGGTCACTAGGATCAAAAACTTCGTTCGTCCAAACCACTAGCTTCATTTCCCCCTCCCCGATATTCTGTATATTGTGGGCCCAATTAAGCGGCATTTCTACAGTCTCTGGTACTTCTCCAGAAACTAAATATTCTTTTAGCTCACCTGAGTTGCGATCCCTCATAGAGATCTTTCCTTTACCTTCAAGGACACAAAAGGTCTCTTTTTTCCTTGTGTGGTAGTGGTTCCCTCGGACCATCCCAGGGTACGAGGTCACATAAAAAACCTGTCCGACGTTTGGGATTTTAAATATTTCTATCAATTCTCCACGCTCGTCTTTATGAATTATTAATTTCTGATCCATTTATTTTTTAAAATTTTTCAATTCTTTTTGAATTTCAGGTAGAGATAGAATTAATTCCTTGGTCTCATCCTTGGTCAGACATTTAGTATTAGCAGAAGTGTAACCTTCAGGCAATAACCCACTCTCTTTTTGTCCGCTAAAATAATATTTTTTATAGTCCATCCCTGGAACTTCTGGAGAAATTTTATAATAATCTCCACAGTCTTCTGCACGAAAAATTTCTTCTTCTGAAAGAAGCGTTTCATGTATTTTCTCCCCAGGTCGGATGCCAACTTCCTTAACCCCGCCCTTATAATTAAATATTTCTAGTAAGGATTCTGCCACATTACCAATACTGGAAGCCGGTGCTTTTCTGATATATATTTCTCCATCCTTGCCATGAGTAAGAGCATAGAGCACGAGATCTATGGATTGGTCTAAAGACATCATGAAACGGGTCATTCCACTCTCTGTAACAGAAAGCGGTTTATCTTTTTTTATAAGTTCAACGAAGTAAGGGATGACAGAACCCCTAGTATACATAACGTTGCCATAGCGTGTGCCACAAAAAACCGTCCCTCCTCGCTTCTCACGAGAGGCGGCAATCATGATTTTTTCCATGAGTGACTTGGTAATTCCCATTACATTGATTGGGTGTACAGCTTTATCCGTACTCAACACTACTACTCTTTTTACTCCCTGGGAAATTGCCGCATCAATTACATTGTGGGCCCCTAGGCAATTTGTCTTAATAGCTTCCATAGGAAAAAACTCACAATTAGGCACCTGTTTCATCGCAGCTGCATGAAAGACATAGTCTACGCCATACATAGCGTGAAGAATGGAATCTTTATCCCGCACGTCGCCAGTAATAAACCGCAGTCTTTCATCATTATACTTGTTGCCCATATCAAACTGCTTTTTCTCATCACGGCTAAAGACTATCACTTTCTTAGGCTTAAGAGTTAAAAGTCTACTGACCACCGCATCCCCGAAAGACCCGGTTCCGCCGGTAACCAGAATAACCTTGTCTAAAATAGCTTCTTCTGTGCTCATGGCTTGATTTTATCAGATGTTTACGTAAATTGCCAGATGTGTTATTTTGAATTATAAGAATACTTAATTACCTCTTCATAGACATTTTTCATCTTAGAAGCTACTTGTGATGGATTAAATTCAACAGAAACCAGTCTTTTTCCTTTTTCCCCCATCTCTTGAGCGAGCTCTGGATTATTTAAAATTTTTAGTAGAGCGCTAGAAACTTCGTTAATTTCTTTCTCCACAACAATCCCAGCGCCATAGTCTTTAACTATAGACCAGATACCAACGCCCCTAGTGATGACCACCGGCAACCCCAAGCTCATGGCTTCCGCAGCTACGACACTAAAGTTTTCTGAATATGAAGTAAGCACCAGAACGCTGCTTTCACAAAGAGCAGCAACTTTTTCTTCACCTTCTAGTGGACCAGTGTGTATAACTTTATCTTTTATTTTTAATATATCAACCATAGAATCGATCTCCTGCTGGTAACCTCCATCTGGTCCAGATAATAATAACACGGCTTCAGTATCCCCTTTTACAACATCAGCAAAAGCTGGCAACAGTGTATCGAATCCTTTTATCCAGTTAAGACGTCCCATAAAAAAGACAATTTTTTTATTTTTGGGAATATTGAATTTTTTTCTAAATAAATTACCATCGAGATGAGGAATAGCTTCTTTCAAAGAAATCCCATGAGGTATCACAATTGCCTTTGTGGCAGGAAACCGGACTTCTAGATACTCTTCCTTCTCGAGCTCAGTCGTGAAATGAACTCCAGCTGCATTAGCTATATTTTTCTTTTCTATGATTGAAAGATAGAGTTTCTTTTTTAACCATTTACTTAAGAGCGGCCTTTTCATCAACATCCCATGCGGGGAAATAATATATGGTATATTAAATTTCTTTCCGTAGTGGGCAGCCAGGGTCAGCATGGAAAGAAAAATTCCAGAGATATGAATCAGATCGAAGTCTTTAGTATTTTTTTTAAGAGCGCGGTGAAGTCCTATGGAGTAAAACCATGGTTTAAAAGTCAGTGGGAAATAAAACACCTTCACTCCATCTATTAGAATTTCTTTACAGGTAGGAACATCTAAAATTTTATTACCACCTGAGTTGCTTGTGTATACAGTTACCTCTACTCCGAGATTCACAAGTTCTTGGTTTAGGCTATGAATTACCTGGATTGGACCACTGACTAAGTCGGCCGGTAGATAAGTTGGAATTATGTGTAATATTTTCATATACTTTTAAATTATATTATTTTACGTAACCCTGTGGCTTACTTTCATACCACCTCTTTAGGCTTTGAATACTGTCCTTGAGTGTCCTTCGTGGTTGCCAGTTAAGAATTTCCTTTGCCCGGCCTATACTAGCATACACTTCTTCGTATTCTCCCATTCTTAGCTCAGAGCTAGGTATTATCTCAAAGTCACTTCCAAGCTCATCTTTTACAGCTTCTATTATTTCTTTGACTGACCAACCCTTACCATTTCCGAGATTAAGAATTGTGCTCTCACCTCCCCCACCTAGATACTCTAAAGCTCTCATATGGGCATCTACTAAGTCCAGGACGTCAAGATAATCCCGAATAGGAGTACCGTCCCTGGTGCCCACCTTGGGGCAAGTAAGCGCAAAGGGTTCGATTCCTAGTGCTCCTCGAACTGCATTTTGCACAAGCAACTGAGAAGGTCTTTTGCTATCCCCTATCTCTCCTTCATCATCTGCTCCCGTAACATTAAAATAACGAAAGATTATATATTTTAAATTATAAATCTTACTAAACTGCTCAATTTTTTCCTCCGCCATTAACTTGGATTTACCATAAGGATTCTGGGGTAAAGTCCTGTGTTTTTCATCAATTGGTAGATATTCCGCATTGCCATATACTGCACAAGTAGAAGAGAAAATTAACTTACTTACATTACCCTCCTTCATTGCTTCAAGCAAGTTTAATGTCCCTAGCACGTTATTTTTGGAATAAAGTTCGGGCTTCCTCGTTGATTCATCCACAGAACACAATGCCGCAAAATGCATCACTGCATCAATTTTTTCTTGTTCAAAGACATTTTCTAAATCTTCTTTCACGCAAAGATCCCCTTCTAAAACAATAAGTTCACCATACTTAGAAAGTGACTCAAGAGGTTCTCTGTACCCACGAGAGAAGTTGTCGAAAGCAATAACTTTATTACCTTCTTTTAATAGTTTTTTTACTGCATGAGAACCAATATACCCCCCAGCTCCTGTTACTAGAATATTTGACATAATTATTGGGAATTAAACTGCACTCTGGGCCATGATCCCTTTTCTACTTCCAGTAGTAGTTGCGCCAGCGCAGACGACTGCGGGTGCTTATTTTCTATCAATCTATGCGCAACGGTATTAAAGCGCGCTTTGTCCCGCTTGTTATAAAAGTACTGGACAAAATGGCTGTAGATGCTCTCCGCATTGCCTATTCTCTCTTTAAACAACCACGGCTTTAAATTAAAAACTTTTTCAAAATACTCCAACGCTTGAGCATAACTCTCCTCTCCCTCAAACCACAGCGCTATGCCGTAATAATAATACGAGTCGGCCAGCCCGCTGTCTTCCGCTATGACTTTATCTAGCACTTCCTTGGCCTCAGTGTATCGCTTCTGATAAACAAGATTCAAAGATAGTCCGTAGCCAAAGTCCGGCCGCTCGGGTGAAAAAACGAGCACTTTTCTTAAATACTCCTCGCCTTTCTTTAAGAGAGTTATATCCTTCTTTTCATTGCCTTGCCGGGTGTATGCGCCGGCAACTGCTGCAAGGAACCGAAAATCATTGGGCATCTTTTCAATGTATTCCTCCGCGCGGAGAAAAGCGGCGCTAAGAATACCCGCGGACTTCTCCGTAGTGGCAGGCACGCTTTCCAGTAAAAAGTCCTGCCTGATAACTTTCTGCGCTATGGTAAAGGGGCTAAATACCGAATCAATATCCTCAAGGTTAACACTCTGGTTTGTCCGCTTAAAAGAAAGGTATTCCTTCATATCCAGATACGCCGGCGCGTCGCCTCGCAAAAACACAAAGCACAAAAAGAGTGCCAACACCGCGAGCAGGGTGCCGGCGTAAATTGTGCCACGCTTGTCTCTGGCTTCCAGTTGTGGACTGGGCGCGGCTATGAACGGATAACCCGCTGTAAAGGCGAGGATCATGAAAAGCGATACGGAGGTTGAAATATTATCAAAAACGAACAAGAGATGGACTAAAAACGCAATCCCTAAGAAAGTAAAACTTGCGGTTTCAAATGAAAACCTATGCTGACGTAAAATCTTTTTAAAATAGAACAGCCAAATAGACAGATACGCTAAGAGTCCCAGGAGGCCATTTGCCACCAGGGCATCCAGGATTCTGTTGTGCGCCCGATCAAACCACTCAATTTCATACTTATACTGCTCGGCATTGTAATACTCGCCGAAAGCCAGAATGTAGTTGTTTGGCCCCCAACCTAAAATGAGTTTTTTCCAACCGTTTTCTTCCGGCGCTACCGAGCGTAGGCTGGAATTGATGCCCAAAAGCCTGGTTTGGGTAGATATATCCTGCGATCCGATAGCAGCCACACGCGCCAGCCCCGGAACACTCTGCCAAAATTCAGCCTTTCGGGTCGTCAAGAATAATGCGGAGAAAATGAAAACCGCGCTCAGGATTATTATGGAAAGCTTTTTTAAATCTAAATTCTTGTATCTAACTTCGCTGCCCCGAAAAGAAAAATAGGCAAGCACCAAGACAGCGCCAAGGACGAGGCCAAGTATTGCACCCCTGGTTTCCGTGATAAAAATACCCGGAAAGGACAAAACAAAAACTCCCGCGGAAATATATTTCCAGAATTTACCGGAAGTCTCCTTGAAAACCCAGGTGGAATAAAATATCGCGAAGATGAGATAGCCAGCGAGAAAGGTGGGATTGCCGACAAACGAACCGGGCCGCTCCGTTCCGGAGAAAAGGTCCAGAAATTCCCTCAGTAGTAGGATAGCCGCCGCAATCAAGCTTAACTTGAAAAACCAAAGCCAATCTTTACGTTCAAATATAAGCAAGCTGAAAATAAATAGCGCGAAGAAGTAAACAATACCCACCAGGCCTTCCCCCCTCTGCACATCTCCCCAGAAGGCCGTGTAAGTATCTACGGCAAAAACCGCGCTCAAAGCAAACAGAATTACAAAGCAGGATACGGATAAAACAAGCGGATTGCGAACAAATAATAAAACTTTACGCGTTATATCCTCCCTGAAACTTTTATTGAAAATAAAACTTGATAAAAGAAGCACTCCTACCAGAGCCAGTACAGATCTGGTAAAAAATATTTTCCCTGCCGAATCGGCAAAAAATACGGAGGTGTCCCGAATTAGCGGCACTGCCGCCAGAGAAAGCAAAAGAATTTTCATTAAATTTTTCATATTTGATCGCTCGTCATTCCATATTCGTAATTGGATATAAATCCTCTTGCGTTATTTGTTTTTTCATCCACTAACCTCTGGTCTTTCACCGTTCGGGCTATAAAAATCGCAATATTGTGAAACTCTGGCACCTTTGGATTGAGGTCAATCAGCATTTCGGCGAATCTCATTGCGATATTGAATTTTCCTTCAGCAAGATACACTTCCACCATTGCCTTGTAGCCCAATTCACCTGTCGGCGAATTATCTATCGCCCGGGCGCCATATTTTTTAGCGATATTAATCATCGCGGGCTCCTTCACTTGTGACACGCCATACAGGCCGCTGGCGATTTTTGATACAACTACCGCGAAACGTAGATCCTCCGGATACTCATCCGACCTTTTCATGGAATATTGAAGCAGGAATTCAAGCTCCTTTTTTGCCGCCTCTCTTGTATTGCCGTCAAGGGTTGGCC
>Ga0209542_10016855_pt1 | contig 12058 bp, 11 predicted proteins | sample RifCSPhighO2_01_FD_184028 | JGI IMG/M metagenome (GOLD analysis project Ga0209542, IMG submission 184028) | Soil microbial communities from Rifle, Colorado - Rifle CSP2_plank highO2_0.1 (SPAdes) (version 2) | ecosystem: Environmental > Terrestrial > Deep subsurface > Rock core/Sediment ...
GACTCCGACAATGGTCTTTCTTATGAAAATCGCCATCGTGTGCATGTCGCGCGGGCTCATGGTAACCTCGCCCCCGATAGCCCATATCGGCTCATAGGCGATTATCACTTTGGAAATTTTTGCAGGAGGAACACCCTTAATGCCGGCCAGCAGCTGCTCCGCAATGACGCTGAAGTGTTCTCCGGAAGAGAGCCGGCTCGTCTCGCCTACGCAAAGAATCGGAATCATTTTTAGAGACAGCGCCGCAGAAACTTTTTTCCGCGTATCGTCGTTCGTCTCCCCCATCGCGCGCCTCTCCGAATGGCCGATAAGCACATAGCCGGCTCTAGCGTCGCGCGCCTGCGCCATGGAAGTTTCTCCGGTCCAGGCGCCGCTCGCCTCCGCATGCGCGTTCTGAACGGCAAAAAAGACTTTGGTTCCGCGATAGCCCGCGGCGAGTTCCCGCAGATATATCGCGGGTGGCGCGATTATCAAAGAAATATTCGGGCCCGCCTGCGCCGCTTTCTTCGCCGCCTCAAAAAGCGCCTTCGCCTCCCGAAACGTCGGCGGATTCATCTTCCAGTTTGCCACTACGATTGATTTCATCCCGTTAGAAATAGGACGCGGACTAATAAAGTCGGTACTCTATTTTGTTAGTGCTGATAACTTTCAGTGCAATGGAGCATTTTACCTCTGCGCGTCCCGTTAGAAGCCGCCATGATTTTCGTTCGTGACTCTGTACATTCATAGTGTCAGTTTTTGTAGCTTCTAACGGGACGCGTCCGCGATTTCTAACGGGATTCATTTCCAGATTCTAACATATGCCTAGCTTCCGTTCCTCAACCTTCCAGCAAGGCTGAATTTTGCGTATTATTTACACGCCGACCCTTATAAGGTAGTATTAAATGCAAGTCCTGAAGATGCCCTGACAGTCAGCAAGGTCTATATTCTTGAACATTTGCAAAACATCAAGGGCAATTACTTCAGGAATTGATATGAGCAAAAAGAATATACAAAAAAACATTAGACTCTCTTTGGAGTTCGATACATATGTGTCGCACAATCCCAAGGCTCTGGACTCTGTTCCGAGAGGCTCTAATATTATTGTTATTTCGGCACGCGACAAGAAACTTTCTGACGAGAATTTAAAAATTGCTCAGAACAGCAGGTCGGGTAAATTTGTTGTTGCCTGTAAGCAGAATCATAGCTGGAACATCAGGCCGTTTTCCAAGTGGGTAGCAGCATAGATTTCTCTTTCTTAACTCATCAAGGAATTGGGGCAGGTATCGCTTTCCGCTTTACAAATAAAAATCGCGCCAGTTTTCTTTCAACCGTGCGCGTTTCGGAACCCAATATCCATAAGACTTGCGGCGTCGTCTCGCCCGCGTTCCCTGATTGTGCCGTTTGTAGTTCATTACGCCGAGTGTCTTCTAGGGCACGGTAGCTGGCGAAGCTGGCCGATTTAGACGCCCTTGTAGGATATCACAAAAAAGTTGCGCAAAAATGCTTTTAGGTGCTGTTTCTCGGGTTACAAACGAAGATGCATCGGCGGATTCAATAGACTCACTGCAAGCAATGTTCGTGGCGAATCGCCTCAACTCTTGAGAGATGAGGCGATTATGGTATCCTAATTGGGATGGCTGACGATGCTCAAAGTGTGCCTACGCCGGATGAACCTGCTCCTGCAGAGACGGTGCCGACACCGGCAACAACTGTCACGGAATCTGTTGCTCCTGCAGAGCCAACTCCTGAAGTTGTTCCGGAAGTATCGCAATCGGCAGGCCAAGCCACGAAATCTGCTGATTCGCCTGTAGACGACACTTTCATTGGGGGGACTCCAGAAACAGCAGTTCCACCAATATCAGAATCCGCTTCTCCCGAACCTCAACCGGTTGCCCCCATTCCCGTATCCCCTTCCCCGCAACAACCTTCTGCGGAACAAATTGTCCAAGCAACGCAATCAAAAAGATGGAGTGATGCAGATAGGGCGCGTGCAGTGGCAACGCGTGCGCGTAAGTATGAAGCGCGCCTCGCCAAGATTGTTGAATATGCGCGCACGCATGGCCGTGTCGCCAACGATAGTATCGTGAAATTGCTTCGCGTATCTGACGCTACTGCAAGCCGATACGCAAAAATGTTAGCCGCAAGAGGCGTGCTTGCGCAAGAGGGAAAAGGACGGGGCGCGCATTATAATTTCAAGCCGTAAATCCCCCCCAATCTCAGCGAAAAGATACGAGGTTTTTCGGAACGTGTATTCACCTTTCCAACCTTAGCGAGGCGGACTGTCTCCTCGCCGAACATCGCGCAGCAGATTCTGAAACGTGATGGGTGCCCGCAGTATCGCGGAATGAAAGTGCTAGCACTTACGTACCGTTCGCGAGGAGACAGTCCGCCGAGTCACTGCTCTCTCCACATCGTCAGCTTGTAATCCACCGAGGTCGCGGGTGTAAACGGAGGCGGGGAAAACGCCAGAATCTGGTCGTATGTGGTGGTACGCGTGTTGAAACCGCTGTAGTCAGAACTGCTCCCGCCTCCGGCGCATCCCCAGCCAAGGGAGTTATACCCCCACTTGGTCGCTGGCCTTTGATTGGAAACGACGGTTCCCTGCAGCGCAAGAGATGTTCGCCTGGAATTTGTCCCGCCATAGTAGCAGTTGTAGAAATTGCGCCCGTAGTATCCGCTTTGCGCTACAAAAATACCGCGCACGCTCATCTGGTCCGGAACAATGAGAGGATACAAAACGGAGTGCTGTGCCATGGCAGTCAGGCCCGTTGTGCCGTCTCCTGTCGCATAATTAATGTTGTTCTGCAAAATTATGTCCGGATTGATGACCCCCGTGGTATCCGCCGCAATGACCGTGATTTTCCCTTTCACCGTTCCCTCAAGCCAGACCTTCGCTTGGGAATAAATAATTGAACAGCCGGAAGGAAGGGCGAAGGGGCTTCCTGTAAGCAATGTTTGGGAAACAATAGTGTGATAATCAGTCGTCCATTGGCTCGTGTTGTCTATATGTATGCTTGAAACCCCGCTGGTCTGGGTGACTCTGTACACATCCACTTTGCCGTCGGAACGGAAAACGATGCGGTAGCCGTGCTTGTCGTCGGAGCCGACGGAAGAATACGAGGAGCCCTGTTGAACTCCCGCCACATATGCGGCAGTCGGTGAAAGATAAATTCCGCTCGTTTGCGCATATGTTTTAAGCGTTGAGAAATTGACGGCCATTGACTCAAAACTTATATCTGCAGCTGGATAGCTCCATAAATTATAGCCGGTACCGGCCCCGAATATTCCCGGCTTTGACTGCGAGGGGCTGCACCCGTATGAGTAAGTGCATGTCCATGTGGAAACCTTGCTCGTTACATTTGAATTACTGGCGCCATCCATGCGGATTCCTCCGTTTGAGTGATACGGTCCGACGACATCCGATCCCTGCCACACGTTGCTATTCAGAATGTAAGAGTACTCCGCAACCGAAGATTTCAGATAGCGCGCTTCCAGGGTCCGCGGGAATCCGGGAGCGGAATCAGAAACGCCGGTTGAAGCGAGGTCAATCCATTGCACGGCTCCGCATTGCAAATTTGCGGCGGCGGTTACAGTCGCCTCTCCAACGGCGCCGGCTTCAGGGTCGTTCACAGGATATGTGTAGGGAGAGACAAGTCCCGTGCCGTTCACTAATATGCTCGGATTGTGGGCGAGAAACCAGCGGTAATATTCAAGGCCCGCTTCGGCAATGTTAATTGCCTGCTCGCGCCCGAAAAGCGCCCTCCCATATTTGGCTTGCTGAAAAACATAGCTGGATATCGTGCCCATCAAGACCGCGAATATGCCCATAAACGCTATGACGAGCATGATGGTAACGCCGCGCGAATTAGTTCGTAGTACGTAGTTCGTAGAACGTAGTTTAGCAGAACTCATTCTAAAATTGTTTGTCATGGTTTTTCGTGTTGCATTTTTTCTACGTACTACGTACTACGAACTACGTACTATTTTAAATTCCTAATCGCCGCGGAGGAATTGAGCAGAAGCTGATTCGGCAGCTTGTTGGGGTCAACATTCACGGCTAAACTCACCTGCACAAAACGCACCTTCGCCCATTTCGCATAGTCGGTTATTTCAACGCCGGCGCTGTCGTAATACCGAAACGCGCTGACACCCTGGCTCAAGTTGCGCACGTAATCCGAAATAGTGGAGGTGGCTTCGGGAGCAGTATATACGGGAGGGTCGCCGGTAGCATCCGTTATTCCCATTATCAGATTTGTGCCCGAAATGTAGTAATGGATTCTTTCTATAAGAGAGTCGCTGTCCGCGTCCGCATAAAAAACAAAATCATTGGCCGCTATTGAAACAATAGGGAATGCCCCTTGGCTGGAATATGCGGCTTCGCGGATTACCCGTATTACATTTTCCATTCCGCGCTGTGCGGATATGACCGCGCTGGACTGCTCAATCGCATACTTGTTGATTCTGTAGAAATAAAGCAGGGACGTCGTAATAGCCAGCATCACCATGGCTAGCACTGAAATCCAGACTACTGTTTCAATCATGGTTAGCCCGCGCGAATTAGTTCGTAGTACGTAGTTCGTAGTACGTAGCATGTTGGAAGATTGTCTCATGGATTTTTCTGTGTTCTCTACGTTCTACGTACTACTTTCTACGTTCTGGGTCTTTTAATTCAGGCTAACTGACAGCCGCGATGTTCCAGTCACATTCACGCCGGAAGCTGTATACGGTTGATACCCCGCGGCGGAAACGGAGATGGAATAATTTCCGTTTGTGAGGCCGCCAAAAAACGACTGCCCGCAAGCATCTGCGATTATTATCTGGTCGTAGGAACCGCCTTTCGTGAGATTCACGCTCGCTCCGGACAAAATTGCTCCCGCGCTGTTCTTTACATCCACAAGAAGAGAGTCGGACGTATGCGGAGACAGGAAGAGCTGGGCCGTGAGGGACGTATTCGGCGCAAGCGCGACCGGCTGGGTCGGGCAGGAAGATGAAATATTATATCCGGTTCCGGAAGAAACTGTCATCGTATAGGAATCCCATTCCAAATTTGGAATCGTAAGTACTCCGGAAGAATTTGTGGTCAGAGACTGTCTATATTTGTAGATGGTTCCATTGGGTCCGCTGCCGATTGTTTTCGCGCCTGTCATGGTAAACGGAATCGCGATTCCTTGCCCGCTTTGATACATCAGCGACCAGTCCTCAACCGACGGGCTCGGCGCATTCGGATTTAGCGCGACCATGTACGCCTCAAGAATCAGGCTCGGATACGCGGCCGCGGGAATGACGTTCAAATCAATGGATGTTCCGCTTCCAAATCCCGCGCTGTTCCCCGGCAAAACGGAATCCGGCACAAGCGCGAGCGCGGCGCCCTCCGGATAATAGACATGATACGTGATTGTCGTTTCCGACGGCCGCGTATCATTCCAGCTGAATACTCCCCACCTTGAGAGCGCCACGGGGCTAATCGTCTGCGAGCGCAAATCGGCCGGAGCCGTCCACGGCTGGATGCCTGCAAAGCGCGCGCGGTTTCCGCTTATTTCAATATTCACAGATGGGCCGATTTTGCTGTCGTCTCCGAAGGAATCCGTCCATGTGTTTGTGGAGAGAGAATACGTGCTCACTGCCATGCTTGAGAGGAGGTCAATGCGGAATACCGAGCTGGTCGTTTGGCTGTCGGAAACCGTAAACGGCCCCGGCGTCGGATTCGTATTCTCCGAAGTCGCGTCGTATGTCTGGTCTGTGCTGTATCCTGTTTTCGTCACTGTTACCTTATATCCGGTCGCAACAGGCGCGCCCACAAGAGAAACATTACCCGCGGTATTGGTAAAAGTCGTGAGGTCTATCTGCGGAGAGGTCGCCGTGTTCACGACGCGAACCTGCACGTTTGAAACGGGCAGGGGAGCGGCATCCAAAACGGAAATCGCGAGCGTGCCGCACTGCGCTGTGGGGGGACACGCCGTTTCCATTCCGGCCGGCGGAGTCACCCGCGCGACAAGCACGACGTGCCTCGTACCCGCGCGCGAGCTCCATGCCAAATCAACTCTGACTATTTTGTAGTCTAGAGTTATTCCGTTTGCGTCCGAGGCCCCGAGTCCGTCGCCAGGGTCGTCGGCATATCCCACGAGTGTCCGCCGCGTATATGAAACCCCGTTTAAAGAAACTGTTTCCGATTGCGCGATGAGGCCCGAAGGAATGCCGCCCGCCGTGCCTATTGAAGCGTAAGCGAGTGACCGAATATATTCTATGCGCTCGTTCGCAAGCGCAATCGCGCCGGTGCGGGCTTTGTTGTTCGTAACAACATCAATGCTTAACTGAAAAACTCCGGCAATTCCCACAAACACAACGAGCATCAAGGCGCTTCCGACTATATTCTGCGACAAAGAATAGATCGGCGTAATCATTGAGACGGCGAAGAACCCGACGCCCGCGCCGATAAAGACCATTAGAAACGGCTCTATCACGGTGGACATATCTTTCGTTTTCCGGTCCACTTCGTCTTCATAAAAAATCGCGAGGCGCTTCAGCATCTCCGTGGTTTGCCCCGTCTCTTCCCCGACCGCCATCATCTCGCCCACGAATGCCGGGTATAAATCTTCGCGGCGGACAAAAGACGCGGATAGGGGCTCCCCCCTCTCTACGCTTTTCGCCGCATCGCGTATGACATCTTTGAAATAAGTGTTCTGCAGAACTTCGCCCGTGATCTCAAGCGCGGAGAGGACCGAGACTCCGGACGAGAGAAGCGATGCGAGCGTGCGCGAAGTGCGCGCGGCATTCACCTCTCTTACAAGAGCGCCTATCAAGGGCAGGCGCAAAGCGAAGAGGTCGCCGGCGCGCTTTCCCAAGGGCGTGCGCATGGCCAAATAAACGAGGGCGACGATTCCGACAAATAGAGAGAGCGCAAGCGTAGTGTATTCAAGCAAAAAATCGCTGATTGCGATGATGATAAGCGTTGAGGACGGCAAAGCCGCATTCATCTCCGCAAAGGTCTGCGCGAGCGTGGGCACCACATTAGTCATCATAAGGACTCCGATTCCTACCATCGCGATGACGACAATTGTGGGGTATATGAGAGCGCCGCGCACTTTCTTCTTCAGGTTGTACATGCGCTCCATCTGGTCTGCGATAATCGTCAAAGAAGCGGGCAAATCGCCTCCTTCCTCGCCGGAGCGCACCATCGCGACAAAAAGTTTTGAGAACACGCGCGGCGATTTTGCGAGGCCCTGGTTCAGAGGGTCCCCGCGCCGGACAGCGCTTGCGATTTCCGAGACTGTCGCGGACATTCTTGGATTCTTTATCTGCCTCTCCAAAACGGAAAGAGCGCGCGCAAGCGCCAACCCCGCGGAAAGCATAGCGCCCAAGTTGCGCGCAAAAAGTATTTTCTCGTACTCGGAAATTGAGGTCAGCTTCGCGTTCCAATACGAGATGCTCCAGACTCCCCGATTTCGTTCTTCCGAAATAGAAATTATGCGGGCGCCCTCGCCGCGAACGATTCCATAAAGCTCAAACCGGTCGCGCGCTTCCGCCACCCCTCTGTAGACTTCCCCGTCATTCTTTTCCGCCGTGTAGATGAAACGGGCCATGAGAGAAAGTATAGCGTATGGAGTATGGCGTATGGCGGGAATCAGAAACGGAAACTGGATAACAAATCCTAGCGGCTAGAGACAGATCTCATGAGCCCCTTGATAAGAGCTCCGACAATATCACTTTGTATGTACAGCGCATTAAGCTTTTCCGCAGATATATATTTGAGGTCTTGTGCAATGATCAATTGATTTTGTAATTCGGCGAGTGAGGTCTTCGCCATTGAATAAAAATGATGCTTATCTCTGTCTGAAAAACGCCCGAACCCTTCTGCGATATTAGATGAAATTGAGACTGCCGCGCGGCGGCTTTGGCTTACCAAGCCGAATTTTTCTTCGGAAGGATATGTTTTTGTCACTCTATAAACTTCAAGAACTAATTTATGCGCCTCTTGCCACGCTTTTAAATCTCTAAACGTTTGAATCTTCTGTCCCTCCATACTCTATACGCCATACGCCATACTTTGAATTATCACTCCGTGATAACGCGAAGTACCTCCTCTATTGTGGTAATTCCCTGCACCGCCTTAAAAATCCCGTCCTCGCTCATGGTAAGCATTCCTTCGGAGCGGGCCTGTTTTTCAATCGCGTCTCCAGTGGCGTTCGCCATAATCAGTTCTTTAATCGTCGCCGTTACGGGAAGCACTTCGTAAATCCCGACGCGCCCCGCGTAGCCGGACGGGCATTCCGCGGTCTCCTTAGGGCGGCAAAAAGAGACATTCTTCCAAATCCCGTCTTTCGCGATTGCCTTTTCTTCTTTAAGAGCGCGCAGTATGGAGCCTGTATCTATTTCCTTTTCCAATTGCGCCTGCTCGTCGCGGGAAAGCGCGTATTTTTCCCGCTCCGGACAAAGCTTGCGCACAAGGCGCTGGCCGATGATTACCCGCAGGGTTGACACAAGAAGGAACGGCTCCACCCCCATGTCCAGAAGCCGCGGGATTGCGCCGGCCGCCGAATTCGTGTGCAGCGTGGAGAGTACGATGTGGCCGGTCAAGGCCGCGTTAATCGCGAGCGAGGCAGTTTCTTTGTCGCGGATTTCGCCGACCATGATTATGTCGGGGTCCTGACGCACAAGACTACGAAGCCCATTGGCAAAAGTGAACCCGATTTCGGGCCGCACCTGCGTTTGGTTAACTCGTGCCATCTGGTATTCAATCGGGTCTTCAATTGTGGAAATATTTACGTCCGGAGTGTTGATGATGTCCAGAAGCGTGTACAGCGTTGTTGACTTTCCGGCGCCGGTCGGCCCGCAGGCGAGAATCATTCCTGTCGTGTTGCGCATCGCCTCGTGCATGCACTCAAGTCCCGAGCCGTGGAAGCCGATGGATTCCAATGTGAAGCCGGAAATGTTGTCGCGAAGAAGGCGCAGAACAATTTTCTCCCCGAAATACGTCGGCAATACGGAAACGCGAAAAGATATTTTCTCGCCTCCCGATTCCGCGCCGAATCTCCCGTCCTGCGGAAGGCGGTGTTCGTCCAGCTTCATGTTCGCCAAGACCTTTACGCGCGCCGTGATTGCGTTCGCGGCGTGTTTCGGAAGTTCCATCGCGTCCCGCAGTATTCCGTCAATGCGGTATCGGATAAGCAGGGATTCTTCCAATGGCTCAATGTGTATGTCGGAAGCTCCCTGCGCGTTGGCATGCCGTATAAGCGTGTCAACCATGCGTACCGCGGGCACTCCCTCTCCCACTTTCCGCAAATCTTCTTCCGTCCCTCCCGCATCGGCCTTCTCCAGCATGGCGGTCTCGCGCTCAATCACGTCGCCCAGATTATCCCTGAGCGACTGCTGATATTCTTTGAGCGCGAATTTTATTGACGCGACATCTGTCAGGCGCGGCAGTATTTTCAAATGCGTCCTCTTTTTTATGAAGTCAATCGCCGCTAAATCATCTGTGTCAAGCATTACCACTTCCAGCTCGTCGTCCTTGCGGTTGTAGGCGACGATGTTGTTGTGCCGCGCGACCGGCTCGGGAATTAAGGAAAGGGTGTCAAATTTTATGTGCGTGCCGACGAGCGATACGAAAGGAATCCCCAAAATGTACGCGTACGTCCTGCGGAGTTCGTCCTCGCCTATCGCGCTTTTTGCGACGAGAATATCGCCGATGGGCTTCCCTGTTTCTTTCGCCTCTTTTTCCGCCGCGTCAAAATCCTTTTGCGAGACTAGCCCCGCGTCGGCAAGAAAAGATTTCAAATGCGTGTCAGAAATATACATAGCTTCTAGCTTCTAGCTTCTAGCTTCTAGCGAATGCCAGAAGAAAAAGCCGAAGCGGGGGTCATGCGCCTCTCAATTATAACACCCCAAATTATCCGCCCATGCGTTTTAATCGCTTGTATACTTCGTCATCATTGCGTTTGTGAATAAGCGGTATCCGCAATGTTTCTTCTTCCACGCGGTAAATGATCCGGTACTCGCCAATACTCGCACGTCGATACGGGAATCCTGTGAGGTGTTCCGAATCCGGCGGCATAGGACCACGACATAGTTCGAGTATTTTCTGCGAGACCTGCCGCTGATGTTTCGGTGGGAGTCTACGCACAAACTTTGCAACCCTATGTTTAACGTCGAGCTTTAGCATTGAGCATTTCCTTCAGGAACGCGGCGGATGCCTTTGTGCCAAGCCATTTGCCTTCCCGCTCCGCTTTTAAAGCACGCTCACCCCAAATCTGGTCTTCCATTTCCTGAAAGCGCTTGAAGTCTTCAAAGTCAACTCCGGCGAGTACAACCGCGACAGGGCGCCCCCTTTTCTCAATCGTGATGGGAGCACGTTGCGCGCGATCAAGAAGTTCCCCGAAGCGATTCTTCGCCTCTTTAGCGGGCACCGTCGTGTGCATTGTTCTAGTAGCCATAGTGGCTATTGTAGCTACTGCGTGTATATTGTCAAGGAAAGTTTGTGTGCATTTCCGTGTCCCAACAGTCCAAGATACGAATTGATGACATTCTCATTGTCGCAATCGCGCGTACGCGCGGCCATTCTCCTTTTCGTGCTCCCGCGCAATACGCGATGGTCCGGGAAATGCACCCAGCCCAGAAAATCAATGCCCGAGGCAAATGTGGCGAGAGAGACTTTGTAAGGATGCAATTCAAGCTTCAACCGCTCGCGCAAAAATAGTGCGATATATCGCACTATTTTTAAGAGGCGCTTTTTGCCAGCGGAAAGAATGACAAAATCGTCGGCGTAGCGGATATAGTATCTCGCTTTCAGCTTATGCTTCATAAATTGGTCAAACTCATTCATGTATATATTCACGAGCAACTGGCTTGTCAGGTTCCCGAGCGGCAGTCCTTTGCGTATATCGCTAGCTGATGCGGTCGTACTTGCTAGCGATATCGCGAAGTGCGCGTCGTCAAACACGAGGAGCGGCGGAAACGCCTTAATACAATCCACTCCAAACGAGGAGCATCTGAAGTGGCTGAAGGAGAACGGTATGCTGAAGGAATAATTTCAAACCCCTGCCAAACGTATAACAATATAGAGTGCAAGCATTCCGGCAATCGTAGTGATAGTAGTCCACCGCACAGGATGCGCGTGATAGCTTTCTGGAATCAAATCGAATAAACGGTGTCAATAAACGGTGTCAGAATAAACGGTGTCAGGTACCGTTTCGGTGTGTTATGCTACACCAATGGGAAGAGCCCCTCGCATAGAGGTTGGAAATCAGGTATATCACGTACTCAATCGCGCGAACGCTCGATTGCCAATATTTAATGGACCCGATGAATACCGGCATTTCGAAATGCTTCTCAAAGACGCGGCAGAGCAATTTAGTATGCGCATTCTCGCGTATGTCCTCATGCCAAATCATTGGCACTTAATCCTCTATCCGCGAGACGATGGCGACCTCTCACTCTTTATGCAGTGGCTTACCCTCACACATACACAGCAGTATCACGTGTGGAAGCAAACCACTGGCCACGGTCACATCTACCAGGGCAGATACAAATCATTTCTTGTCGAGCAAGACTCATACCTGCTCACTGTAATCAAATACGTCGAGCGTAATCCTGTTAGAGCAAGACTTGCACAAAAGGTTGAGGCATGGAGATGGGGAAGCGGTTATCGCAGACTTGATGGGAGCACGAAAGAACAATCCCTGCTTACAAATCCGCCAGTTGATCTCCCGCGTAATTATCGTACGTGGGTAAACGAGCCGGACAAGGATGATGAGATTGAAAATCTGCGCATATCGGCAAACAAGGGAAAACCATTCGGTTCTATTGATTGGATGGAGCGCATGGTCGAGCGTTTTGGACTGGATATGACGACTCGAAAACCGGGAAGGCCGAGGTCGGAGAAAACGTGAAAACGGTACCTGACACCGTTTACACCGTTTATCCAGGGCTGTATCTAATGCGCGATCTCAAATCGCTTAGCGCATCACACCAAGTATCTTCGTTTTTTGAAGTTTCTGCGCGTATCACTCTGTTTTCAATCATGATCAAAAACATTCCCGATGCGCGGATACTGGATTCGGCAGCGGGAAGCCGTGGCCGCCAG
>Ga0209542_10016856_pt1 | contig 12058 bp, 9 predicted proteins | sample RifCSPhighO2_01_FD_184028 | JGI IMG/M metagenome (GOLD analysis project Ga0209542, IMG submission 184028) | Soil microbial communities from Rifle, Colorado - Rifle CSP2_plank highO2_0.1 (SPAdes) (version 2) | ecosystem: Environmental > Terrestrial > Deep subsurface > Rock core/Sediment ...
GTTTCGCCAATATTATTTTACCATCTAATTTTTAATTTATCGCTTCATAAACTTAATACTCTGCATCCCAATATAATTCAGTTTTAATTAAAAGAATTAATTTCGATTAAAACAATTAATTTAAATTTGATGTAATTTTTATCATGTTAATTGCTTTAATTAGATTTAATTTAAATCTGGTTTAAATCAACCACATCTCTAATAGCTTTTATTTCCAATATTAAATCATTAAGCTGTTCAGGAGTTAACTTGGCTATGTCAATTTTTATTGACACAATAGTATTACCTCTGTGTTCTTTCATATTAATAGATTTTATGTTTATGCCTTTAGTAGATATTGCAGATAATATGTCCATAGCAATCCCTATTCTGTCTTTTACAGTAATATTAAACTTGATTAAATCTTCTTTTTGTTCAGTTAATTGCATATTGATTAGTTTATTTTGATCAAGCTCCTTGACATTTGGGCAATCAGAATTATGTATATGCACCCTATTATCTTTTGTTTTAAAACCAACTATTTTTGTTCCGTTCTCAATATTGCAACATTTAGATATCCGGACCATTTTTTTGTCAATATCAGTTATAACCATGTCTAACAAATCTTTTGAATGTTGAAAATTATCTTTCTTTTTTTCTTTTATAACTAGCCCCAGGGATTGCCTTATTTTACTTTTTGCAAGATTAGTTTTTACAAAATTAAGCCATTGTCTTGAAGGTTTAACTTTTTTTTGAGTTATAATTTCAACAATGTCCCCGCTTTGCAAAACATAATCTAATGGCCTAATTAAATTATTAACTTTAGCTTGTTTGCATAAATTACCCAGATTAGTATGAATCTCATAAGCAAAATCCACCGGGGTGGAACCTTCAGGCAGCGCAATAGGTTCACCTTTCGGGGTTATAACATAAATTTCATCTTTAAATAAATCAATTTTCAATGTTTCAATAAAATCAACCGCATTAGTTGAGTTTCTTTTCCATTCCAATATTTGTTTAAGCCAACTAATCTTTCGGTCAAATTTCTTATCTCTATCTGTGCCTTTATATCTCCAGTGCGCAGCAATGCCTTCCTCTGATTCTCGGTGCATATCCAATGTCCTGATTTGAATCTCCACTGGTTTTTTATTTAGCATGATTTGTGTGTGTATACTTTGGTATCCGTTAGGTTTCGGGTTGGCGATGTAATCTTCAAATTCAGATTTGATATATACCCAATTAGAATGTATTAAGCCTAAAATTTTATAACAATTTTCAATGCTATTAGTTATTATCCTTAGAGCAAGCAAGTCATAAATCTCTTCAAAAGATTTATTTTTTTTATTCATTTTATTATATATGCTGTGAAAAGATTTAGCTCTGCCCTGGATTGCGTAAATAGGAATTTCAATCTCATTTATTTTAAGTTTAAGCAGTTCAATTAGCTCTATAATTTTTTGTTCTCTTTCATCTTTTTTTTCTGAAACTTTGGCAGCAATAAACGTGTAAATGTCCGGGTGTAAAAATCTTAAACACAAATCTTCAAGTTCACTTTTTATTAGATAAATACCAAGTTTATGCGCTATGGGCACATATATTTCCAAAGTTTCGGTTGCAATTCTTTCACGTTTTTCAGGAACGCAATATCTTAGGGTTTGCATATTATGCAGCCTATCCGCAAGTTTAATCAAAATTACCCTGATATCTTTAGCAGTTGCAAACAATACTTTCCTAAGATTTTCAGCTTTTTTTTCTTCTTTAGACTCAAACTTTAATTTTGTAATCTTTGTAACGCCCCTCACTAAATAAGCAATCTCTTCGCCAAACTCATCTCTAATCTTTTGAGCAGTAGTATTTGTATCTTCGATTACATCATGCAATAATCCGGCTGCAATAGTTACAGAATTAAGTTCAAGCTTTGCAAGCACATATGCAACTCTTAACGGGTGCTGAATATAATCTTCACCTGACTCGCGTTTTTGGCCAGCATGGGCTTTTTTAATGAACTCATAAGCTTTCTTGATTATTTCTAAGTTAGCGTTAGGATTAAACTCAATTACACGCTTAATCAAATGTTCATAGTCCAATTGCGATAATTCTGACATATTAATTAAGAGCTAAACCCATCTTTTTATAATTTACTATTAAATTTCGAGCTAGTCTCTGATTTTGATAATACTTTAAAAAGTTAAAATCTCGTTTTCCACCAGTGGGTTTCACTATGGCCCATATTTGATTATTTCTTTAATGGAAAATGAGTGCCTGAGAAACCCAACAGAGCAAGACAGATATGCGCCAATTTATAACGAAGCGGTAACTGGCGGTGTCGATTTCGATTAAATATTACAAAAAAACCGCTATTCTTAAAAAGCTTAAATTTATCCTCACTTATATATGAAATGTCTCGGTATTGAAACAACTGCCCATACATTCGGTGTCGCAGTATTGGATGAAAAAAAAATTCTTAGCAATATTAGAGATGTTTATACAACTGAAACTGGCGGAATGATTCCTTTTAAGTTAGGAGAACATCATTTAAACTGCTGCGATAAAGTGCTTAACAATGCTCTTTCACAGGCGGGCGTTGAAATGCAGGATATTGAACTTGTTTCATTTTCACAAGGCCCCGGACAGGGACACGCGCTTCGTGTGGGCGCAATGATGGCAAGGGCGTTATCTTTAAAATATAATATTCCGATAATAGGAGTTAACCATTGCGTGGCACACCTTTCAATAGGGTTGATGCAAACAGGTGCAAAAGACCCAGTGTTGCTTTATGCATCTGGCGCAAATACTCAGATAATCGCCTATGAGGCCGAAAAATACAGAATCTTTGGCGAAACTCTCGACATAGGAATTGGAAACTTTCTTGATTCGCTTGCCAGAAGTTTAGGTTTGGGATTCCCGGGAGGTCCAAAAATTTACGAACTTTCTTTGAAAGGAAAAAAATTATTAGATGTTCCGTATTTAGTAAAAGGCATGGATTTGAACTTTGGCGGGCTATTGACAAATCTAAAACAAAAATTTAAACAAGGCGAATCAAAAGAAGACATTGCATATACTGCGCAAGAAATTGCATATGCAATGCTGTTAGAGGTAAGTGAGCGCGCAATGGCGCATTGCGGAAAATCTGAACTTTTACTTGGGGGCGGTGTTGCATGCAATAAACGTTTGCAAGAAATGTCAATAAAAATGTGCGATGAACGCGGCGCGCGATGTTTTATTTTAGAGAACCAGTTCAATATTGATAATGCAGCAATGATCGCATGGCAAGGCATACTGGAATATCGCGCAGGCAAACGCCAAAAAATTGAAGATACAAAAATTTTGCCTTACTGGCGAACCGATGAAGTCATAGTAAACTGGAGATAATTAATCAGTAATTGATAAAAACCGTATGAAGCCATTATCAATATAGCTTTTTTATAAAATATCGCTTTTTTACAAAATTCTCATAATTTTATCTTCAGGATCATACAAATATTCTTTGCCTTTTATAGAATCGGGATAATAAATTTCAAAGATGATATCATTTCTCCAAAGATTATAAATTTGTTTAAAGAAAGCAGTATTTCGAGGATTAAGCGGGTCTAATTCTTCTCCGGGCTTACACTCATAAAAAATATATAAACTCCCGCTCTTTTCGGAATTTTCAGTATCTACTGTAAAAATAGGGCAACCCTTAGTCTGTTTTTGCACCACAAGAGTAGAAATTACATCGTCAATATTTGCTATTTCAAGTTTGCCTGAATCTTTTTTAAAACCCATTTTTAACATATTAACGATATTCTGACTTAGATAACTTTGCACAAATGCTATGTCATCACAACACATTCTTACGTCTAAGCATTTCCCCCAACCATTTTCTTTATATATTGAATTATAAATTTCAAAACCTAGCTTATACACTTCAGGCCTTAATCCAAAATTTCTTGCAAAATCCCACCATTGCTGCGGATTAAAATACTCTTTTAAAATATTGAACTCTGCAAATGTTGCCCATCCTTCATTTGCAATTTGTGCGCGATAAATAGGATCAAAATATTCAAATTCTTCTTTTATCATATCAAATAAAAACTTTTGATAACATTCATTTTTACCAGCATGTCCATATAAATAATAAAACAAATTTTCTTTCTTTTTATATTCATACTGCAACGAATTTATCGAAGAGCTTGCAACTGACAATAACGATGTCAAATATTCATCGATTTTTTCACCATATTCAACTCTTAACATATCAACAATCTTTGCATTTACTGCCGCTTTATCAACCATGTTTTGACTAAGCTTTTTAAAATTACCATTATTCTTAAAAAAGTCTGCATGTCCCATTACATGCGCAATAACAAATAGATTTTCATTATAGGTGTTATCTTTTGAAAGGTATGCATATGCCGGATTATTATTTAAAACAAGCTCCAATATTTTCATATCCCCGCCACCCCGGTTAAATTTTTTATATTCTCTTCCAAAATCCCAATGGATAAATCTTTCAGGCAGCCCAAAGGAGGCAATTTGCGAAATATAACCAGGAGAAACCAGATTAAATTGTATCGGATAAAAATCCAATCCTAATTGTTCCTTTGCAATCCTTTCTAACTTGCAAATTTCAATATTTAATTTTTTGTCCATTTTGCCCTAAAAAATACAGCAACATTTCCTTAATGCTTGATTCATTTAAATCGAAAATATATATTTTGGCATTATCCCTGCTTAACTTTTCCACATATTTATAAAAACCAGTTAAATTTTTTTTATTGGGGTTAACTCTTGCAATATAGATATAATCAAATTCTTCTAATACTCTTTCTATATATTCATATGCTGCTTCGTCATCATTAGTAGAATTATCCAAATCTGAAAAAAAGAAAAAAAATTTATTATAATCCCTATATTCTTGGCTTATCTCATACCCCAGCTTAATTCCTTCAGATAAACGCGTTCCTCCTACTGGTTCAACACTTAAAAATTCTTCAAGCGTTACTTCTTTAGCATTATCATTAAAAAAAATGTACTTTCTCTCGTTTTTTTGATAAAACTTGTCAAGATAATACCATAAACAAAAAACAGTTTTCCGTATCAATTTTGAAGTTTCAGGATTGATGGAACCGGAAATGTCCATTACATATTCTTCCAAGACCATGACATCAGAAACTTTTTTTTCGATTTCGTTCCAATACCACCCGTCTTTTTTAGGGTCAAGGATACAGGCCCCTGTTCTTTTTTCTGAAAGGTGCCTGACTAATGAATCTTCAAAAGTTTGATCAATATCAAGTTCGTCTAACGCGCCAAACCTGCTAAAATCATCATATTCCCTATCTTCTTTAACGTTTCCCCCTGTCATGACAAAATTTAATTCTGGAAGTTTAAGATCTTCTATTAAAAACTCTTGAGCCATTTTAATAAATTCTTCAAGACTAAATTCAACATAATTAACTTCACAAGAACTCTCTGCGCCAGCAGAATTATCTAAACCGCCCCCATTATCAGGGATGTTAAGGGTGCCATCACAATCCGCGCAATCCCCAAAAACTAATTCTTTACTGCCGTTTCCATTACCTTCTTCTTTTAAAAAAGGCCTGGGCAAATATAAGTTATCAGTTTCAAATTTGATTTTATGAGTTTCAGGATCAATAAATTTTTCTTTTTGCAATAATAAATCTAAATCAATCTTATCTTTAAAACTTCTTTTCAGTTTTTCATGAGCATCTTCAGCAATCTTGCCCCTATTAATGCGTTTCAATGTCAATCACCCACTACCACCACCAACCATAGCCAAGGGCATTCTCGTCAGATTCATTCACCCGGAACTCGTTAAGATCCCGCATTTTCCCATTTCATCCCGCCGGTTATAAACTAACAACAAACACAAATTTTAACCATGGGCCAGAAAATATAATAAATCATTTCCGCACTCATCACAACACCGATTTTTAGAGGTTAATATTTTTTTTAAATCAGTAACCAATCCAGTATTTGAAGAATGCGCTGATAATGCATTTCTTACCCTTATTTCAAGATCCTTCCCAATTAATTTATTGATAGCATATCTAATTTCTTCTTTATCTCTATAATCCATTTTTAAAAGCTTATCTTCATCATATGCTAAAAACGTCCTTTCGAACGCTTCAGGGTCCGGCAGAGGAATTTTTGATTTTGTTGTTATATTAACATAAATATCATTTAATAACTGCACATCCGTTTCAGTTAAATCTTTTTTACCATTGGCAGACCTTTGTTTCTTTTTTAAAATCCGTATATATTCTTCAAAATAAGCCTGCCCTCTACAACGAAAATCTTCAAATGTTGAAAGATCTTCAACAATTATCTCATGCAGCCTGTTTCTCATACTTTCTTTAAGGGTTTCAGTAAAAGTTTCAAAACTTTCAAAATATTTACCCAAATCATTTTTTTTTAAGCGTTCAGAGGACATTACGGTTTCAAGCGCATTTAGATATGTATCAAAACTTATACAATTTTTATTTTCTCTAACTGCATTACTGTGCGCAATTGACATGATATCCTCAAATAATCTTGGCGCAAGTCCATTTTTCCCCCCAGATTTCTTTCGGGATTCTAACGCAATTTCAGCTATATAATTTTCTAAAATAAATGGATTAATGCATTCAATAGATTTACCCCTTTTAAAAATTAAAGAACGATTTATTTTATCCAGTCTTTGTTTATAGATTCCGACTTCAGACCTTTTATCTGTAACATACTTAAACTCAACAACATATGCTCTTCCAAACAATGGCTCAAGTATGTTTTCAGCTACAGCTTTATCATATTCGCCAAAGTTAGTTGCTCCGATTACAATCATGTCAACGGACAATGGCGGAAAATTTTTGTATGTAATCTTTTTATCCTGTGTTAAGTTAAGCAGCATTGTTAATATCTGTTGTCTTGATTTTAACATTTCTTCCCAGTAAAATAATCCGCGATTTGCCCATATAAGTTTACCATTCCAATCATACGCTTCAGAATTAGATTTTGCATTTGCCAAAGTTGCAAGTTTACTATAATCAAGATTGCCTAAAAACTCAGTCTCGTCTTCTTTCCTCGGATCATTAGAGATATGTTCACCAATCCCGCTTCTTGGCCCAATATATAACCGCCTTACAGGTAAATCAAGATAACTTTTATATTTTTCAATAGTAACTTCACATACAGGACATGCAACACTATGCATGTGCCATTCAATGCCCAGCTTCTCTCTTTCTTCTCTTGGCACCAAATCATAAGGGTGTTGATTAAATGGACAACCATCCACTGCCATTAATAACCCGCTCTCGGTTTGCGAATAATTAATAACTGCCCTTTGCAGATCTTTAGCCAGCGTGGTTTTTCCTGTGCTTTGCGGGCCCAGAAACAAAATTAACCTCTGGTTCAAAGAACCCATTTCTCTGGCGCCTGCAAAATATTGTTCAATCATCATTATTTCTTTTTCAAGGCCTTTAATATTAGGGAAAAGTTCATCTCTCTTATAAAAACTAAAAGTATCAGCTACAAAATCATGAGTTGTTCGTTTTAATCTAAAATCAGTTTTACTTTGATTAACATAATCTCCCAGCGATATGATACCAAAATCCATTTCAATTACCTTCCATTTTAGATAAATATTACTATCTTTTATTATTAATTTATGGCGTATGACACTTAAAAGTGTTTTCTTTTATAAGTGCTTTCCATATTTAGGGGCATGTACTTGCCGGACAAATCTTATTGGAGTCATACTCTGCCGCAGATTTGCCGAGTTTTTGCAAAAATGTTAAACCTTGTTCATCAGCAAAATAATCTTCTAAATTAATAACTTCGCCAGGGTATTCAGGGTCAGGCAGATTAAGAATACTAATCCGAGCAACACTTGAATTTTTTATAATGTTCCAAAATAAATGCGGATCCAGTGTATTTATAGTATAATCAATATCATATTCAACTGTTACAGTAAAAGGTTCATTATTTTGCTGAGTAATGCTTTTTACAGCGAACCGATTAACTCTAAAATCTGAGTGATATGCTTCGCCAGCTGAAATATTAAGTTCATTAAACCAGTAATATGCGCTTGTTTTAACCGGGTCAGTGATATCTTCAAGTTCACTTTTGACAATATCTGAAGGATTTCCGGTGATTATTCCGTTGCCTATGCTTTGCAATATATTAAAAGTTGCGGTTTTTATAATTGTGTCAATATACAAATAATTAAGCGAACTTGAAAAATCATTTAATGTTTGTATTCTTGTAGTGACTGGTTCAATTTTTTCAATGCCAGATATATTTTTAGGGGGCGTTGTTAATGCAAAAACAAGCAAACTTATTATCATCATTGACATAAGCGTAAAAAACATTCCATTTTTATTATTTCTTATCTCCATACATTTAACCTCACTATATAAGGCCCGAATATAGCAGTATCATCATAATTCCCCAAAATTACTCTCTGTGTTGAAATTAAAATCTTAGAATTTTCTTTATGACCCTCAATTTCAGCATCAATTAATACCGCATTATTAGGGATATAACTGGTGTAAAGCCTGGAATGCTTATTTGCACCGCACCCGCCCTCTTTTGTAAAATTAATCTCTGCATAGTACGGTCTCGGCACAATATTATTTATAATTCCATACATGATAGAATTAGCATCTTTTAATCCTTGGACTTCACCTTTCTCACAAAAATCATAGAAAAATTTACCCACTTGTTGCAGTATGCTTGAGGCATTGTTATCAATCTTATTATCCTTAAAAAGCCGCATAATTTCAGAATTTTGTTCAAGGTTAATATCAGAAATATTTGTGTTCGCTAATGCCCCTAATAAATCTTCGCCTATATGATATGAAGGCTTAAAAATTGGATAACTTACATATATTGAACCAATTATAACAAAACCAGTAACAAGCACAGATATTGCTATTAATCCATCCAATAAAAAAAAATAACCTTTTTTATTTTTATTCAACATAAAAAAAATAAAGAATTTAGACTTTATATATTTAATCTAATTTTGTAATATTAACTTATATAAAATGACAATCCTTGATTAATGTTTAATCTATTCCCAAACAACAATATTAATCACTATTGGCTTGCCATTATAAATAACAACTTTTCTTTGCGTGACAATATTGTCAGAGTTAATATCAAGATCAATTTCATCAGAACATAATTTTGAACAATCATTATTAGAATAACATTTTCCTGACACAGAACTAATTTTAAACCCGCAACCGCTTTGGCAATTATCCCCCGAAACTGCTGGAACGCATGTGCCATTATAACATCCCGCAAATCTGCATGCGGCGTTGCACCTTATCTCTCCGACAGTCCCCTGCAAATATTGACTGCATGATGTATTTCCGTTTAAATTTGTCCTATCACATGCTTCTCCTGCATTAATATAACCATTTCCGCATCTTCTTGTACCGCCACACCCGTCATTTGTATCATCCTGGCAGTTGCACAACGAATCTAATGTTCCTCTGCACCTGCCATATAAACAAAATTCTCCGGAACGGTCAACATCACATGATGGACAACCATCAAACTGGTTATCAATGCAATATAACTGGCCATCTTCAAACCTTGTGCATGTTCCGTCGCATGAAACTGTATCTAACGTAACCGCGGTGCAAGATTCTCCTTCACTTAATCCCGCGCACTGGTTTGTAGGAATACATTCACAATTTTCATTATAAACTCCATCATAACCCTGGGCAGTAGTACATGAATCCCAAATATTCCCTGATACGCATTCTAAAGGAGCGCATGTATTAACATCCCCGTTGCAATCAGAATCTTCTAAATCGTCATATCCATCACAATCATTGTCCAGCCCATCTCCGCATAAACCTGTTTCTTGATTTACAGTCTTTAAACAAAGCAAAGGACCACTGCCTTGACAATCAGTGTCTACGCCATCCATATCCCCATCACAGTCATTATCCATGCAATCATTACAACTGGCTTCTATATTTTCTTGCCCCATTGTAGTTCCGGGACAGCAATCAATGTCATCAATAATTCCGTCACAGTTATCATCTAGGTCATTATCACAAATTTCAAAAGTTCCAGGGCAGCAATCAATTTCATCAATTGTTCCGTCACAATTATCATCTTGGCCATTATCGCAGATTTCTATAATTCCGGGACAGCAATCAATGTCATCAATAGTTCCATCACAGTCATCATCTAAATCATTATCGCAAATTTCAGGACCGCAAGCAGTATTTTGACAGCATAAATTATTAGTGTAAGAATTGCATTCTCCAATGTGGAGATTTGTAGTCCCATCAGAAAAAGAGGTCACGCACATTTCAGTTATTGCATCACATAAAGCTTTATACTCACATTGCAAATTTCCCTGTTGATTGCTTAAATATAATTTATTATCAAAATTTGATTCAGTATTCAATTCAACGTTGGCATTGGTTGATGAAGATAAATGCAATACATCTACATCACCTGAAACTGAATTCGCTGTAATCCCTGGACAACATAAAATATTGATATAATTCGTTTCCGTTGTATATTCAGCATGCGCGTTGCTAGTTGATGACAAATGAAGCACAGGATTTTCTCCAGGGAGGCACGATGAACGAACAAAACAATCTGCAGCATTTACTCCCCCAACTAAAATTAGTAAACCTGCAATATAAATTCCCAATAAAAGTCTTTTATTCATTTTAGATATTATATTTTTTGGGATTATCCCTAATTATAATTTTAGAGTTTCAGATTTTATGATTTTTATTGGATTTCCACTATATCAATTACAACTTTAGTTAAGTCTTCTCCCATTAATTCATAATTTACCCGTATCCATTGACCAGGTTCAAGATGCATTTCTTCAATTGTACTAAATTGAGTATACACCAAAACCGGAGATGTGGATGATTGTTCAGGAAATTTAATAATTTCTTCTATGTTTTCTGTTCCAGTTAAACTAGTATTTGCGCCGATAAGTTCGGCAGGTATCTCCTGATTGAACAATGTTGAAGGATTCATAAGTGAATAATATCTTGTAATATTAGTGGTTTCAAATGATAATTCTTTAGCGCCAACATTGATAGTAACGCTAGTTTCACCGGATGATACGAAAGTGCCTTCTATTGAAGTTATTGTTGGCGTAATCTGTGTTCTACATGGAATATAAACAGTCTCTGATTCCGGCTGTACCAGAAAAAATACATTCCCAAGTAACGAAATTGCTAAAATTATTCCTATACCCATTAATTTTAAGTTTTCTTCCATTTTAAGGTTGCACCAATTTTATGCAAACAACTGATAATTGAGCATATGAATTTGCCCAATAACCTTTAAAGTCTTTTGTTAACAAACAAGGAGTACCAATTTCGTTAACAACGCATGAAACAGCAACTTCGTCTTCACTACAATATGTAAACATATTAGAAGGGTTAACTATAACCCTTTTTGATATAATTGGAATTGGTGGCGCAGGATATGAAAATTCCCATGCGCTCCAATCTGCAGCTGTTAATCCTGGATTTAAAGCAGGAGTATACATCCTTATTCCATTTGCAACAGGTCTTAGTTGAGGATTACAATCAGACTGACCAATAGCGTTAATACTTTCACATTTAAAATTAACTTCTTTCTGCATTGGTCGTGATACTCTATCCCAATCTCGGAAATAAGTATAAGGTGCACACCCACCTAACTCTGGAACACAATATGACCAACCATACTCTTGACCACTTTGATCTACACCCATTGAATACGAATCAGAACCAACTGAACAAAACTGGCATTTATTTATATTCCATCCATTAACCCCAAACAATACCCTAATTCTAATTTTATCATACCCATCATTATCATTATAATTTGACCAGTCTGACCATGTTTGTCTGCCGCAATATTTAGTCTCTCCTAATTTTAAAGAAATTTTATTTCCAAGGCATGTTGCAATACACCTTTCTGCTTCACATGTATAGTAACCAGAACCAGTCCGAGTGGTTACCATTCCATCAGGAAAATCTGTTATAAAATCGCCGTCATCCCAAGCTTTCTGCAATGTTTTTTTTTCGCCAAATGTTCTCAATTTTGCAAGCTGGCC
>Ga0209542_10016857_pt1 | contig 12058 bp, 14 predicted proteins | sample RifCSPhighO2_01_FD_184028 | JGI IMG/M metagenome (GOLD analysis project Ga0209542, IMG submission 184028) | Soil microbial communities from Rifle, Colorado - Rifle CSP2_plank highO2_0.1 (SPAdes) (version 2) | ecosystem: Environmental > Terrestrial > Deep subsurface > Rock core/Sediment ...
TAAAGGAAAGCATGAGACAAAAACAATCATAATCGCGACAGGAGCAAGGCCCAGGAAGCTTGATGTGCCTGGCGAGAAAGAGTTTGCGAACAAAGGCCTGACATACTGCGCAATCTGCGACGGTCCATTGTTCACAGGAAAGAAGGTTGCGATCATAGGCGGAGGGGATGCGGGCCTCGAAGCAGCTGATTTCATGCTCAACATCGCAAAGGACATAAAGATGCTTGAATCTATGGAAAGATCAAAGGCGCATGAATACCTCCAGCAGAGGATATTCAGCCAGAAGAAGGTTGAGTTCATAAACAAGGCAGCAGTGAAGGAGATATACGGCAGGAAGTTTGTTGAGGGCCTTAAGTATGAAAGAGATGGAAAGGTCAATGATCTCAAGGTTGACGGGATAATAATTGAGATAGGGAGGGCGCCTAACACAGAGCTTTTCAGAGGGCTTGTTGAGCTTGACGAGCACAACCATATAGCCATAGACCAGCAGACCAGGACAAGTGTTCCCGGCATATTCGCTGCAGGAGACTGCGCCTCAGGCCATGAGTATCAGTATGTGATTGCAGCAGGCCAGGGCTGCATGGCATTATTGAAGGCAGCGAGATATCTGGCGAAGAAGAAGGGCTAATAGACTATATACTGCCTGAAGATGTATCCCAGGAAAGCAAAAGCTCCCATTATGATATTTGCCAGGATTATCATTGCTATGAAAAGATATTTCTGGATCCTTAACATGCGGTCTCTGTTCTTTCTCATAACAAACCATGACTCAAATATCATTGATAGGATGATGATTGCACTGAAACTGAACAGCCCAGCCATCACAAAGAACACAAACACTGAAGTGAATGGCACTGTGATCAGAGAGGCTATTGCCAATGCTTTTAACACGCCGAGATCATACCTGCGGATGAATGGCCAGAGCAGAAGCAGGCATATTGCTGCAACTATGATCTTGATGGAATAACCTAATAATAAATATTGTATCATCTTCAGGAGCCTGCTTCCAAAAGGCGTTTTTGAGAATGGGGTGACATCCTCTATTGAACCGTCACTTACATCAAATAAGACATCTCCATTGATGTTCACTGCATCTGAGACAACCAGATGTTCTGTCTGAGGATTGTATGCTGCAATCTTGAAGTAATTCAAATAGGTCTGATAAGTGCACTTTTCTGAACATACCTTCCTGTCAGCAGAATTAAATATTATAGGTTCAGAATTCCCATTAGGCAGCTGAATCGTGTCATTAGTGATAAGGAATAATAGCGTATCGCAGGTTTTCTTGTCAAACACGCATGAAGAGATGCTGCGATTTAGGCTAGAAGACTCCCATCCCATATCAGGGCACCGTTGGATAAGGATTCTCATATCAGCTCCTTTATTATAGTATTCCTGATATTTCTCATTGCACCATGATCTTTGCTCATCTCTGGTCATGGAATTAAAGTTAATCTCGATCATCTCTTTAAGAATACCTATATAAGCATATGAGGTGTTATCATTCCAGTTTGAGGGATAAGCGGTTGCAAAAAAGTAGTAACCTCCGAGAATGACAGTAGTATAATACCCCTGGGCAGGTTGCCCATTGATAACAGTCTCAACTACAACATTAGATCTCACCATTTCAGGAGAGACTATTGCATATGAGGGGGCAGGCAAGAATAACAGCATCAAAAGCAGCAATGATAATCTTGTCTTCATAAAAAAAGTGAAACAATCCTTTATTATAAATGTTGCTATAGCTTCAAATGCATTAGCAACTTTTAAATAAGCAGCCTCATTTCCTGATCCCATGCCTCCATTAGTCAATTCCAAAGCAAGGCTGGCAGTAGAGCTGTCAAAGCTTGAAGTGTTTGAAGAGCCTGACATCGCCACAGAGCAGTATCCTGTTGACTCTGAGATCGGAGCAGATGTGCTGTGGAATGCCTACTTCCAGGGAGATATTGAAGACAGGAGGATTGCTGACCTTGGCTGCGGAACAGGATTGCTTGGCATAGGCGCGCTGATACTTGGGGCAAGGCTTGTCTATTTCCTTGACTCTGATGAGAATGTCCTTGAGACTGCAAAGAGAAATCTTGCGAAGTTCGCTGAGATGGGCGAGTCAGTCTTCATGCACTCTGATGTCGCTGACTTCAGCAGCAAGGTTGATGTAGTGATCCAGAACCCTCCGTTCGGCACAAAGACAAAGCACGCTGACAGGGCTTTCCTGATAAAAGCATTCTCTGTCTCAGACATAATCTACTCATTCCACAAGGCAACATCAAAGGATTTCATAGAGAAGATATCTGCAGACCATGGCTTCAGGGTGACCCATTATTGGGAGTATGACTTTCCTCTGAAAGCATCCCAGTTATTCCACAAGAAGAAGATCCACAGGATCAAAGTAGGCTGCTGGAGACTGGAGAGGATGCAGAAAACCCTATAAACCCAAACAAAGATTTTTATACTTCTATTACATTGCTTTCTGATATACTGGTTGCTTGAAAAGGGGTTCTTTGGTGGTTTGCATGAATGGTGAAGATAGTTCAGGCAATATAGAAAACCTTGACAGAGTCAGGCAGATGTATGAGGAATTGAAGGCCAAGGAATTTGGCAAAGCGGTTTTCATGCTTCCACTGGCATCCTATGTGCCTGGTTTTGATTATGGCACTTTCTTGCAGACAATTGAGATATATCCAGGATATAGGGCCAGAAGATCAGAAGACAAGGGAATACATGAGTTTGAACTAGACAGAGAGCATTCTCTCAGGTTTCTTAGATTGTGCGTAACAGGCATAGGGCTTGTGAAAGGCCATCCTGCACAGGATCTTAAGCTTAAGGAGATAATCGATGCCACAGAAATTCCAGAAGAGTATGTTATGCCTGACATCTCTGGATTAAGTGTGGTTGAGAAGAACACAAGATTAGAGAAACGTATGGCAGAAGGTCCAGGAAAAGAGGGCAGGTATCATCTTGTAAAACCAAAAGGCCCATCATAACATTTATAAATACCCTCTTATTTTGCTGCATAAGTGGTTTAAAATGGAGCTAAAAGTTCTTGAAGAGTCAAAAAACAGGCTTGTTGTAGAGGTAAAGGGAGAGGATGCTACCCTGATGAATATCCTGAGAAAGGAGCTTTGGAATGACGACAGCGTGAAGGCAGCTGCATATGCAATCAAGCATCCTTCAGTGAGCAACCCTCAGCTGATTGTTGAGACCTCAGGGAAGAGCCCCAGAGATGCTCTTGCAGATGCAGTGAAAAGGCTCAAGAAAGAGCTTGCCAGCCTTGAGAAGGCTGTTGGAAAGGAACTGTAGGTTTTCTATGTTTTATTAAAGTCATAAATTATACTTCTTAATAGAGTTCATGTCTGCACTTGATTATATTGACGGTTGTGCTTTTCTTTCCAAGCCTCGCCTGATTCTCTGCAATCCCGACGTGGCGAGGTGAGGAAGCGATGCCTTGCTCAGAGTACAGAGAGGCAAAAAAGAGCTAGGGTTATTATTGTCTTAAGTAATCAAGAATTCACTCAACACTCACTTTGTTTCCAATACTCTGTCCAGGCATCCCTCTCTCGAAAATCACCCTGACAGCGCCCTTGTTGCCGTGTGCAGATGCCACTTTGCCGTTTATCGGCCTTCCTGCAGGGCTTTTCCACACCACTTTCCTGCCTACAAGCTTCTCTGCCTTCTCCCTTGAGTCAGACCCAGGCACCTTTATCACCATGTGGTTGTCTGTCTGGGTTGTCCTTCCTCTCCTGAAATTGACTATCACAGCTTCCATAATCCAGAGGATTTGGAGGCTGTTTAAATAGTTTTTGTTATTATAAGCCTCATTTGTTTTCATATATAAATAGTATATCTATCCACTTCATTTGTTACTTATTAGTGATTAATAATAGAAAGATTTATATATTAGTAATACACTACCACCTACAGGTGGTAAAATGTATCAGCTGCATGATATGAGCATAGGAACAGATTTCTTGAACACACCAGAGCCAGTGCTGCTCGACACAAACGCTGTAGTGGGCGGTCTGGAGGGAGTAGCTGGCAGTGCATTCATAACACCATCTGTTTTTGCAGAAGCCCATGGAGTGGCAAGGCATAGAGGATTGTCTTTTGGGACGAGCCTCAGAACAACAGGAGAAAGAAAGACCAGCCTTGAGGACAAGAGAGAAGAATACTCATCAGTACTTAATCAGGATCAGGGAGTCTTTGACAATAACCTTGACAGCATCTCAGAGAGCATGTATTCCAATGAAAATAGCAGCGGGCTTGATGCAACAGCAAAAGGGCTTGCCAATGACAGGATGATGAGGCAGTACCTGTCTAATATAGTAACTAAAGCAATAGCAGGAAACCATGACAAGCTTGATAATGGAAAAGACGCTCTCAGGAATATTGTAACAGACGCTGAGCTTGTATATCTTGCAGTCTATTCAGCCATGAAAGGGCATAGTCCGGTCCTTGTCTCAGATGATTCTGATGTTCCTAAGATAATGAATCTTGTCTGGAACGAGGCAAGAACAAGAAGCAAGAATCTGTACGAAAAGCTTGACACTCTTGATGAAGGCAGCAGGGAGCATGAGATGCTCAACATGGAGCTTGACATGCTTCAGGGAATAGAGTGCGCAAAAGTCAGATTCAGCAATCCAGTAGGATATTCAAGCGGAACTTTTTACAGCAGAAACCTTATGGAAACAGCAAAGAGGACAGCAGAGTTGATGTAAATGCCAGAGATCTCAGATTATGTTGACAAAATATCTGAAGGAACACGGGATTTAGGTATAAAGGAAACTTTTGACTATATAAGAGATACAGCTGCCTTAGATAAATTTACAGGAGAATATTTCACCTTATGCAGGCTTGTTGGAGAGAAGATAGGCATGAACAATGGGCGTTCAAGATCATTGGCAATCCTTGGAAAGGCATATGATGTTTACAGGCTTTTGAGCGATAATAAAGATATAATTGGAGAGCTCAGAGAGGCATTCAGGCAGGATGACCCTTTTGTGTACATGGATGATGAAAAGACCATTGAAAAGATAAATGGGCACCTAAAGACCAAAGGCCATAAAGAGGTAAATTATGATCTTCTTGTTTATAGCATGTATGTTGCTGATATGATTGGACAGAAAAGATTCATTGAACTCAATGGTGTTCTGGTGAATAAAGGCCTCAGCCCATTCTTTGACTTCGGCAAGCCCAATGAACAATAATAATATTCCATAACCTTATTCTCATAGTATAAAGTATAGTATCACAGGCAGCAATAAACATCCCATGCTGTGAGTTCTCGTGACTTTGACTTCAGCAGGTATTATTCCCACTGCTGTGCTGACAGCAAGCACAAGCAATCCCAGTGGCCCGCTCAGCAGAATAGCAAGTGCAGTGATGAACAGGATTATTATGATGACAAGAGTCCTGTAATTTATCTTGTTCATAAGCCTTGAGAATACCTTTGCTATCTTCAATGTGATGTAAACAGAGGCTGCTCCTGAGACAAGCGTTGCAGCAAGGAAAAGCGCAGAGATCTTGAGGTCAATCCCTGTCATAAGCTGGGATATTGCAACAATGCTTCCGTTCCTCGCTTTATCTATAGCGTACAATGCTGATATAGATAGTATGAAATTCACTGTGTTTATGCTTCCTATCAGGATCATGAATCCATGATCACCTAATTTCCTTGTTATCTGCATTGAGATGACTGCAGCCTGTGCTGCGCCGAGGCCAGGGAATATCGCTGTTATAAACCCAGAGAACTGGCCTGAGAGCAGCGCCTTAAGCGCTACTGGCCATTTTACCTTTATCCTCTCTTCTGTCTTCTGCTCTGGGATTGAGTTTGTGTCCCTAAGGCTTATCAGCAGAGTGCTTATGCCGAACAGGCCTGACAAGAGAGGGAACAATGGCTGCTCAAGCTTTGGCATGTTGAGGACAACAAGGCCAAGGCTTCCTGCAATCAAGAAGACAAAAAGCGCCCAGAGCTTCTTGTTATCGCGAAGTATCATGAACACAACAACTATGATAAGCATCCAGCCAATGTAATCCTTCACAAGAGGATAGATGAACTTCACAACAGGGATTGACAGCGGAAACATGAGGATGCTCAGTATCACAGCTCCGAAGCTCCCTATCAATGTCAGTTTCACAGCCTGGTATCCCCATCCTTTCAGGAGATAGCGATGGCCTGGCAATACTCCAAGAGCCATGTCAGCATCAGGCGCGCCCAGAAAAATAGATGGAATCGCATCAACAAATGTGTTTGTGACAGAGATTGCTATTATGAAAACTGAAAGTACAATCGGATTTGTATAAACAAGAAGGAAAGGAGATGCAGAGACAAGCATCACTGCAACAAGGTTTGTGTGGATTCCAGGGGTGAGGCCTGTGAAGACGCCAAAAGCAATTCCAATAATCAATGCAGTTATTATCTGAAAGAACATAAAATACCATTGGTTCTGTTTTTTATAAGCCTTTGCGAGAAAAAACCGGAAAATTTACGTTCAAAACAAGACTAATAAGGCCATAAATCACGGTTTTCTACACAGCGAATTCCGATATTTTTATATATAAGTACCATATATGGTATGTTCAATATCATATTTGGGGTGGGCAATATGAATAAGATTGTGAAGAATACAATGATATTAACATTGTTGCTTTTTTTTGTGATCTCTCTCTTTTTGACCGGATGTGCACAAAAGGCCGCTCCTGATAAAGACAAAGTAAAACTTAGATTAAAATGGATCCATCAGGCCCAATTTGCAGGTTATCACACTGCTGAACAAAAAGGATTTTATGACCAGAATGGGATTGATGTTGACATCATCCCAGGAGGGGCGGAATCACCATCCATACAGATGGTGGCAAGCGGGTCTGAACAGTTTGGGGTTACCGGGATGGGTCAGTTGATGGAAGCAAGAGCTAAAGATGTTCCTGTTGTTGCATTGGCCGTCATTTATAGAAAGAATCCGCTGATTTGGTTCTCTGTTGACCCCAATATAACCACTGCACAGGATCTTGCTGGCAAGAAAGTTGGCGTCACTATCGGAAGCAATTCAGATATACTTTTCAGAGCAATGCTTAAAAAGGCGGGTGTGAATATCGACCAGGTCGAGATCGTGCCTGTAAAATATGATATCTCGATCTTATTGGCTGGCGAAATTGATGCATATGAAGGCTACCTGATCAATCAGCCTCTTTCAGCCAGAGAGAACGGTTTTGAGACATATATAATCAACCCAACTGATTATGGCATCAATTTTTATGGCGATACATTGTTTACTACTGAAGAGATGATTGAGAAGAATCCTGATCTGGTTAGACGCTTTGTAAAAGCTTCATTGCAGGGATGGGAGTATGCATATGAGCACCCTGATGAAGCAGTGGATTATACCTTAAGTTACTCTGACCAGCTTACAAAGGAGCATGAAACAGGGATGATGCAAGCAAGTTTAGAATTGATCAAGCCAGATGAGAAACCAATAGGAACAATAGAAAGGCCAGTATTAGAAGAGATGCATGAGCTGTTGGTTTCAAACGGGATCTTAGACAAACCGATAAACCTTGATGAACTATATACTGCAGAGTTCCTAGAATAATTTTTTGCTGTTTGGTTTTTCATGATGAACAGGATAATCAAAGCAAGGGGTCTGTCAAAATATTATGGAAGACTGCATGTACTGGACAGGATATCTTTTGATGCTTCTGAAGGGGAGTTTATATCAATAATTGGCCCAAGCGGATGCGGCAAGACAACACTTCTTAAGATTATAGGGGGCTTGATCAGTTCTATAAAAGGTGAGATCACAATCAGGGATAACCCTGCAGGATTGGCGTTAAAAAGAAGGGATATTGGATTTGTTTTCCAGAATCCAAATCTGCTACCTTGGAGAAATTCTTTAGAAAATATCGGATTACCTTTAGAGATAATTGGCAAAAATGATTTATCCATGACTGACCCAAAAAAACTGTTAAAATTGGTGGGTTTAGAAGGTTTTGAGGATGCTTACCCCAAAGAACTAAGCGGGGGCATGCAGCAGAGAGTTGCCATAGCAAGAGCATTAACTTTTGAACCATTGATCTTATTGATGGATGAGCCATTCGGCGCTCTAGATGAGATCACAAGAAACAAAATGAATCTGGAATTGCTAAGAATCTGGGAGAAGGAAAAAACAACAATCTCAGTAATTATCTTTGTCACCCATTCAATTCCTGAAGCAGTTTTCTTGTCTGACAAGGTCATTGTATTGTCCAAGCGGCCTGCCAAGATTGAGAAGATTGTAGATATTGGCTTGCCCAGACCAAGAAAAACTGATATAAAACACTCTGATAAATATGTGGAGTATGTAGAATGCGTCAGAAAAATATTAAAAGAAGATTGATGGAGATTGGAATGCCCGTCTTATTTTTCATTTGTTTCCTTATAGTTTGGGAACTATTGGTTATATTCCTAAGATTTCCTGAATATCTGCTGCCCCAGCCTTCAAAGATTCTGAATGAGATATTTGCCAATTCTGGAAGATTTCTAATGCACACAGGAATCACAATGTTTGAGGCAGTGATGGGATATCTAATCGCCAATATATCCGGATTTCTGGTGGCAGTGGTCTTTGCCCATAACAGAACAATAGAAAAAGGCTTTTACCCCTATGCCATAGCTTTAAAGACCACCCCGATTATAGCCATGGCTCCATTATTGATTTTGTGGTTTGGGACTGGAATTGCTTCAAAGATAGTTGCTTCAGCGATAGTGTGTTTCTTTCCAATACTGGTCAACACTGTCAGGGGATTGAGAGCTGTTGACGAAGGCTCCCTGGATCTCTTCAGGTCATACTATGCCAGCAGATGGCAGATCTTCACAAAATTGAGCCTGCCAACCGCACTGCCATATGTATTCTCTGCATTGAAGATTTCTACAGGATTGGCTGTTGTCGGGGCAATTGTAGGCGAGTTTGTCGGCGCAAACAAGGGCATTGGGTATGTTATTCTTGTTTCTACATATCATCTTGAGACAGTCACTATGTTTGCTGGAATCATTATGAGCGCATTGATTGGAGTGCTATTCTTCTGGGCAGTCAGCCTTATAGAGAAGAAGGTCGTGTTCTGGCAGGAATCTGAGGGTGGTTTTTAGCGCTTTATCTTGCATCCAATTTAGTGACTACTACAAAATAACAAAAAGTTTATATATGGGCAGCGGATAGTTTCTTGTATGAGACAATATCATGATTGGTTTGATACAGCTATTAAAGCTGGTTTCCTAAATATTGATAAAGGCATTAAGGATGGGATTATTCTGACTCCACAGGGAGTTTTTATTAATAGACATTTAAAGGATAGCGTAATAGCTGCTTTTTCAAATGCAGGTTACAGAGAATGGGAGTTTCCAAGCAGAATTGCTAAAAGCAGTTTAGATTTAATTTCATCATTAATGGAAAAGGGTAAAGGAACAAATTTCGATGAGAGAATTCATTATATCATAAAAGGCGATTTAGAAACACGCATATCACAAGCAGAGAATCCAACAGAAGCCTTAAGACCATCAGGAGAATCGCAAGTACTTCCATTCTGGTCAGAAAATATTCAATCATATAGGGACTTATATGACCTAGGTAAAATTTTATTGCCACAAAAAGTTTTTAGGGTTCCATTTGGAAAGCATAAAACTCTCACACAATTTGAAAGGGTTTCAATTGAAGGGTATTCTCTTCATCAAACTGATGAACATTCTACATCTGAGATGTTTAGAAATATAGAAATCTTAAGAAGTATAATTGATAGATTATCAATACCATATGTTTATGTTGAAGCTCCGGTATGGGATAGAAATCCATTCAATGACAGAATTCTTAATTTGCGTGTGATTGCTGATAGAGGTACAGGTCTTTTAGCATCATCGTATAACCAAGGAAGAAATCTATCTGAACCTTTTGGGATCAAATACAGGGATTCTGAGAATGAAGTATGTACTCCCTGTATAAGTACATTTGGTGTTGGACTTTTTTACCAATTACTTGCCACGCATCTCTTTGAAGATGGTTTTATCATTCCTCCAGAGGTAAGTCCTACTCAAGTGATTATTATTCCCATTGTTACTGGAGAAGAGAACAGGTGTCTTTTGGAGTATGTCAGAAATATCGAACAGGAATTGTCAGATAAGAATATTAGAGTCAGTATAGATAAGGAATACAAACAAAGATTAACAAAAAGAAGGGAGAAATATGAATTAAGTGGAGTGCCCATAAGAGTTGAGATCGGTAAACAGGAATTAGAACAGCATAATCTTGCTATTTATAAACGATGGGTATATGAAAAAGGACAGTTGAGAAAAGACATTATCTCAAGAACAGAATTGATGGAGCATATTTTATCCTCTTGGATAGAATATGATGCATGGTCTAGAGCAGTAACCAAACAAAAAGAAAATCAGAATGTTCAGCTTACCCATTCTATTTCAGATATTGCACCATTAATAACTCAGGGAAAAGTTGCAAAGTTTTATTATTGTGGAAACGGGGAGTGTATCCAGAGAATGTATGGAGAAAGAGATAATTTAACTGGAGAAATGATATCAGGTTTAGTAGGTATCGGCAATTTTTTAGGGTGGAATCCAGAAAAAGAAACATGGGAAGAGACATGTATTGCTTGTGGAACTAAACCAACTAAAGTAGCCTATTGGTCTAGGAGAGTTTCTATATGATTATTAAGAGTTTATCCATTTAATCACTTTCTTATAATACTGTCCCTCGCTAAGATGCCGTGTAACAATATGGCCTTTTTGTCTGGAAAGATAGATCTTATGCCTCCCTGAGCCTCTTCTCAGTTGTTTGTGGAAGTTCTCTGATCTTCTATAATTAACATCTTTATCGTAGATTCCATGAATAAGAAAAGTATTTTTTTCTTTTAGAATGCCTATATAATCAACAGGATTTAGGTCTAATTCTCCCTTCATTAATCTTGCATAATCCTGTTTTCTTGCCCTCCAATAATTATTTAACCCCTCTTTTATGATCTTCCAGACATGGGCCAAATCTTCCTCCTTAAAACCTGATTTGTTATGCGTTCTCCAGTCTGTAACAGGGCTTATTGCGACAATCTTCTTGATAAAGCCGGATTTTGCTCCTGCTACAAGTGCAACTGAGCCGCCAAAGCTTCCTCCAATTAGGATGATCTCTTCTGCTTTCCAGTTGACCACATGGCCTGAATTAATATCTTTAGCTGCCCCTTTCCTTAACAGTTTTATGGTCTTTAACACAGTATCCACAGCATTCTCAAAATTGCACTGGCCATCACTGCCCCATGTCCCGATATATTCGGGGTATACAAGCACCAAACCATCCTGCATGAATCTTTGATTTGTTGCAGGACTTTCATCATATGGATGTGAAGGGCATCCATGGCAGATTATAAGGAATCTTTTGGGTTTCTTACTGTAAAGAGCTTCTGGATTATACCATATCCTTATAAGCACATCCCCATATTTTATTAACCAAAATGAGTCAATCATACATCAGTATTAAGGTTATTCATATATAAAGTTAATTATTATATTGCAGACTAAAATATCACACAATCCTTATCTCATCTGCCACAATCTCCTTTTTGCCCTTGTATTCCTGCACTGCTCCCCTCACCTGGACCATATCGTCCTTTCTCAGGCCTGAATAATCATTGTTTTTCATCACAAACACAGGAATCCTCTCTTTTCTCTCTATCTCTATTATCACAAACCCCTCTTCGTCTGTTATCCTTGAGACTTTTCCGCTAACCATGACCTCACCGTCTGCCTGGCCGGAATTTATCCGGCTTATTGCAGTGTCATCTGCCTCAATCCTGCCTGCAATCAGGTAAAGGCCGATAACTCCGATTATGCTGCATGCAATTGCGATGCTCAGCAATAGGTTTTCGTCCATGAGAAAAATTATTATTCTGTTTTTTATAAGCCTTGCCTAAGAAAATACGGAATATTTTCGGCTTTTCAGGAGGATTTTCTCTTGTCCCTGAATTGCACAATCCCTGTTGCATCTATCTCTATCCTGTCTGCTTTCCTCAATGCAGAAATCTGAGATCTTGTCAG
>Ga0209542_10016859_pt1 | contig 12057 bp, 13 predicted proteins | sample RifCSPhighO2_01_FD_184028 | JGI IMG/M metagenome (GOLD analysis project Ga0209542, IMG submission 184028) | Soil microbial communities from Rifle, Colorado - Rifle CSP2_plank highO2_0.1 (SPAdes) (version 2) | ecosystem: Environmental > Terrestrial > Deep subsurface > Rock core/Sediment ...
AATTCAACAAAAAAAGCTCATCAAAAGATACTGGGTTATAATCTATAAACTCAACGCTTGCATTAATAGTTTTTCTTTCCCCATTAATAAACGGATATATATCCATGTAATGGTTATGATGATGCCCATGAATAACCCATCCCTTCCAATCTCCTGCATTCTCTGGCCTATGAACAAATAAAAACTCATGATTCTTATATGCCAAAACATATCTCTCAAAAAGTTTCATCTTTTTAGAACAATCATGGTTTCCTCTAATAAAAATAATATCTCCATTCAGTATCTCCAGCCAATAATCCGTGTCTCTGCTCCCTTTTCCATAAGCCATATCTCCTAAAAAATAAACTCTGTCTTTTTTTCCCACTTTATTATTTCAATTTCTAACAATAACTCTGTTCATTTCCTCAACAGAAGAAAAGGGCCTCTTACAATATATCACAAAACCCTTCGGGTTTTTACCTTAGCTAAACCGGAGTTTGTTCGTGGTTTTGTGAGGACCGGGAGAAATCGAAAGATTATACTCCCACATAAGTTGGAGATTTCTCACGCGTATTAATAATATTAGCATGATCCAAATGCAAATCCCCAATAAAAAATATTTTATCCATTCTTATCCTTCATTTCCTTATCTATAAAACACTTATCTTTATAACATTTTTCTTCATATTCTTTCAATTTCTTCTTTAAATATTCTTAATGCAAGTTTTTGCACACACGAAAACTTAAACAAAAAGCCTTCATAAAAATCTCTTCAAAATCTCTCCCCTAAAACAGCGTCCTCTGCGCACTCTCTTTCTTAACCTTTCCCAATTTATCCAAAGAATTATTAATTCTATCTAAAGAAAACTCGTGCTCATCAACTAAGAGTTTTATTATCTTAGCTGAATCAAATTTAGGAAAATTAATCTTCATTCCCCTAATAACATTCGGCTTCTTGAAAATCTCAAAAACTTCCTGCCAATTAAAATCCATTCTTCCTTCAAACTCACTAAATATCTCAACAGGGAATCTCTTTGACTTAACTAATGCTAATGCCTTCTTAGGTCCAATTCCTTTAATTCCCCCAGGATTAAAATCAGTTCCAACCAAGATAGCCAAACAAATTAATCTATCGGAATCAATACTTAGTTCATTCAAAACTCTCTCATATTCGATCATCTCTGGAGCAATATAAATAACTCCCCCCCTAGTTTTCCTCGTCTTAGATAATGTCAAATTCTGAATCAATCTATTCCCCCCAACAACAATAGAATCATAGTCTTGGCTTCCAACAGCATAAGCCTCTCCATCCCTAACTAATTGAGCGCACTGCATCTCTCCTTCTCCAGGCGCCTCAACTACTGCAATTCCCATTGCTTCAAGCAATTCCTTGCTCTCCTTAATCTTCTCTTCATCCAGTTTAACAAAACCAACAGAATATCGCCTCATTCCCTCAATATCTTCATCATCAACCGCTTCCCCATATTTCTCTTTCATTTCATCTCTCACCTCGCCCCGAGAATCCTGCGTTCTTCTTTTCAATTTATGATATTCTCCATCAAAAACATAAATTAATTTTATCCCTTCATTAAGCAAGTTAAGATTCCTATAGAATAATCCAGACAGATGTGATGTTACCCTCTGCTTAGAATCCATTAAGGGTGTCCCATCTGGCTGTCTAATTGAACTCAAGAACTGATAAATAGCATTAAAAGCATCAACAGCAATTATCTTCCCCTTTAAGTCCTTAAGTTCAACCTCTTTCCTCGAAACAATATTTCCAATCTGTAATCCCATAAAAAACTAAACAATCCAAACTTAATAAATTATTTGCTTTGTAATAATCTTCTTTGATTTCTGGCATAATTAACTATACCCTTGAATGTGCCTTTAATTTTATCACAACTTTCTTCGCTTAAATTTCTACCAATCACACTTGCGAATTTTTTAGGAAAATATCCCCTCAAGAGTCTTTCCATTGTCTCTCTGCTCAAATTTTCCAAGGATACATCAATTCCGTCAACTTCCCTTAAAAATCTTAGATAATGGCTTGCATTCGGGTTTAATTTCTCTCCTTGCCTTCTCCTAACAATTCTTGTCTTCTTGGATATCCCATCAGAATCAGAATCCGAATAATTTCTTATTTCTAAATCTGAAGCATGACTTAAATCAACAATCTCTCCATGCCTATAAGGATAAAATCCTCTAGATGTAAGTTCCTTCTCAGCCCCATTAGTTCTATATGCAATATCAACTAATCCATCTTCCATAAATCTCAATAAAACCCCCTATTTTTAAACCTTTCTATTTTACTACTTTATAGTTACTTACATAAAAAAATTCTGAAAAATTTCCTATTTCCAAGAATGTTTCAGGATCTCTCCTTCTTTCTTAATTTCTATCTCTAAATTTTTTTTATTTCCTACAACTGGGTTTAATACCCCGAGGCTCTGCCTCGGTCGTCGTTCCCAGTTGGAGGATTAAAAATACCCCGACCCTCTGGGTCGGTTGGGATTTTTATTTAAACTTATTTTAATTTTTGGCAAAATTAACTTTCTAGAGCAAGACCTTATTCCTAAATTTGGAAAGCTATCTTTTACATGAAATTTTCCATCCCAGCAAGGTTGTTTTAATAAGAAAATATAACTTCTTGTGAGGATAACTAAATCCAAGTCCGGTTCCCAATATCTCCATAATTCTGGATTTCCATACTCTGATGGGGGTCTTACTTTTCTAGGGATTCCTGTATTTAGATCAATCTGATTAGGATGAATCAATTCAGGTTTTCCTTTTAAAATTTCAATACTAAAAACAAGTTATTGTTTATCTTTCCTTCAAAAAATAGCTCTATAGCTCCCATCGTAGAGCTAATTATCATGCCCTAGAATTATTAACAAATTTAAATTTTACCAAAATTTAAATACACCCCTCAATTACAATATTCATGAAGCATTTTACATTAGGATACATTTGCAACGAAAGAGGGGTAGGCAAAGACGAAGAAATCTTCACCGAACTTGCCAAGCAAAAGAACATAGAATTAATTATGTTTAACACTGCAAAAGAGATTGATGAAAAAGAGTTGGAAGAAAAAGCACAAAGATGCGATCTAATATTCAATAATTGCGGAGATGAATTTGTCTATGAAATAATTAAAACATTTGAAGCCATAGGCAAAAAAGTAATAGAGCCATCAAAAATCTATTACTTTACAGAAGATAAATGGATATCCTACATTCTATTCAGTCAAAATAAAATCCCAACTCCAGAAACTTCTCTTCTTTCAACAAATTTAAACATAGCGAAAAAAGACTTGAAACTTTTCAATCACTGGCCAGTCGTCTTAAAAAGAGTTTGGGGTTGCCGGGGAGAATATGTAGAAAAAGCTGACAACATGGAACAAGCAGAAGCAATAATAAAAAGATTCTGGGAAAAAGGAGACGAGAAACTCCCCATAATTGCCCAAGAATTCATTAAATCCTCTTCATATAGGGTCACAGTAATTGGAGATGAAATAGTCCAAACAGCAATAAAAGACAGCAAGGGTTGGAAATGTACAGGCGTCTATGAAAAAAAAGTTGAAAAATTTAACATAGACCCAGAATTAGAAAAAATAATAAAAAAAGTAATGAGAACTGTAAAAATAAAAGTCTGCGGCATTGACTTCTTAAAAAAAGAAGATAAATGGCTAGTCCTAGAAGTAAACTCTGTCCCAGCTTATGATTTCTTTGAAGACGAAAGAAAAATGCTCATAGGAAAGATATTAGACTACCTCAAAACCCAAGTAAGAAAGTAATAGGGGTTTGAGGTGCTCAAAATCCAGGTTAAAAATAAGCCTGACTCTTAAAACAAAAACTCTAGAAATCAAATCTAACCCCTAAATTTCCCATACACTTTCTCCAATTTCCCAATCTCTTTTAAATCAATCTCAGAAACAATAAGCCCTTCTTTATCCACTAATTCCTTCAGCACTTTATGTGGCGACATTATCGCAGAATAAGAAACCTGGTCATGAACATCTCTCAAGGGATTGCAAATTGCAACATAAAATAAGTTCTCAAAAGCTCTTGTAGAGCCCAAAGACCTCATAAGCTCTATCTCCCTTTCCTTATGTTGTTTATCATGGGCTTTCTCTTCAAAACACCATTGTGCCGGGCAAAAAACAATTTGCGCGCCAGCAAGTTTCATTTTTTTGAACATTTTTGGAAAAGCCAAATCCCAGCATATAGTAATTCCTATTTTCCCAAAATCCGTATCAAATACCCCTATTTTCCTGCCAGGATGTATTCCATCATCCCCATAGAGATGTATCTTCTTATACTTTCCCTTTATTTTTCCTTCCCTATCAATCAAAATAGCAGTATTATGCGATTTTTTCCCAAAAACAAAATCATCGGTAATTATACACCCTATTGAATTTTTCTTGCATTCTTCCCTAATCTCCTTAACAAATCCGTAATGAAAATGCATTTTCTTTGTCCTATGCAAGCAAGATTCAGGAAAACAAACTATATCTGCCTTTTTTTTCTTAGCCAAACGAATATAATGTATCACTTTATCAAAATTATCATTTTTAGCAATATCAAAATACTTTATAGCTGCCAAAGCAATCACTGGATTCTTTTTTACCATACTATATCTAAAACAGACTTATTTAAAAACCTTCCATTGAACTTCAATAAAATAAACACTTAAATAACCATTCATCTTTTTATATTCATGAGAGGTTTTATAGTTTACCCAGATTATGATGCAATAGAAGATAGCACAATCGTAAAGCTATATGGAAAATTAGAAAATGGAGAATCATTCGTAACATTAAATAAAGTCAACCCATATTTCTTCATAAAACAATCTGATGAAAAAAAAGTTGAAAAATATCTTTTAAAATGTAAAATAGAAAAGACCAGCCTAAATAATTTCAAAGGAGAAAAAGTCATAAAAATCTCAGCAAACATCCAAATAGAATTAAATAAATTGTCTCAAGAGATGCACAAAAAAGTGGATGTCTATGAATCAGACATAAAACCTCACTATCGTTTTCTAATGGATAATAATCTTCTGGGAACAATCAACATTGAAGGAGACTACATTTCATCTGAAAGAATAGACCGAATTTACAATGAACCAAAAATATCTTCATCCCCCCCATTCACTCCAAAATTAAAGATAGCTTCCATAGATTTAGAATCAGATAAATCACAAAATAAACTTTACTGTATAGGAATCTATTCAGAAAACATAAAAAAAGTATTTATGATAACAAACCAAGAACTAAAAAATGTAGTCTCATGCAAAAACGAAGAAGAATGTCTGGAAAAATTCAAAGAAGAAATAATAAAAATAGACCCAGATATAATAACCGGCTGGAATGTAATCAGTTTTGACTTTGTCTATTTAAGAAGCTTATTCGAAAAACACAAAATTTCTTTTGATATTGGAAGAAGTAATGAAAATATTCGGCTAAGAATAGAATCTGGTTTTTTCAAGGCATCTTCCGCAGACATTCCAGGAAGACAAGTGATAGATGGATTAACTTTCATAAAAGACCATTCAATTCAGCAAGCTCCTTCAATAAGAAATGCTGATTTTGAATCCTACTCTCTCGAAGATGTTTCACAAACAATTCTTGGACAAGGAAAGGCAATAAAAGGAAAAACAAGGCACATGGAAATAGATGAATTGTATAAAAAGAATACAAAAGAGTCTCATCAATATCTCGCAGACTATAATCTGTTAGACTGCGAATTAGTTTATAGAATTCTAGAAAAAACTAAGATGATAGACCTAGCAACAGAACGTTCTCAATTAACTGGTATGCCCCTAGACAGATTATCTGCTTCAATTGCATCCTTTGACTCTTTGTATATAAGAGAAGCTCATTTGAGAAATTTAGTCTGCCCAACAACAAGATTCAGCCAAAAAGAAGAAAGAATTAAAGGAGGTTATGTTCATTCAGAAAAATCCGGAATTTATAATAATATAATAATTATGGATTTCAAATCACTATATCCTTCAATAATAAAAACATTCAACATTGACCCTGCTTCCTTCCTAGATAAAAAAGAAAAGGGAGCAATAGAATCTCCAAATAAAGCATATTTCAAAAATACAAATGGAATTCTTCCAGACATAATAGCAAAATTACATCTTGCAAGAGAAAAAGCAAAGCAAGAAAAAAGAGAATTAGCAAGTTATGCTATAAAAGTAATTATGAATTCTTTTTTCGGAGTTCTCGCTTCCCCAAACTCCCGTTTTTTCAATCTTGAAATAGCAAATGCTATAACTCACCTCGGCCAGTTTATAATAAAATTAACAGCAGAAGAAATTGAAAAAAAAGGATACAATGTTATTTATATGGACACAGACTCGGTTTTTATAGAATCAAAAACTTCAAAAGAAAAAGCTCTTGTCCTAGGAAAAGAGCTCGAATCACATATAAATAATTTTTACAAAAGTTACATTAAAAAAAATTACTCTCGCATTTCTTACCTTGAACTTGAATTCCAAAAATTATATCTCTCCATGATGTTCCCAAAACTAAGAAATAAAGAAGCCTCAGCAAAAAAACGCTATGCTGGTCTAATAGAAAAAGATGGGAAAGAAGAAATTGAAATTACAGGATTAGAAGCAATCCGTGGCGACTGGACGCAAGCAGCCCAAGATTTCCAGAGAGCAATTCTTCTAAAAGTTTTCAAAAAAGAACCAATCGAACAATTCATCAAAGATTACATAAAAAAGATAAAAGAAGGTAAAATGGATTCAAAATTAGTTTATAGAAAGTCCATAAGAAAATCCTTAGAAGAATACACAAAAACAACTCCCCCGCATGTAAAAGCCGCCCGCCAGCTTGACCATCTAGAATCGAATATAATCGAATATTACATAACAACTGCCGGTCCCGAACCAATTCAAAAATTAAAGCATGAATTAGATTATGACCATTACATCGAAAAACAAATCAAGCCAATAGCAAACCAAGTCCTTTCTCTTTTAAACAAAGATTTTGAAGAAATCGTCCAAAAATCAAAACAATCAAAATTATTTTAAAATGAAAATCATAAAAGAACTATTCACTTCATCAGAAATCAAAACAGAGCATAGCAAACTCTGGCATTACTCCTATTTTTTAAAAGTTATAAAAATCTTAACATTTTATCTTTCATTTATTTCGTTTGTAATCCTGATTATCTATCAAAAAACCACTCTTGCTTCAAAAACCGGATTCCACTATCCCAGTGTTATTAAAATGCCTCCTTCAGGACAATACACTCTCCTCTCAAATATTACTTTATCTTTACTATTAATTGCTCTTTTCTTATTCCTTCTAGAAATACTAATCGAAGCATTCATTGGTATTGTAAAATTAGAAATGTTAGTCAAATCCAAAGAGTTTGCTCAAACAAAAAAATGGAAAAAATGGATTAGTTTCTTAAGTCTAGATAGTCATTCAATAAAAGAAGCAGAAAAAACCCCAATTGCCAGATTTCTAGGACTAATCAAATTAATATTTTCTGCATTTATTTTATTCGGAATTTATACAGTAGTAAAAATAATGAGTTCTAATTAAAGAAGATATTTTTATCCCTTATTGTTTTTTCATCCCCAACAACTTCGCCTAATCGTTCAGGCTAAACAATATTTTGCTCACAAAAAATTTATTAAGACAAAAGATTAAACAAACTTGAAAAAGAGGAAGAAATTAATGGATAACATATTTGAGATTGTTGATAAAACTGAAAGAGAAATCAGATTAACAAAAACACAATTTATGCATGTAATTCGCCATAAAGGGATGGAAAATAATATAGAAAAAATTAAAGAAACCCTAATAAGTCCAATAAAAATTGCTGCCCATGACGAAGGAGATCTATATGATTATTACAATTACTACAAAAATCGAAAAGAAAAAGCAAAATATCTGCAGGTCGTAGTTAAATATTTAAACGGTGAAGGATTTGTATTAACTGCTTACTTTGTAAGAAATATCTAACAAAATGACTGGAAAAATGGAAATGCATTATGATGAAGAAGCAGATTATTTAGAGATTTTTGTAGGCGAGCCTCGTGAAGATTATGGAGAACATATTTCTAAAGATATTGTTATTTTTAAGTATGAAAATAATGACCAGCTATATGGAATAGGAATATATAATTTTAAGAAAAGAGCATCGGATTTAAAGGACGTTTTAAACAAACTCCCAATTTCAATAAAAATAGAATCTATTTAAAATTTTAATAAAAAATGAAACAAGTTAATGCCTGCTAAGCAGTTTCGTTTTCTTTCTTTTCTTGCAATAACTTCGCCTAATACTCATTAACCGCCATTTTATCGTCGATAACCTCCATAGTTTCTTTGAACTATTGTAGTTTCTTTCTTCCCGAGGGTTCTTTCTGTTCTAAAGAAAGAAGAATATTTTATCTTGAATAAACTATTATAGTTTCTTTGAACTACTTCAATCGTACTTGTTTAGGTATTTCGATACCTAAACAAATTTATTTGCTATTTCTCGACGGAGTTAATCCGATTGAGAAATAGTTCTAATAATTATATTTGAATTGATAATCGACGACAATAAAAAACAGCTAAACAAATACCTTCAATCTTATAAGTTGAAGTTGCCAAGATTTATTTTAATCTTGAGAACCTAGAAGGTTTCTTTTCTAAAGAAAGCGTGTAGGCGGCGTTCGGCGCTTCGCGCCTCACATTTATTGCAGCTATTTTTTTATCTCTTAAAACCGCCCAAAAAAATCATTTGCTTCTTTATAAGAATTAGGCGAACCAATATCAAAAAGTTTACCTTTAGAATCCCCAAAATAATGACCATAAACTTCCTCTTTTTTATAGAGCCAAGCAATAAAATCTCCAGATTTATCAGGAGAATTTCCCAAAGCAAGATATTCTCTTATAGTCTCTCTAATTGTTTTCGGAAAAAAATAAATTCCAATAGTGCTCAATGTTGATGTGGTGTTTGGGTCCTTTTCCTTAAAATTTATAACTCTTAAATTATCATCTAACTTAGGATTGCCCTTTTTTTTAGCTTCTTCTAAATTTTCAGCATTAATAATTCCAACAATTGTTTTTTTCTTATCGATAAAATCTTCATAAGCACTTTTTAAATCCAATAAAAAAACATTATCCGCATTGATAACTAAAAAATCATCGTTAACATTTCTTTCTCTCAAAACATAATCAATATCTCCCATTGTTCCAAGTCTTTTTTCGTTGCTATTTGTTCCATCATTAATAATCTCAATATCTATCCTGCAATGAAATTTTTTCTTCCAATCTAAAAAAGATTGAAAAAATTTATTATTACTAATGACAAAAATCTTATCAATTTCCCCAATCTCTACAACCCTGCTAATACAATGCTCAATAACAGGTATCCCTCCGACTTCTAATAAACTCTTGGGTTTAGTTCTTGCCAACTCGCCCATTCGAGTGCCATATCCTGCAGCAGCCAGTATTGCTTTCATTTTATTATTAAAAAGTCTCCCTCAATCGTAATCTTTTATCTCTAAGTTACTTATAAATTTTCTCGTAACAAAAAGCATTGTATTTCTCCTCCAATTTTCTTGTTCAACTCTTTTCCATCCACCCTATTAATCAAAAGCACGATACACACTAAAGGATTAAAACCTTAAAATATTTTTGCATCTTAATTAAACAATCCCCGGCTTCATACATGGATAATGCCTCTGCATCTTCTTCATTACATTCTCATCTTCAGCCAAAACAACTATTGCCCCCCCACTACCAGCAACTTTAGCCCCTAATGCGCCGTATTCCTTAGCCCGAAGAATCATCTCGAAATCTTTCTTCCTAGGGGGAAACAAATTATCCCTTAATTCAGTATTTTCATCCATTAATTCTCCGACCCTACTCCAATCTCCCTTCAATAAATGCTCCCTTCCGTCATAAGCAAGTTGAGCAATTCTATCCATTTCAGATTTAATCAATTGCCTATCTCTCTCACTGCCTTTCAAAAATTTCTCCCTCATCGGATTATGAACAATTGCGCTACTTTTAGGCTGCACTCCCAAACATAAAAAGAAAGGTATTCCTTTTACATCTAATTTCTCAACTACCCCGTATTTATCTTCAGCTCTCATAAATTCCTTTCCCTTAAAATCAAAATAATTAACTCCCTCAAAAGAAATAGCATATCTATCTTGAAAACCCGCAGAAATTCCAAGCTCTTCTATCTCAACCTTAAGTGCCGTTTCAGCAATCTTATATTTATCCATTTTCAAATCAAATTTATCATTCAATGTCCTCATAAAAGCAATAATAATCGCTGAACTCCCACTCAATCCACTTCCAAGAGGAATATTACTGTGGTAATGAACCTCCATCTTCTCCTTTTCAAGTCCAAGCCTCCTTATCGTTGCCTTAATCAGCTCGTGCTTCCCATCATAGTCTAAATTATTCGCTTCCCCATTATCTCCATCCCTAATCCTCAATTCCAAAGAATCTTTTATCTCCACATCCACACAGTTATTAAACGTAAAACTAATTGTCTTCCCCCCATAGATATCAGAAGGATTTCCCAACAATCCAATTCTTCCAAATGCCTTACCAGAATAACTTTCCATAATCTCTCTCAATCCCCAAGCATTTTAAGCTTTATCACTAAGTAGAATATAGTTTAATATGTATAAAGTGTACTTGCTTACCTTATCTCTATTACTGACGCTAACTCTCAAAGTTAATTATCGCACCCATCTAAAACATAATTATTCCCCTATAATAGATTTAGCTATTAGCCCATATAATTTTATTTGGATATTCTAATTTTACTTAAAAATTGTTAGCAGGCGCTACAAGATTATTTAAATCCTCTTTTTCACCATTAAACATGGTATACGAAATGAAACCCCTCTTCAAAGAAAGAATGCAAAAACTCCTCCCAGATTCCTCTGACTTTGAAAAATATAATTCAATAGTTCACACTTCCCCAAAAAACTTCATAAGATGCAACACTCTAAAAATCTCACCAACTGAATTACTCCATAGGCTAAAACAAAAATGGAATGTAATCCAACCTTATCATGCTCATCCAGAAATTATGCTCATAGAATCAGAACTCCCACCTGGAGGATTAGGCAATGCAATTGAACACGTTCTCGGATATTATTATGTTCAAGAAATTTCCTCAATGCTTTCAGCAATAGCACTCTCACCAAAACCAGATGAATTTGTCCTAGACCTCTGCGCTTCTCCTGGCTCAAAAACAACGCAAATGGCAGCACTAATGCAAAACAAAGGAACAATAATTGCCAATGATTTAAAATTAGACAGAATAAGAATAATTTCAGCAAACCTAGAAAGGTGCGGCGTAACAAACACAATTGCCTGCCAAAAAGATGCAGTTGTTTTCTGCAATAATATTGCAAATTCAGATTTTAGATTTGACAAAATTCTCCTAGACGTTCCCTGCTCAGGCGAAGGCACTATCCGCTCTTCCCCAAAAACACTTCTAATGTGGAATCTAAAAGTAGTCAATAAACTTTCTAGACAGCAAAAGAAATTCTTTGCCACAGCAATAAAATGCCTAAAAAAAGGCGGAACATTAGTTTATTCAACCTGCACCCATGCTCCAGAAGAAAACGAAATAGTCGTAGATTTTGCCCTGAAAAACTTCCCCGTAAAAATAGAATCTATCTCTCTGCCAATAAAATCCCGAGAAGGAGTAACTCAGTGGAACAATGAATCCCTCTCACCAGAATTAAAAAAAGCCCACCGCATCTATCCCCAAGATAATGATTCTGAAGGTTTTTTCTTAGCTAAACTAACTTTATTAGAAGAAATCAAATAAAAATAGTTAATGTCCTTCGAATAGTTTTGTCTTCCCCAATTATCTTCTTCACATAAATTCAATTTTGCATTGATTCGCTCAAAGCAAAATTGCTAACAAACATAATTTAAATAGAAATTATCAGTAGATGAACAAATAAAGATGCAGTAGATGAACAAATTAGTAACGCTTTCGACAACCCTTAATTCATTACAGCGTTTATAGCATATCCAACTAATTTTTTCTAATTGCAGCAATTATCGAGCTAATAAAAAGA